>Ga0302250_1000142_pt1 | contig 98376 bp, 60 predicted proteins | sample AAG_RA_Asp_MG_FD_193536 | JGI IMG/M metagenome (GOLD analysis project Ga0302250, IMG submission 193536) | Enriched activated sludge microbial communities from anaerobic digester in WTTP, New Holstein, Wisconsin, United States - AAG_RA_Asp | ecosystem: Engineered > Bioreactor > Anaerobic >... | reverse complement strand
CAGAAAGCCAGTACACTGCCGCCATCACCACCGCCGATAAAGCCCTGGCTGCCTCAGATTACACCGCCGCCAAACAAGCCTATGAACAAGCCCTGGCTATAAAGCCGGGCGAAACCTATCCTCAGCAAAAGCTGGCGGAGATTTCAAAAATCCGGGAAGAATCAGAAAAACGAGCTCTTGAGATACAGCGAAAATACGATGCCGAAATCACTGAGGGGGAAATGCATTTCAGTTCAGGAAATTTAGTACTGGCAAAGAATGCATTCGAAAAAGCATTGGAGTTAAAATCTCAGGAATCCTATCCTGCATCCAGGATAAGCGAAATCAGTAAGTTAATTGAACAGGAGAATGCAAGGATTCAGCATGAATATAATTTGGCGGTCAGAGATGCCGATGCACTTAAAGAAGAGGAAGAATTTTATTTAGCCATCGAATCTTATGAAAAAGCCTTGAAAATCAAACCGATGGAAAACTATCCTGTTGAAATGATCCGACAAATTAAGGAGAATTTTCTCGCTAACAGAATTGTTGAAGTTAATCGAGAAACCCGGTTAATAGGAAAATCGGAAACCGCTACATTCAATTTCTCTCCGGTTCCTATCGAATACAGGCAATATTCCTATCTGATAGCCACACTGGATACAATATCTCAAAGCGCTTTTAAACTCTATATTGATTATGGAAGAGATACAAAAACCAATGGTGGTTTTGTTATTGATATTAACAGCAGCGAATCGGGGAAAGATATTATTATCCGGTTAAGTGAACATTATCAGTGGTTCAGTGAAGCCAACAACTGGCTGTCATTCAGTACTGAAGGGGGCGACATTGTAATATCAGGAATACAAATCAGCCGGGGTAGCAAGAAATAGTCTGCCGGGAATTAATATCAGTTTACCCCAGTTGGCTGATTCTTTCCAGCCTTTCCGGATCCAGAATCTCGAAAACTTTGCCATCAATGCTGATCAGCCCGTCTTCTTTAAACTCTTTCAGAATCCTGATAACGCTTTCGCTGGAGAGGCCTGTCAGATCGGCCATATCGCTCCTCGAAATAGCCAGGTTAAACCGGTTGGCTTTATAAACCCTTCGGGCCAGGCACAGTAAAATATCAGCCACCCGGCCATTGGAATGTTTCATGGTGAGGCAGAAAAACCGTCCGTAAATCAATGCCGTATCTTCATTCAGGATGTTGATAATTTTCATGGCGAACTGATTGTTGGCTCTCAGAAGCTGTTTAAAGAGATTGATATCAATAAGGCTCACCATAGCATCAGTATAGGTGGCAACCGAATAGATAAACCGGGAATTCCCGTTATTAAGAGAGGACAGACCTATCAGGTTGTTAGGTGGTACAATTTTCAGAATAAGATCTTTCGGGTTTCCTTCAATATATACTTTTGCCATGCCATCATTTAAAAGGAAAATATGTGTGGCAAAGGATCCTTGTTTTCCAATGATTTCACCTTTTCTGAATTTCACTTGTAAACGATTGGAATCGATCAGGTTTTTCTCTTCCTCTGTTAACAGATCAAAACAAAAAATATGTGAGTTTTCGCTGACACAGGCAGGTCCGGTTAATATTTCATTCATGGATTATCTTGAAAATTATTGGATAATGAAGTTGAAATGTGAATGTAACATCAGAAATCAGTCTTTTTACCTAACAATATTGTGATTTGCTGCAAACCAGGCTTTACCCTTTGTTGCTGATTTGTATGAGTCTGTCGTGATCCAGAATAATAAAATTTTTACCATCAGTTTTAATGATCTGTTCTTCCGAGAATCTTTTCAGTAGCCGGATGACTGTTTCGGAACTGAGCCCGGTTAATTCAGCAAGATCCTTACGGGAAAATGGTAAATGAAACTCTCTTGTCCTGAAAACTCTGTCGGTAAGACAAAGAAGGATGTCTGCTACCCTTCCGTAGGCCTGTTTGAAAGTAAGGCAGAAAAAACGGTTATAGATCTGGATACTGTTTCCATTAAGCACATCAATTATCTCTTTGGAAAATAACGGATTCTCTTTGATCAGTTGTCTGAATCTCGAAATGTCAAATTGCCTGATTTTAGAATCAACATAGGCCATCGCCGAATGGTGATGCGTTTTGTGGTCTTCGGTAAGCGCCGTGAGCCCCATAAAATTTCCATCCGGAATGATTTTTAATACCAGGGCATTGGTTTCGTTTTCAATGTACACTTTTGCCAGACCTTCCTCCATAAACATGATCATTGAGGCCATACCCCCTTTTTTAAAAATTATTTCATGCTTCTTATAGGTTACCGTAACTGAGTTATCGTAAAGGTATTTTTGCTCTTCCGGCGTGAGCAGACCAAGCCATCTGTATCGGTGTGGCGTTACACAACAACTGGAAGGATAGGTTTGATTTTCCATGATTTCATAAAAAAGTGCCGACAAATGTAACCAATTTTTTATTTAAAAACTGATTTGGATCAGTTTTCTGTCTGTTCAATGCCAGTTAGGTTACAGGTCAATATCACATGAGTGGTGCCATTGTTAATTGAAAAACAGTACATTTTTGCAAATCAAAATAAAGTATTATGAAAATTAATTCAGTTCTGTTGGTCGCTTTGTTCTTCATCTTTGTATCATCAGTATATCTTGGTGGTTGTAAGGAAAAGGAAGACAATAAAGATTCAGATGTAGCCTCCTGTGAAGGGTGCCACACCAATTATGCTCACCTGCAACAGGTTTATACCCCTGATACTTCGGAACCTGCCGGAGGATGTGGGGGAACTGCTCCGCATTATGAACCTTATGACCGGGTATACATGGGTGGCACCGGATATGAAGATTATAAAACCAAGTCGCATTATGCCATTGGTTGTACCGGATGCCATAATGGTGTTGATAAAACTGCCGATAAAGCAGTGGCACATTCCGGTGATTTTCTGGCCCATCCTTCTTCTCAATATGAAGAAAAATGTGGTTCGTGCCATAATTCTATTGTTAATAACTTCAAAACCAGTATTCATCATGGTACCGGACAAAAACGCAAAGTCTGTATGCGCAGCGGGTTATCGGGCGCGGATGACTTTTCGAGCCTTCCGGCCCGTCAGCAGGATGGTTACAACGCAAATTGCGCTACCTGTCATGGTACGTGTGGTAATTGTCATGTGGTTCGTCCATTATCTGGTGGTGGTGGTTTAGCGAGCGGACACAGCTTTGTTAAAACACCCGATATGGTGAATGTGTGTGTTACCTGCCATACTTCAAGGGGCGGTCATGCCTACCTTGGCGTTGGATCCGGCACACAACCTGATGTCCACCTTACCGCAATGAATTATAAATGTGTGGATTGCCACAGTGGTGATGAATTACATGGTGACGGAAACCCGGTGGACCAGCGTTATGCCTACTCGAAACTCCCCAAATGCGAGGATTGTCATTCCGGATCACAGAGTTCAAACATATATCACAGTGTTCATTACGACGATTTCAATTGCCAGGTTTGCCACTCGCAGGATTATAACAACTGTGGCAGTTGTCATATTCATGGAGATGGCGCCAGGATTCCGGCCTATATGGGATTCAAAATTGCGGTAAATCCATTGCCTGACCTGAAACCGGGTTTTGATTTTACTTTAGTTCGTCGGACACTGGCTGCTCCCGACAACTGGGACAAATATGGCGTATCCCAGTATGCCGATTTTGAGGCATTTCCCACCTATAATTATACTTCCCCTCATAATATCCTGAAAAGAACTTCACGCACCGATGTGGGATCGGGAAGCTGCAGCAGTAAATGTCATATCCGGAATGAAGGCGGAGTTTTGGTTAATAAAGAACTCTATCTTTTCCAGTCTGACCTGCTGGATTGGGAACTGAATGCCACCACGCCGGTTACCGTGGATGGTAAACTGCCTGAGAGCTGGTTCCAGTCAAAGTAAAATATCATAGATATTAATAATTCCGAATGTTTTTAAACCATTTATTTATAAATCAAAATCAATTAATTAAAATCACTATGAGTAAAATTAAATTTTTCCTGTTAGGTCTGTTGTTTTTGGGTGTGCTCTTTACTTCCTGTAAGAAAGATGAAGAAAGTGTAAATGAAGCGCAGGTACTTGTCGAATATCTTGAAAGCCCAAATTCACCGGCCATGAAAGACTTTGTCAATACCGACATGCCAACCATTATGGCCGCTACGGAAGTTCAAACCCTGAATGCTACCAACCAGGTTTATATTATTGATATCAGGGCTGTTGCCGATTTTAATGCAGGTCACATAAAAAATGCCCACAATGTTGCCGTTGGCGATATTTTAAACCATATTAAAGGGGTAAATCTTGAACCATATACCAAGGTAGCCATTGTATGCTATACCGGACAAACAGCTGGCTTTGCCGCTGCTATCCTTCGTTTGATGGGTTATAACAAAGTGTTTTCCATGAAATGGGGAATGTGTGCCTGGCATGCTGATTTCGCCGGAAAATGGAATACAGCAGTAAGTAATGGAAATTCCTACGCTTCTCAATTTGTCGCCACCGATTCTCCAAAAGCCGCCATGGGATCTCTTCCTGAACTGAATACCGGAAAAACTACCGGCCAGGAAATTCTTGAAGCACGGGTGGCAGCGGTTCTTGCTGAAGGCTTTACACCGGCCTCTGTAACCAATGCAACCGTATTTGGCGCCTTAAATTCATATTATATCGTCAATTACTGGCCCGCAGCACAATACGCCGATCCTGGACATATCCCCGGCGCCATTCAGTATACCCCGAAAGAAACCATGAAACTGGCGGCTGATTTAACTACACTGCCCACAGATAAAACTATCGCCGTTTATTGTTATACCGGCCAAACCAGCGCTTTCCTCGCTGCTTATCTGAGGTTATTGGGCTACGATGCCAAATCAATCCTGTTCGGTACCAACGGAATGATCTATGATAAAATGGGCGAATATAACACCAACCATCCTGATACAAAAATGTCGCAGTTCAAAGCCACTGAAATCATGGGTTATGATTATGAACAATAATTCCTGTAAAATCAGGTCTATTCAATAAGTAAATTTCTCATAAGAACCATTCAAAGAGATTGTCAGTATTGGCAGTCTCTTTTTTTAATTTTAAATATCATTATATCAATAGGTTATATTAAATATTTAAAATGAAAATAAATATCTAAATAATTGAATATTTTGATATCAAAAAAATCCGGGTTTCATGAATTCCATTAATTTTGCACCCCAAAAGTTCTAATAATCCTGTTAAATGAGCACCAGGAGAGATTTTATAAAAATAAGTTCCATAGGCCTTGGCGGTACGGCAGTTTTAGCCGGAGTTGCCAAATGGGGGTTGGGAAAACCTTCTGATACAATGGCCACAAATGCATTACACCCTCCAAAACGTTTCACAAAAACCCCTACCTATTGTGAGATTTGTTTCTGGCAATGTGCGGGTTGGGTTTACAAAGATGAAGAGGGTAAAATTCAAAAGATAACAGGTAATGACGATGACCAGCACTGCAACGGCCGGTTTTGCCCCAGAGGTACCGGCGGAATTGGTCAGTACTATGATGAGGACCGGCTGAAAACACCCCTGATCCGAACCCGTGAAAACGGTAAGGACATATTCAGGGAGGCAAGCTGGGATGAAGCGCTCGATTACATTGCCGCGAAAATGAAGAAAATTGCCAAAGAGCATGGTCCTGAATGTATTGCTCTTTTTACACACGGATCCGGCGGCGCTCATTTCAGTCATATGCTGAAGGCATTCGGATCAGCTACTGTGGCCGCTCCTTCCTTTGCCCAGTGCCGGGGTCCCAGAGAGGTTGGATTTCTCACTACTTTCGGCGATATTATTTATTCTCCCGAAAGAATCGATATCCGGAATACCCGATGTATGGTACTGATAGGTTCTCATCTTGGCGAAAACATGCATAACGGGCAGGTGCAGGAAATGTCTGATGCCATCGACCGCGGAGCCACCATCATTACGGTTGATCCCCGCTTTTCAACAGCTGCCGGGAAATCAAAATACTGGTTGCCCATCAAGCCGGCTACTGATCTCGCATTGCTTCTTGCCTGGATTCATGTGTTGATTGAGAATAACTGGTACGACAAAGAGTATGTGGAAAAATACACACACGGTTTCGATGAACTGAAGGAACATGTGAAATCCTTCACACCCGAATGGGCTTTCGGAATTACTACCATTGATCCGAACATCATCCGGGAGACCGCCAGGGAAATGTACAATGCAGCTCCTTCGGTAATTGTAAATCCAGGCCGGCATGTTACCTGGTACGGCGATGATACCCAGAGAATGCGCGCTGTAGCCATTCTTACCGCTCTTTTGGGTTCGTGGGGCAGGCGTGGCGGTTACTACAAACCTGAAAAACTGCATCTCGAAAATTATCCGGTTCCTCCATTTCCGGAACCTAAGCGAAAACCCACTGATGCCTATAACGGACGTTATCAGCTTGCCAATGAAGTGGTTGCCAATGGCCTTTGCGATGCCACCATCCCTTCCGTGGAAAGAGCCTGTAATTTACAGGCCTGGATTGTTAACGGCACCAACCTGTTGGCGGCATTTCCCAACCAGGCCAATACCCTCGAGGCCATTCAGAATCTGCAGTTGCTGGTGGTGGTTGATACCATGCCGGTGGAACTTACCGGATATGCCGATGTGGTGCTCCCTGAATGTACCTATCTTGAAAGATATGATATGCTGCGCAACTCCAATCATCGACAGCCAAACCTTGCTTTGCGGATGCCGGCTGCCGAACCCAGATGGAATACCAAGCCGGCTTCCTGGATAGCCCGTGAGCTGGCTGCCAAATTAGGGCTGAGCGCCTGGTTTCCCTGGAAAGACATGGAGGAGCTCCTCGATTGGCAGTTAAAAAGTGCGGGTTCATCCCTGGAAGAAATGAAAAAGATCGGAGTTAAAAACTTTCCCCGCGAGGTGGATGATCTGTATTTTACTCCCGGAGAGGATGTGGTTTTCAATACTACCACCGGAAAAATCGAACTTTACTCAACCGATATGGAAGGAGAAGGATTCGATCCCTTGCCGGTGTATACGCCGCATGAGGAACCTCCCGACGGCTATTATCGCCTGAATTATGGACGGGCGCCTATGCATACTTTCAGCCGAACCGCAAATAACCCAAACCTCACGGATCTGATGGATGAAAATGTGCTATGGGTAAATCCAAAAGTAGCCCGGCTCTGGGGATTGAAAAACGGACAACCGGTTAAACTTAAGAACCAGGACGATATCATTTCCACATTTTCCATAAAAGTACGCATTACCGAAAGAATACGCTGGGATTCGGTGTATATGGTTCATGGTTTCGGACACAACAATAAGAAACTCAGCCGGGCTCATGGTCGCGGAATCAATGATACCGAACTGATAACCCGCGTTCATGTGGATCCGGTCATGGGAGGTACCGGAATGAGAGGCAATTTTGTAACGTTTATTACTGATTTTGAAAAATCAGGGAAGGAGGTGCTGTCATGAGATATGCAATGGCAGTGGATACCCGGAAATGTGTGGGTTGCAGCGATTGTGTGGTGGCCTGCCAGACAGAAAACAATGTACCTGTTGGATTTTGCCGCGATTGGGTGGTGGAAGTGATTGATGGTACCTATCCCAAACTGGAGATTGAAATCCGGTCGGAACGATGTAATCATTGTGAAAACTCACCCTGCGTAAGATGCTGTCCAACCGGAGCCAGCCATTATGCCGAAGGGGGAGTGGTGCTGGTTACCCCTCATAAATGTATCGGATGCGGAGCCTGTATTGCCTCATGCCCGTATGATGCCCGTTACCCTCATCCCGACGGGCATGTGGATAAATGTACATTCTGCCTGCACAACCGGGTTGAAAAAGGCCTTGATCCGGCCTGCGTTTCGGTTTGCCCTACCAAATGTATGTATTTTGGTGATCTTGATGATCCATCCAGTTCGGTTTCCAAAATACTGAAAGTCAGAAAATTCAAAACACTGATCCCTGAAGCAGGTACCCGTCCACAGTTATATTTCCTAATTTAATTTTACTATCATGAAAGAAGAATTAATTGTCAGTGGCCGGTTGAATCATTTGATTGATCCCCAGTTACATATCTGGCATTGGCACATCCCGCTGTATTTGTTCCTGGGTGGGCTTGCCGCCGGTATCCTGTTTTTTGCAGCGCTTTTTACCATAAGAGGTAAAGAAAATGAATACCCTACCTCAGTGAAACTGGCTCCGTTCATCACACCTGTATTGCTTATCATTGGTTTACTGGCGCTGTTTTTCGACCTGAACCACAAGCTGTATTTCTGGCAGCTTTACACTACCATCAGAATTGAGTCACCCATGTCGTGGGGCGCCTGGGTGTTAATGATCGTAACTCCGTTATCCTTTATCTGGTGCGCATTGAATATTAAAACGATTTTTCCTGCCTGGGACTGGAAATATGACTGGCTTAAAGAACTGGAAGCGTTCTTCAGAAAGCACGTAATCGTGATCTCCTGGATCATGCTGATTTCCTCTCTGATTCTGGGTGTATATACCGGTATTTTGTTTTCGGCCTTCAATGCACGTCCGCTCTGGAATACTTCCATCCTGGGTCCGTTGTTCCTTACCTCAGGATTATCGACCGGCGCAGCAGTAATTGTGCTGATGAGTAAAAACAAACATGAACGGCATACTTTTGCCAAAATCGACCTGATGCTCATTGGCATTGAACTTTTCCTGATCACTCATATGTTCATGGGATTTCTGGCCAGTACCCAGGTGCACATCGAAGCGGCTGAGTTATTCCTTGGTGGACCTTATACCACACCATTCTGGCTTTTCGTGGTAACCCTGGGACTTGGAATCCCTGCCATTCTTGAACTTTTAGAGATCAGAGGGTATAAAATGCCCTACTATATCGCCCCGGCGCTGGTTATTTTTGGAGGGCTCGTTTTCCGCTTTATCATTGCTTATGCAGGCCAGGCCAGCCGTTGGCTTTATTAATTGAAATTCAGAAATTTATAATAAATTATTTTATGTCAGTATCCAAAAAATCCAAATACATGAATCCATATCTGGCCGGCGTGTTGCTCGGCCTGGTAGTGATCGCCGCCAATTTTATATCGGGGCGGAGTGTAGGCGCCAGCGGAGCCATAAAAAGCGCCGTAGTGGCCGGTGTAGAAACGGTAGCCCCGGCTCATGCCGAATCGGCAAAATTTTATAAAGAGTTCTCAGAAGGACATGAAGGCAGTCCCCTAAATTCCTGGCTGGTTTATCAAATGCTGGGTGTACTTGTTGGCGGATTTGTATCGGGAGTCATCTCGCAACGCCTTACCTGGAAAGTGGAACATAATCCAAAAATCAAATCCCGGACGAGATTGATTTTTGCCCTGACAGGAGGAATTTTGTTTGGCATCGGATCGCAATTCGGCAGGGGTTGTACCAGCGGCTCTGCCCTGAGCGGTATGGCCGTATTGTCATTAGGAGGCTTTATTTCCATGATGGCCATTTTCGGAACGGCCTTTGCCCTGGCCTGGTTTTTTAGAAAATTGTGGATTTGAAATCCGGATGTCTTTTGATGTTTATAATACTTATTTGATATAATTAACTTTAAATGAATAATATTCAGTAATATATGGGACCATTAGTTATTAATGAAATTATTTCGGAAAATACCAATCTGTTGCTGGCCTTCTTTATCGGAATCGGATTTGGTTTTGTGCTGGAGCAGGCAGGATTTTCATCGAGCCGCAAACTGGCCGGTGTATTTTATGGCTATGATGCGGTAGTTTTAAAAGTATTCTTTACAGGAGCTATTACCGCTATGCTGGGATTGCTGTTTCTGAGCCTGTTCGGCGTGCTCGATCTGAACCTGGTATATGTTAATGAAACATTCCTCGTTTCCGCTATTTTGGGCGGAGTAGTCATGGGAGCCGGCTTTATTATGGGCGGGTATTGCCCGGGAACCAGTTTCTGTGGCGCTGCCATCGGAAAAATTGATGCAATGATCTTTATTGTGGGCCTGTTTTTAGGCGTTTTTATCTTCGCTGAAGGTTATCCTTTGTGGGAGAACATGTATAAAGCCACCTTCCTCGGCTCTCCGCGTATTTCCGAATTTTTTGGAATATCGGAAGGCATATTCACTTTTATGGTAATTTTGGCCGCTGTTCTCATGTTCTGGGGCGCTGAATGGGCCGAGAAAAAATTCCCCAGAGAAGAATACTAATCTAATTTAGATTTTACCAGAATGAAAAACTTTGAATTAACCCCAAGAAAACTCATTAGCATCGTATTGCTTTCATTAGGACTGATTATAGCTGCCGTTCCTAAAAATACTACTACCCCATATAAACTCAGTGCTGAACAGATACTGGACGAAATCAAAAGCGGAACTCAGTATATGGAACCCGAACAGGTGGCTCAGATGCTGGTGGAAAAAGATCCTTACCTTCAGCTGATCGATATCAGACCGGTTAATGAGTATGAACAATTCAGCCTCCCGGGAGCTGTCAGTATTCCCCGTGATAACCTGCTTTCCCCTGAATATACTGAAATATTCGATCAGGATGTGAAACTCAATGTGTTTTACGGCAATGGCACTACCCAGGCCAATGAAGCCTGGATGCTGCTCAGGCAACTGGGTTATCAGAATATTTATGTGTTGCAGGGCGGACTGAATTACTGGGCTGAAGCCATTCTGAACCCGACGCCTCCTTCTAACCTGAGTTCCAACGATGAACTGGCACGGTATGACTTCCGTAAAGGAGCCTCACAGGCTTTGGGTGGCGGAACCGGATTAGCTGCCGGCAATGATCAGGCGGCCTCAGCTTCTAAAGGAAAAGTACCTGCTCCAAAACCCGCCGGAAAGAAAAAGAAAGTAGCCGGAGGCTGCTCCTGATCTTTCCGGAAAATCCTCAGAGTTAGGTGCCATAAACCACCAACACCCGTCAGGGTTTGTCAGGATTTGATCTGTGGGCATGAAGATGTCGGTGAGCATGACGATGTTCATGTTGATGTTCATGCTTATGTTGATGCTCATACTGATGAGAATGGTGAGAATGATGAAAATGATGAGAATGATCACATTGATTCTCATCATTTTTTAGGATACCTGACAAATAATCATGGATTAGTTTTTCCACTGTATCCACCGGCGTTCCGCAAACTACATTAATTCCCGATCCAGACAAGGTTGAAACGGCATGTTGTCCGATGCCCCCGCATAGCAGGTCGGTAGCGCCATGCGCCATGATGAATCTCGGGAACGAACCATGCTGATGCTCAGGCGCATCGATCCGGGAAGTATTTACAATTTTGTCGTTTTCAACATCCACAAAAACAAAAGCTTCACAATGACCAAAATGATCACATAATACATTTCCCTCCATGGGAATCGCAATTCTTCTTTTCATAATACCTGATTTTTAGATTTCTAAATTATTTCACAATATATTTTTCATTAAAACACAATTGCCAATTACTAATTACTAATTGCTAATTGCTAATTGCTAATTTGTACCTGCCTTATCCAACGCATTCCTCAAATCATCAATAATATCTTCAGCATCCTCTATACCCACTGCCAGCCGGATCAGATCATCGGTAATCCCTGCTTTGATTTTTCCTTCTGCTGATACTTTTGAATGGGTCATAGATGCAGGATGCTGAATCAGGGTTTCCACACCACCCAGTGATACAGCCAGCAGCGCCAGATGAACATTATCCAGCAGTTCTTTTCCTGCCTGATAACCTCCTTTTAAGCCGAAGCTGATCATAGACCCGGGCGCTTTCATTTGTTTCAGGGCCAATGCGTACTGTGGATGAGATGGTAACCCGGGGTACTTTATCCAGGCAACTTTGGGATGCGATTCAAGAAAGGAGGCTACTTTCACAGCATTTTCATTGGCGCGGTCGATACGAATGCCGAGCGTTTTTACCCCTCTGAGCACCAGGTATGCCTGATGAGGATCCATATTGCATCCCAGGTTGACCATCATGCTGCGGAGTTTATCATATAATTTTTTCTCTGCGGTAACAATTATCCCTGCCACTATATCAGCATGTCCGTTAATAAACTTGGTCATAGAATGAAATACAATGTCGGCCCCCAGTTCCAGCGGATTCTGGAGGTAAGGACTGCAAAAAGTGTTATCAACGGCCAGCAGGGCACCATGTGAATGTGCAATCTCAGCGCAGGCCTTGATATCGGAGATGTCCATGGTAGGATTGGCAGGTGTTTCAATGTACAGGAGCTTCGTATTGGATTTAAAAGTTTGTTCAACCAGTTTTGAATTACTGGTATCAATGTAGGAACTTTCAATGCCGAATTTCGTATAATGATTTTCCATGATGGCTCTTGCCGGACCATATACAGCCCCTGAGCTGATCATATGATCGCCATGCGCCAGCAGCGCCTGGTAAATCACATTGGCAGCGGCCATCCCTGAACTGACAGCAATACCGCCATATCCCTTTTCCAGCAGCGCGATCTGCCTTTCCAGAGCATTGATGGTGGGATTTCCGATCCTGGTATAAATGTAACCGTCGCTTTCGCCCGAAAAACACTGTGCCCCGTGATCGGCACTTTCAAAAGAGAAGGTGGAAGTCTGGTATATGGGAACCGTTGCGCTTCCAAATTTATCCTCCATCTCACCACCATGAATGAGCCGGGTATTAAACCCCGATTTTCTGATATCCATATTATTTTTTGTTTAAAAGATTAATAATGTCTGAGATTTTCATTTTCTGATCCCGGAGAATGATTATTTGAATCTTCTCCCTTTCCAGGATTCCTTTGGCTTTTTGTCCCAACTCACCGGTGATAATCTGATTAATTCCCCGGGATACCAGAAAACGAACCGATTCAACTGCGGCGGATTCAGGAACACTCCTGTACGGATTGGGAATATATTCAGTGCTTCTTAGTTGGGTATCATAAATTATAAAAAATGCACATCGGCCAAAGTGATTGTCGATGATACTGTCAGGGTGTCCTGCACTACCGGTTATGGCTACTTTCATGTTATTTCCGTTTTTGAGAAGTTTCAGGAAATCCTGCCAACTGACTTCCGCATTTCGGACAAATCTCCTGCTGAGCGTTTTTACCCGGCAGCATTCCGGTTATATAATTGCAATGTAAACAAATAGATACACCGGAATAAGGTTCGGATTCATCCATATCAGGAAGACTTTCTGCCATTTCAAAACTATTCTCTTTACACAATGGACAGCTCTGAACAGTGGAAACAGTGTCAGGATTATTGAAATAACACCCGCAGGAATGGCAATGAAACCATTGAGAATCAAAAAAGACCTTTCCCCCTTCAATCGAAATCTGAAGTCCTTCTACTAAAGCTCTGGCCACTTTCTGCCTGGCTTTTTCATAGATACGGGTAAGAGTGGGACGCGATACCTGCATTTGAGCCGATGCCTCCTGTTGGGTCAGCATTTCATAATCACATAACCTCAATGCCTCGTATTCTTCATAAAACAGAATGATAACCTCCTGTTTGACTGAGCCCGGCATTCGGATGTCATAAGGTTTTAACCCACCGATTTTTGGTGGAATATTAATTTTTCTGGGTATCGTTCTTCTTGGTGACATGATAGTGAACATATGTGCGCTGCAAATATAATGAACATATGTTTATATAAAGAATTTTTCAATAAATTTTTTATTATTTTTGCAATAGGAAAATTTTCTCAATCTATTGTATGAACAGGTACTTGTGGCTCTTTATCATTGGTTTTTGTTTTATAATTCAAAAATCAGAAGCTCAAATAGTTAATGATACCATTGAATTGTCGGGAGTGGAGATACAGGCTGACAGGCTTCAACTCAAAAGCATTTCGAGGCTGGATTCCAGGACCATTCAAAGCATTCCGGTACCGGATTTAGGTTTGCTGTTACGGGAAGTGCCAGGGATGAATGGAATCCGTAAAGGCGGAACCGCTATCGATCCGGTATTGCGGGGCTTCCGGTTCAGCCAGGTGAACGTGCTGGCCAATCAGGGTATAAAAATCGAAGGAGGTTGCCCCAATCGTATGGACCCTACCCTGGCTCATTTTGAAGCCGATGATGTGGAAGAAATCAGCATCATCAAAGGGCCGTACACTTTGCGTTATGGGCCTGTACTGGGAGGATTAATACAATTGAACACATTTCAGCCAGAACCCTTAAAATCCTTCAGGATTCATGGCAGTTTGCACACTTCGGCCGGGCTCAATCCGGCAGGCTTTGGACAGTATGCCAGGATTTTTGGTGGCTCTGACAAAATTTACTTTACCCTTTCCGGAAGTTATAAGAATTATGGAAACTATCAGGATGGAAGAAGTAATGAGGTAAAATCTTCCTTTATAAAACACCACTTTACTTCGGGAGTTGGGTTTAAACCTGCGCGCAATCACGAGATTTTACTCTCATTGAGCCGGTATAACGGACAGGATGTACGATTTCCTGCCTTGCCTATGGATGAAATCATCAGCCAGACTTCAGTGTATGCAGTAAGATACCGTTGGGAACGGATAAGTGATATAATTGGCTATCTGGATGTAAATCTGCACTCAGGGGTGGTTTATCATGAGATGGACAACCGGTTTCGGCCCAATTACACTTCGGTAGTTCCGCCCTATACAGGAATTATGCAGGCTGTTGCGAAAGTGGATGCTATGAGCTCTGGCGCAAGAGTCGAAACCGGATTCAGGATCAATGATGCAATATTGATTTCTGGGATTGATTTTCAGAGAACCTGGAAAAACGGAGAGCGACTGGTAAAAATGATCATGGTGATGAATGGGCAGGAAACGACATCCACCAACAAAACCAATCTCTGGAAGCAGTCTGTTGTTAGTAATACAGGGGGTTTTTCCGAATTCACATTCCATTATCAGCATTATGATATTAAAGCTTCTGCCAGAATTGATATTAACCACGGCGCTTCACAGGATACCCTGAGTTTAATCAGTAATGAAATTACTTATTTTAAAAATGATCATGCCACTCAGATAAATCTGAGCGCCAATGCCGGACTGATCAAACGTTTCAGCAACGGAAACTCGGTTGGTTTTTTCCTGGGAAGAGGGGTCCGTAGTCCTGATCTTACGGAACGATACATTAAATTTCTTATAGTAGGTTATGACAATTTCGATTACCTGGGAAATCCGCAATTAAAGCCTGAAATCAATTATCAGGCTGATCTGAATATCTTGTTGAATTCATTCAGGGCGGGAAAAGTACTGATCGACGGATTTGCAGCTTTGGTGGATGATTATATTTCGGGCGTTATAATTCCTGAGTCGGTGGCCCAACCGAGATCGATGGGAGCAGCAGGCGTAAAGCAATTTTCAAATACAGGCAGGGCATATTTGTATGGTTACGAATTGTCATGGAATTCCGTTTCTTATTCCGGCTTAAGCTTCAGGGCTTCCATGGCTCAAACCATTGGAATTCATGCAAAAACAACCAGGAATATCATAGAAAATGGTCAAATAACCGGTGTAGAGGAAGTCAGGAATGATCCTTTACTGGAAATACCCCCGTTTGAAACCCGGGTTCAGGTTCAGTATTCATTTTTAAAAGAACGCTGTAAAGCAGCCATGGATACCCGGTGGGTAGCCTCTCAGAAAAACGTTTCTATTGCCTTTAACGAAAAGGAAACACCCGGTTTTATGCTGCTCAATTTTTCTCTTTTATATTATATTAAACAAAATATCAGATTAAGCACCGGTGTTAATAATGTGCTGGATAATTATTACTACGAGCACCTCAACCGGCGTATTGTGGGCTCATCTGTAAGGATGTATGAACCAGGCAGGAATTTCTATATAAATATTAATATTGACTTCTAATTAGATGATAAAGATATCTCTGTTTGCTTTTTTATCAGGTTTGATCCTGGTTTCATGCCAACCTGAAAAAACTGATGTTAATGAAGTTGGCGGCAGGATACACCTGAAATTCAGTCATTTGGTTAATGAAGAAAGCCTGGTTACTGATTCCTTATGCTATGTTAATGAGGCCGGAAATCCTTATTTGATAAATGATGTAATGTATTTTATTTCAGATGTTTATCTTTATTCATCAGAAGGTGAAATCCTTCATATTGATCAACAGAAAATTATTCATTATGTAGATATCCATTATGACGAAACGCTGGTTTGGAAAGTTTTTGATCCTATTCCTGAGGCAGTTTACGATTCCATTTCCTTTGTTTTCGGACTTTCGGAGGAGAGGAATATATCATTCATGTTTGTTAATCCCCCGGAAGTTAACATGTTTTGGCCTACGGTGTTGGGAGGCGGGTATCATTACATGATGATCAACGGAAAATGGAAAAATGAGCAACTGGATATCGTGCCATTTGATTTCCACCTGGGAATAGGTCAGATATACTCCGGAAACACAACCAATACCGATTCCATCACAGGGTTTGCTCAAAATTACTTTGAGGTAACACTTCCTTTGCAAAATTTTGAAATTAAGGAAGGAGATACAACCACCATTGAAATTGCAATGAACATCGACAGTTGGTTTAGAACCCCGCATATATGGGACTTTAACTACTGGGGCGGAGCCATCATGCAAAATCAGGAAGCCATGAATACAGCCAAAGAAAATGGTTTTGATGTGTTCGAAATTGTGAAAATTTATTAAAAGGCTTTGCAGTTTCAGGAATTTTATATTTTTGCCCTCGAATAAACATAAATAATACTGATGATTCGTCTGATTAACTGTACAAATTGGTGGTGGCACATTGGAAACAGTGATGCCGCAGTATGCCATGATGTATAGTTAACCGATAAAAATATTTTATTAAGAGGCATGTCGCTGCGGCGATATGCCTCTTTTTTTTGTCTAACTTTTAAAACCTGATAAATATGAAAAACACACGTAAATTCAGTCTCACCGAAAAAGAAATGCCCACCCGCTGGTATAATATTCACGCCGATATGGCCAATAAAACCCTGCCCCCTTTGCATCCAGGTACCCGGCAACCGATTGGTCCGGCCGATCTTTCCGTATTATTTCCCATGGAACTGATTAAACAGGAAGCTTCCATGGAACCATTTATTGAAATCCCGGAAGAAGTACAGGATATTTATAAAATCTGGAGATCGACCCCATTGGTACGTGCATACAACCTTGAAAAAGCGCTTAATACACCTGCCCATATTTATTTTAAGAATGAAAGTGTAAGTCCTGCCGGCTCACATAAACCCAATACAGCGGTGCCACAAGCCTATTACAATTACAAAGAGGGTGTGAAACGGATCACCACCGAAACCGGCGCCGGTCAGTGGGGGAGTGCGCTTGCTTTTGCCTCCCGGTTTTTTGATATCGATGTGAAGGTTTTTATGGTGAAGGTAAGCTATTATCAGAAGCCTTACCGCAAGTCGATGATGAATGTATGGGGTGCCGAGGTGGTACCTTCACCGAGTATGGAAACCGAAGCCGGACGCAAAGTGTTGGCAATGGATCCCAATTCTCCCGGCAGCCTGGGCATTGCCATTTCGGAAGCGGTGGAAGCCGCGCTGATGGATCCGGATACACGGTATTCACTGGGCAGTGTGCTGAATCATGTGCTGCTGCATCAGACCATCATTGGGGAGGAAGCCATTCTGCAAATGGAAAAAGCGGGTGAATACCCTGATATTGTAATTGGTTGTTTTGGAGGAGGATCCAATTTTGCCGGCATCAGTTTTCCTTTCCTGCGAAATAATCTCCGGAATGGGTCCAAAACGAGGTGCATTGCGGTAGAACCCGCTTCGTGCCCAAAACTTACCCGGGGCGAATTCCGTTATGATTTCGGGGATACCGTAGGATTAACACCTCTTATTCCCATGTTTACCCTGGGTCATGATTTTATTCCGCCAAAAATTCATGCCGGAGGATTACGGTACCACGGAGCAGGCGCCATCATCAGTCAGCTGCTGAAGGATGAGCTGATTGAAGCCCGTTCAGTACAGCAACTGGAAAGTTTTAAAGCGGGCGCACTGTTCTCACGCACCGAAGGGATTATTCCGGCGCCGGAATCCACGCACGCCATTGCCCAGGCCATAAGGGAAGCGGAGCGTTGCCGGGAAGAAGGCATTCAGAAGACGATCCTGTTCAATCTTTCCGGTCACGGAATGGTGGATATGGCCGCCTATGACCAGTATTTATCGGGCGCACTGGAAGATTTTGACACGTCTGATGAAGACATCCGCCGGAGTCTTGATAAGCTGGAAATGCTGAGGGCGTGATTTGGTATAATAAACCTGAAGTCATTTGTGAAATTGCCGCTGCAAGTTGTTTCACGCAAAGAAAATACAAAGAAGTCGCTAAGTACGCAAAGAAATTACCATGAAATGAATTATATGATAATAAATATAAATTATAATTTGAAAAACAATTTGTCAGGTTACGAATGACCTTATTGATGTCTGCCCTAACGGGCATTTTGGGGATCGTGGGTTATGTCGGGGCTACAGATATGTCTGCCCTACGGGCATGGTGGGTTAATCTATCGTGGTTGCGGTTACAGATATGTCTGCACTACGGACATTCATCTTCCCTCATAATTGTCAGAGAGTATTGACAATCATCCAGCCGGTATATCCTAAAAACTCAATTTTATCGAGGTCCAAATCATTGTATTTCAATTGCTCATTGCTCATTGCTAATTGCTAATTGCCATCACTCCCGGTCCGCTCAGCCTGCTTCTTCCTTCCTTAACCGGTTGTACTGCTATATGAGCGCTGATCCGGTCTTTCAGCGCCCCTACATGTGAGATCACCCCGATCATCCGGCCATCCTGCCGCAGACCGGCCAGTGTGGCGAGGGCTGTTTCGAGGGTGTCTTCATCGAGGGTTCCAAAACCTTCGTCGAGGAACAGTGAATCCACCCGAACCTTGCGGCTGGCCATGCGCGAAAGCCCCAACGCAAGCGCCAGGCTTACAATAAACGATTCGCCGCCTGACAGGTTTTTGGTAGTCCGTATCACGCCTGACTGGTAATTGTCGATCACATTGATTTCCAGAGAGTCAGTGCTTTCACGGGTAAGCAGGTACCGGTCGCTGAGTTGGGACAGTTGCTGGTTGGCATGGGTGATCATGATGTCGAGGGTGAGTCCCTGGGCAAAATTGCGGTATTTTTTTCCATCGGCAGATCCGATCAGTTCGTTTAAACTAAGCCATCTGTTACTCACCGATTTTTGCAGGTCGATCTGTTCCCGGAAACCTGCCAATCTGTCTTTCTGTACTGAATTGGCCTTGAGTTTTTCATCGTTGGCTCCGCTTTCTTTCAGCAGTGCCTCCAACTCTGTTTTTAAGGATTCCAGAGACAACCTGATACTGTCCTGGCTTTCTGTTGTCAGGGACCTGGCTTCTTCTTCCCTGAGAATTTTTTCATTGGAAGATTTACGGGTGTCTAGCTGTATTTTACTTTCGCTAAGCTTTTTATCTATGTTTTCCAGTCTGCTTCTTTCATCATTGGGCAGCCGGCAGTCCAGAAAATCCTGCTCGCCACCAAACTCATGATCTGAAAGTAATTGCTGAAATTGGTCCTCCTGCAAAGCAAGTTCCTGCTGACGGTTTGTGAAGGAAAGGCTGATGTCAGTAATTTTTTGCCGGTTCAAGGCAACATGTTGGCGTGCTTTAATCAGCAGGTCGTACAGATTGTTTTTCTGTTCTTCAAGATGAATCAACATTTTTTTTGCTTTATTTTCCTCATTATCAGGTTCCTTGTCTCCAAATATAATTTGCCTTTCCGCTTCAGTTTCGGTCAGTTTAATTTTCAAAAAGGCATATTCATCCGATTTTGTCCTGATCTCTGCCTCTTTATTTTGTGCCAGGATCAGGGATGTTTTAATTTCTTCCGTTTTGCCATGAATGGCTTTTTCAACTTCTATTCTTCCGGCTTCTGCTTTTTTCCAGTTTTCACTCCGGTTTCTCAGGGTCGCGTATAATTTCCGCAATTCATCCGTATCGCCTGGAATAACAGGAATTCCATACTTGGTCAACTGTCCGGATAATGTCGACCGGTACTCCTGAATTGCTTGTTGCAGTTCATTCAGTTTTGTGTGTTGGGCCAGGATTTTTTCTTCCTGATTAATGATGTTGTTTTCCAATAATTTGATCTCGCTGCTGATATTTAGCTTTTCATTTTGTATTTGCAACACCTTTGTTTTTAGCGCGTTGATCTGCTCCAATAAAGTTTGTTGGTCCTTTAGGGTCTTTTTTATTTCAGTCAGTTCTGTTTCGTATTCGCCGGCTGCCGGCACATTGCCTTCCGCCCAGGGATGATGAACGGAACCGCACAGAGGGCAGGGTTTCCCGTCTTCAAGCTGTTTTCTTTTGTCGGCCATACTGGCAATATTCTGCATTTCGGTAATCAAAAGTTCCAGCACTTCCTGGCGCTGAGTCAGGCTTTCAGCTGTTTTGCCCGATAAGAGTTTTTCAATAGCTTCCTTTTTTCCGTTTAGCTGAAACTCATTACTAATGCTTCTGTCCTCAATAACAGCCTGATGTTGTAACAGGGGTTCCCTTTTCCCGATCAGGATTTCCCTTTCTTTTTGTATTTTTCCCAGGGCTTCTTTTGCTGCCAGCAAATCTTTGTTCTTTTCTGAAATGTTGGTCATCATAACAGTGATGTCTGCCAGCTCTTCACCAAGCGATGCATCTTCCTGATTATCAGCAAAATAATGCATAATATTTTTCATAGCTGCCTGTTGCTGATACAGTTCATTTTGCAGTATTTCTGAACGATTCAGTTTTGAGTTCTTATCCAGTACCAGATTTTCAATAGCTTTTTCGGCCTTATCTTTCTCCTTTCTCAGGAATTCAATTTCGTGATCGAGCAATCTGACTTTTTTTGTTGTTTCCAGTAAGGCATCTTTTTCCGAATTGGCTTGTTTAAAGGTAGCATCTGCTGATGCATACTGATCTGTTATCTGCAGAAGTTCCTGTTCCAGCAATGGTTCGGATAGTTTTAATCCTTCCAGGGCTTCAATATCCGATTGCTGAAGTTTTCTCAGAGAAACGATTGCTGAATAATTTCCCTCAAGAGGTAGGGCCAGCCGGGCACGGGTTAACCGTTCTTTTTCAGGCAGGAAGGCATTCAAATCCTTTACGAGGCTGAGTTCATCCATTTCAATTTGATGCTTTTCTTCTTTAAGTTTTTCCAACCGGGTAAACCACTGAAGTATATTTTCCAGCCCGACCGTTTTCTGTTCAAGTGTTATACGCTGATTTTCCAGTTCTGCCAGTCTGTCGTTGAGCGCTGCTTCTTCTTCCGGACTCAATACTATAATATTGGAAACCGCCGTATTCAATTGTTCCAGTTTCTCCTTTTCTGCTTTATTCCGGTTAAATACATGCTTTGAAATGTCACTGTAAATTTCTGTACCTGTAATCTGTTCCAGAATAGGAGCCCGTTCATTTCCGGTTGCATTCAGGAATTTTGAAAACTCACCCTGGGCCAGCATCATCGATTGCACAAACCGGTCGTAAGTCATTCCGGTTAATCCCACAATCATGTCCTGTACTTCCGACAGCATGGACGAAATGAGTTTTCCGTTTGTTTCATCCGAGAGTTCATGAGCCGGGTTCTGCAGAGCGCCGTCCGGCTTACTCCGCGCTCTTCGCTGGTTCCAGAACGCCTTATAACGGCCTTCAAGCGTTTCGAAAACCACTTCAGCAAAGCATTCCCCGGTTTGCCTCGACATGATTTCATTTACGGATTTTGAAATGATTTTGAGTCTGGGTGTCCGGCCGTATAAAGCCAGGCAAATGGCATCCATGATGGTGGATTTTCCTGCGCCGGTAGGCCCGGAGATGGCAAAAATGCCATCGGAGATATATTCGGGAGCCTCGAAATTGATGCTCCATTCACCCACTAATGAATTAAGATTTTTAAAGCGAAGCCGGATAATTTTCATACAAGTTGTTTTTTAGGCATTAAAATCGGTGTTTTCCAGTTCTGCAATGGCTTCCCGGTAAGTGTTCCCTAATATCTCCCATTCGGTTTCAGGGATATTATAAGATTGGAGACACCTCTCAAAAACCACCGCATGAGCAAGGGTTTCAAGGGAATCAGTTTCGGTCATTCTGCCCAGGGCCCTTTCAATTACCATTTTACTGGTACTCCGGATCACTTCCAGCCCGGAACGATTAGTGATTTCATCCAACAACGAATTGATTTCGGCGGAAAGGGTGTTATCAGTAAATTCCACCTCGAGCCAGGCCTGGTAACCGGCAGTTTTCAGTTCCATTATTTTTTGTGTAATTTCTTCCCTGGTTCCGATGATTCTTAATAGTTCCCGGAAGACCGGTATTTCATGTTCAGTAATAACAGGTGTATTTCCCTGGAATTCAACCACAATCACCTGTTTTTTCTGTCCGGCCTCACCAAAACCCATGGGCAGGGGCGATCCGGGGTATCTTACGGTTTCGGATCCTCCGGCTTTCTGTGCCAGGTGAAGGTGACCCAGTGCCATATAATCAAACCCTGTTGCGAAAATACCACCATCGATATGAGCCAGCGTACCCACATAGAGCTCTCTTACACCGTCGCCTTCAGAAGTCTGGGCATTTGAAGTGAAAAGGTGACCCATACCAATGATGGGGATGTGGGTGTTTTCTCCCCGTACCTGGTTGGCAATATTCAGAACTTCCTGATAATGAGCTTTGACCCCATCAATGAGTTTTCTTTCCTTATCACTTGCCTGTTCTCCTTCCTCTACCATTCTAACATCCCGGTCGCGGAGAAAGGGAACGGCGCAGACAATGGCTTCTGTTTGTCCATTTGTGCTTTTTAGTTCCGCGACTTCATCCTCCGGATGGTCAGTCTTGGAGCCAATCACCGTGATATTCAGGTATTTCATCAAATCTTTTGGGGCATTGAGCAGGGTGGGGGAGTCGTGGTTACCCCCAATGATCACCACATGCCGGCAACCGGTAAGTCGCACTTTGGCCAGAAATTCATAATACATCTCCTGTACCTGGTTGCCGGGTGTGGTGGTATCGAAAACATCGCCGGCAACCAACAGTGCATCAATCTTTTGATTCTGAATAAATTGAAGCAGCCATCTAAGGAATGCATCAAATTCGTCATCGCGTTTCTTTTTATAGAGCATCCGTCCCAGATGCCAGTCGGAGGTGTGTAACAGTCTCATCAATCTGAATTATGGTAATTCGAAAATCAGAGACAAAGATAGAAAGATACAATTATAAATTATAAATTATAAATTATAGATTATAGGTTGAAATACAAATCGTTATGTTCACTTTTCACGAGGCTGTCTTTAAAAATAATTTTCTGCCATAAAAGCACAAGGACACAAAGATTCACTAGGATGTAACTATTTGATTTAAAATTCCTTGTGAGTCTTGGAACCTTGTTGTCTTTATGGCAAAAACAGACCTTATTACATTTTGAGACAGCCTCCTCAATAGTATAATCTCTTTCATCAGGAAAAGAGACGACATAACGGCACTTTTTCTGGAAGAAAATTTTACCGCAAGAAACGGGAAGTCTCCCTCACCAATCGTAGATTGTCAATCGAACATCGTCAATTGTCAATCGAACATCGTCAATTGTCAATCGAACATCGTCAATTGTCAATCGAACATCGTCAATTGTCAATCTGACTTGTCGTGGTCAGCTTTCTCAGAAATCAAACGTAATCCCCTGTGCCAATGCTGTTTGTCCGCTGAAATTGATGGTGTTGGTCTGACGTCGCATATAGGTTTTCCAGGCATCGGAACCCGATTCACGACCGCCTCCGGTATCTTTTTCGCCTCCAAATGCGCCCCCAATCTCAGCTCCGGAGGTTCCCAGGTTCACATTGGCTATCCCGCAGTCGGATCCTGTTTCCGAAAGAAATTTTTCTGCTTCCACCAGGTTTTCGGTAAAAATACAGGATGATAGTCCCTGAGGAACAGCGTTGTTTAATACTATTGCTTCTTCAATAGTGGAGAATTTTATAAGATACAACAGGGGTGCAAAGGTTTCATGCTGAACCATTTTGTAATGGTTTTCAGATTCTACGATAGCCGGGAGCACATAATTGCCATTCGGATAACCGGGTCCGGTAAGCCGGGTGCCGCCATATATCAGCTTTCCACCCTCTTTCTGAACTTCCTCAATGGCATGAAGGAAATTGGCTACAGCTTTTCCATCAACCAGAGGTCCTACCAGGGTATCTTTTTCTAAGGGATTTCCGATTCGATTACTGATCGACTGGTAGGCATCAACCACCCGTTGTTTTACTTCTTCATAAACCGATTCATGGATGATGAGTCTCCGAGTAGTGGTACACCGTTGCCCGCAGGTACCTACAGCTCCGAAAACCACCGATTGCAGGGTCATGTCGAGGTTGGCATGTTTGGAGATGACGACCGCATTATTTCCCCCTAATTCCAAAATGGTTTTGCCGAGTCTTTGCGCAACAATGGCTGCGACTTTTTTTCCGACTTCAGTGGAACCGGTTATGGAAATGAGCGGAATTCTTTTATCGGCGGCAAAATTATCGCCCAAAACCGAAGATTTGGCGATGATCATGTTAAAAACACCTTCAGGTACATTATTGTTCCGTAAAGCTTCTGCAATTATGTTCTGAACCGCAATGGCACACAGCGGGGTTTTAGAACTGGGTTTCCAAATGATTACATCACCAGCAATGGCGGCCAGCATGGAGTTCCAGGCCCAAACGGCCACCGGGAAGTTAAAAGAAGTGATGATGCCGACCACACCGATGGGGTGGTACTGATCGTACATCCGGTGGAACTGCCGCTCGGAGTGCATGGTGGCGCCGTTGAGCAAACGTGACTGACCGACGGCAAACTCGCAGATATCGATCATCTCCTGAACTTCACCCAGGCCTTCCTCATAAATTTTTCCCATTTCAAGGCTCACCAGATATCCCAGCTCTTCCTTATGCCGGCGCAGGGCTTCCCCTATCTGACGTACCACTTCCCCTCGTTTGGGAGCAGGGATGATGCGCCACTGCAGATAAGCTTCCTGAGCCCTGGCCATCAGATGTTCGTAATCATCAAAGGTGGCATTCTTAACTTTGGCAATCTCCGATCCGTCAATGGGGGTTTCGGATACGGTTACCTCTCCGTGGGTTTCCAGCCAGGTGGTACCAGTGCAGGCGCCATAATTAACAGCCCGGATTCCTAGATTCTTTATAATGTTGTCCATAAAAATATATAGATTTTAAATTGATTATTCGAACATATAATTGTATCTGAATTCTGTAGCCGGCTGGAAGGTTTCTTTGATCGTCCGGGGATTGATCCACCGGATCAGGTTGAATTCCCCGCCTGCCTTATCGTTGGTTCCGGAGGCGCGCGAACCGCCAAAAGGCTGCAATCCTACCACGGCTCCGGTGGGTTTATCGTTGATATAAAAGTTCCCGGCTGCATACCGGAGTTTTTCACAAATCTCGGAGGCTTTTACACGGTCACGCGAAAATACTGCGCCGGTAAGACCGTATGGTGAAGTGTGATTACAAAGGTCGATGGTTTCTTCAAGCTGATTATCCGGGTAAATATAAACCGTCAGTACCGGGGCAAATATCTCCTCTTCCATGGTTTTGAATTTTGGATTGGTAGTCACCACAATGGTGGGCTCGATGAAATATCCTTTGCTTTTGTCTCCCTGGCCACCTGCAATAATTTCTGCTTCAGGCGATCCGGCAGCATACCGGATATAGTTCATGGTATTTTCAAACGAGGCTTCATCAATAACGGCATTGATGAAGTTTTGCGGATCGGTCACATCTCCCATTTTAGCTTCCTTTGCAATTCGCAGCAATTCCGATTTTACTTCCGGCCATTTGGATTCCGGAATGTATAAACGGGAGGCGGCCGAACATTTCTGTCCCTGATATTCAAAAGCGCCCCGGTAAGCATTCACTGCTACTTCCAGCGGATCGGCCGACGGATGCATAAACAGGAAGTTTTTCCCACCGGTTTCACCAATTAACCTTGGGTAGGATTTGTAATGTGGCAGTTGTCTGGCCACTTCCTGCCAGAGAAAATTAAAGGTATTGTTCGATCCGGTAAAATGGATGCCAGCCAGTTCGGGCGACGACAACACTTTTTTGCCGATCAGCGAACCCGGGCCGGGAAGGAAATTGACCACCCCGTCGGGTAATCCGGCTTCCTGGAATATTTTCATCAGGTAATAATTTGATAATAAGGAAGTTGTTGCCGGTTTCCAGACGGTAGTATTCCCCATGAGTACCGGCGACATATTCAGGTTTGACGCGATCGAGGTAAAATTGAACGGACTTACCGTGAACACAAATCCTTCCAGCGGTCTGTATTCCATTTTATTCAGCTGATTGAAAGCCGAATTGGGCTGCATTTCGTAAATCGTTGTGGCAAAATAGGCATTAAACTTCAGAAAGTCAATGGTTTCACATACAGCGTCAATCTCAGCCTGATAGATGTTTTTACTTTGTCCCAGCATGGTGGCGGCATTCATCAGGGCCCGGTATTTTCCGGCAATCAGTTCGGCGGCCTTTAAGGTGATGGAAGCCCTGACTGTCCATGACAAATCTGCCCACAATTTATGGGCATTCATGGCCGCTTCAATGGCTATTTCCACTTCTTTTTCAGTGGCTTTACTATAGGTAGCCAGGATATGGGAATGATTGTGAGGCATTCTGACCACATCCGTATTGTGGTTACGAACCTCTTTTCCGTTGATAATCATGGGGATATCCACTACTATCGACATCTGTCGCTGCAGTTCGGCTTCGAGATTTTTTCTTTCAGCGCTCCCTTTGAGGTAGCTTAAAACCGGCTCATTGACCGGCGGAGGAAAGTTATAGATGGCGTTGTTCATACAATTAGCAGTTAGAAATTAGCAATGAGCAATTATATTTACGATTTACGATTTACGATTTACGATTTACAAAATAGATTCAAGGATTCAAAATTCAAGGATTCAAAAACACAATGCCCCAAACAAAACTGACCTAAATAACTGTATTTCAATTGATAATTTATAGTTTTTAATTCTTTTCATGGTATTTGCATTGCGTTCTTAGCGACTCCTTTGCATTTTATATGCGTTAAATATATTTTCTCGCAAAGACGCTGAGTAAAAATCAAAATACGCAAAGAAAGATTCAAAGATTCTTTTTCAACTTCTGTTTGATTTTTCGAGTTGCAATAAAATGCAATTCGTGTGCAAAAGTAGATAAAATTCTATCAGGGAAAAGGGTGGATGGAACTATTTATTCTGGTTGGCCTTTGAGTTCATCGAGGATGGTTTCAAAACCCTGGCGGATGAGTTGGTCGTACCTTTCGTGAAACCGGTCGAAAGCCCTGATAATGATCCGGCCTTCGAGGGTAAGTTCGGTTCTGCCACCTTCGGCTCCGCCCCTGTGCGGGCGAATCAGGGGAAAACCCAGTTCTGTTTCTATTTTACGGAGATTGTCCCAGGTTTTACGATAGGAGAGGTTCAGCTTTTTCATGGCTTCATTAAGGGAACCGGTTTCATCGATGGCTTTTAACAAAACTATTTTTTGATCTCCCAGGATGCCGGTACCCTCACCGGATTCGAGCCATATTTTGTAATTGAGCCGGAGATTATCAAATTTTGAGCTGGTACTCATGATTTTGTAAGATTATAATATTCAACTGTTTACATACATAAATGGGTGTTATCATGGCAAATATAGAAAAAAGGTCTTTTAAATTATTGTTAAATTTTCAATTTCTGGCAAATCGATCATCTTGATTAAATTTAAATATACTTAGATTTGCATGATAGATTTTAGGTCAAAACATTTATTCTTTAATTTATTAACATGAATTGGCGGGAAATTACTCTGGTAATCTTTTTCATGATATATGTTTGTTCGGGTTTCACACAAAATCCAAAGACAGACAGCTTAACCGCACTGATCAATAAAGAAGCTGATCCCGTGCAAAAGGCTCACCTGCTGATACAAAGAAGCAAATCCTATCCTCAGTCAGATGGTGAAAAACCTATGAAAGATGCCAGGGAAGCGCTGAATTTATATCGGTTGTCCAATGATCATAAGGGTCAGACGGATGCATTGCTAATGATTTCGAGCGCATACAGCCGTATGAATAACTATCAGCAGGCCCTTGAAACCAGTCTGGAGGCGCTTGGTGTTGCAGGCAAGTCATCCTATAAAGCCGGTGAAGCCATTGCATATAGCAACATCGGGCGTAACCAGGTTCAAATGGGAAAGTTTGAAGAGGCTGAAAAATCGTATACCAGAGCATTGAAACTGATGGTGGAAGCCGGAGTGGAAAGAGATATGGCAGAGATTTACAACCGGATGGCCATTTTGTTTTTTCGCTCCACCAAATATTATCTCGCCCTGGAATATCTTGATTCAGCTTTAATGTTTGCCGACAAATACGACCTCGATAATATCAGAGCTAATGTTTACATGAATAAAGGAAACAATTATACTCAATTAACCCGGTACGACGAAGCCCTCGAAAATTATCTCAAAAGCATCGAAATCCGGGAAAAGCGAAATGATGAGAAAGGCATTCTTCAGTCCTATGGGAATCTGGGAAATGTGTACAAAAATATAGGACAGAATGACAAGGCGGAACTGATATTCAGAAAATCGGTACAACTGGCATCCAGACTGAATATTAAAACTTCGCTTGGTTTGGCATATTCAAATCTGGCAATTACACTGGAAGATATGAAACGCATGGATTCAGTGGAGTATTTCTATGAAAAGGCGCTGTCCACGTTTGCGCAAACCAGCGAAAAACCCGGGATTTCACTGGTTTTACACAATTTTGGAAGTTATTTGTACAGGCAGGGAAATTATGCAAAAGCAGAAACCATGCTCAACAGAGCGCTGATCCTGAGAAAAGAAATGGACATACCGGCTGATATAGCCAACACCCTGCACATGTTGGGAAAAATTGAAATCGCCCGGAATAATAATCTTAAGGCGGAAAAATTGTTGAAAGAAGCCCTGAGCATGACTGACGAGGAGAGCGTAAGAAACAAAGCTGAAATCCTCCAGTCTCTCGCTGATTTCTATAAATCTAACGGTAATTTTGAGAAAGCGCTTACTTATAAGGAGGATTTATCCGCAATAAAAGATTCCATGATCACCGAATCGGAGCTGGTAAAAATAAACCGGTTACAGTCAGAGTTTGATCTTTCCAGAAAAGAAGCTGAGTTAACCCTGTCCCGCAAAAATCAGGAATTGCAGGAGCTTGCCGCGGATCAACAACGCAGCCGCCTGAAGCTGCTATCCCTGTTTTTGATGGTTCTTACAATGGCTGTGGCATTTCTGATTGTTGCATTCCGGTCAAAACGTACTCATGCCCGGCAGTTGCAGGAAAAAAACTCGAGAATTGAAACGCTGATCCAGGAAGTGCATCACCGGGTAAAAAACAATCTGCAGATTGTTTCCGGACTGCTGGCCGCCCAATCAGGAAAAATGGAGGAAAATCAGGCTCAGATAGCCATTGACGAAGGCCGTATGCGTATACAGGCCATAGCATTGCTTCATGAGAAACTTACCCGGAATTTCAATACTGCCCGAATCAATCTATCAGAATATTTAAACAGTCTGGCCGATTTGTCAGCTGAAAGCCTGGGTTTGAAGCGGGAGAATATAGAAATGCGGTTGCAAATGCAAAATCCATGGGTGGATGTCGACCGGGCCATACCTTTAGGGTTGATTGTTAATGAACTGATTACCAACTCATACAAACATGCTTCCCGAAACGAACCGGATGGGTTGAAGATCTATCTGATACTGGATGAAGAGGATGAACAGAAGGCACGCCTGATTTTTTCCGACAACGGAAATGAGTTCGGCCTGAAAGGAAAAAATATCATGAGCATAAACGGGAGCGGGAACGGAAAAGGCGGTAAATCAGTGGGTATGTCGCTGTTCAATTCCCTGGTAAAACAAATCGGAGGCGAACTGATTTGGTCGAACCAACCGGGAATCACTTGCATGATCAGGTATTTAAAAGACAGATAATGAGATATTTGAATTATACGTATTTTCCCAATTGACAGAGTTAAGCCAGTTGTTTGGTATTTCCGGGAAAGGATGTATTTTTACCCAAATATTCTAAAATGGTTTTACCTGTAGTTATACTTGAAGATGAAATATTGATTGCTGAAAGTATTTCCGGACTTCTGGCTGAAGAATCTTATCAGGTGGCGGGCATTGCAGCCGATTGTGACGAATTTGTCAGGTTTTTTGAGAAACCGCCTTTCCCGGTTCTGGTGATATGCGATATCAATCTTAAAGGAGGCGATAATGGCATCCGAATCATATCAGCCCTAAAAAAGAAATATGATTTTGAGGTTATATTCCTGACCGGCCGTTCTGATTCTCAAACGGTTCAGCAGGCCATTGATACCCAGCCCGTAACCTATCTGGTTAAACCCTTTTCCGACCGGCAACTGCTGGTAGCCATGCAGATGGCCTTTCATAAAATACTTCAGAAACAGCAGGAAGAAAGCAAAGCGCTGGACCTGTCGACCCGCGAACTTGAGATAGCCCGGCTGGTGTCACAGGGGTATAGTTTGCGTGAGATAGCCCGCACCTTATTTATCAGCGCCGAAACCGTGCGCACCCACCGCAAAAACATGCTGCAGCGCAATAACCTGCGCTCGTTTTCGCAGCTGATCTTTTTTCTGAATCAGAGCTGAGGAACCAATCGGAGTTGATTTACGATTTACGATTTACGATTGAGAGGGAATACGTCCGCGCGCCAGGAAATACCCGGGTTTGCAAGGGAGCATTTATTTTTCCGCAGATTTCGCAGATTGATGTGGATATACAATATGGGGTTGACTGAAAATGAAATTTCATAAAGATCAGAGAAGTAATCATCAGAGAGTTTAATGTTTTTGGATCTGGCCTTACCCCGTGCTAAGGGGCATTTTACATGCCGATCCGGATTCCCGGTTAATTCCTGATTCTCAGGATTGTTAATTGAATTTAAACAATCACATGCTAATCCATTCTTATTTAGAAAACATAAAAATACCGCAATTGCGGTATTGACAGATGTATTTGGCCGGGGTATTTTTGCCGCCGTAAATTCTCAAGTGAAAACTTAATAAATCATTAAAAATTATGAACAAAATTATTACTATTTTACTTTTATCATGTGTCTCAGTGATAGTTATGGGACAAACTGATCCATCACAGAACTTTACAGGTTCTGGTGCTAATTCTATTGAAGTGAATTTTACTCCTTTTGGTAATGCAGGGGTTATCAGCATGAATTCACTTAATTTCAGACGATTTATTGAATCGGATGTTGCAGTGCGTATGGGTTTAAGTTTTGACAGGAAAGCCTGGAAAACCGACAACGAACTGGGTGGTGACGATGCCTATGTGTACAAGCAATCCACTTTTTTATTTGGATTAAAGCCTGGCATAGAGAAACATCTGGCCGGTACCGGCAAATTGTCACCCTACATTGGAGCTGAATTGGAAATTACCTTTTTCAGATCAAAGGCTGAGGAAATCAATGGCGACGATACCTATGAAATCAGCGGTGCAACGGATGATGATTTATCCAACCGGAAGTATTTTTATTTTGGAATGGGTATTATTGCAGGCGCTGATTATTATTTTTCAAAGGATATTTATTTAGGGGCTGAGGTAGGACTTGGTTTTGGCTCCAAAACGTACGGTTTCGTGGATATCACCCAGGGAAATACAACAACTACTGTAGGTGATAAAACCAGGGAATCGAGAATTGGGCAGTACTATAATCCGGCTTTAAGATTAGGATGGAAGTTTTAATACTGGTTTCTTAATAATCCTTAATAAATCCCCAATATTATGAACACGTATTTAAAATGTTATTTGCCAATCTTAAAGAATATTTCCATATCGCTGATAGTGTTAGTTGTATTGGCAGTTGTCCTTGCCGGATGTGAGAAAGAGAAACGAACCAGGACCAATCCTGATCCTCCTGCCGGATCGCTGGAGCCCAATGCCATAACCAGTGTTTTGGTAGTACCCGGCGCTCAGATGGTTGAAGGGAATATGCCCGAACCGACCAATACACCTCAAAGCCCTGACATGACCATGGTCGATTCAACCGTTTCTTACACTGCGGGAAGCTATGTACGATTACCCATCGAATACTCCGATAATTCCGGATCAGGAATTTCAGGGATTGCTTTTCAGGTAAATGGTGCTGATAGTTACATTGATGTGCCTGTAATTGCCGGAAATTCGGGAGTTATGTTACTCCCTATTGGGATTCCGTCAAATACCGATGAAGGGAAGTTTTGCATCACTATAGCCATTTACGATAATGATAACAATGTAAGCAATGCTTTTGAAACCTGCATAACTGTAACCAGGCCACTGGGTTGCAATGTAACCAAAGTATCCGGAGGCGAAGGGGTTACCAGTACCCTGCATAATATGGGTGCCAATCCGGGGATGGTCAAAATAGAATACGAAACCTTTACGGTACCGGATCGCATTGATGTATTCTATAACGGTATATGGGTTGCCGGAACCGGTTCTAATCCAGGATCAGTCGGATCCATACCACCTTTGGCCGATTGCAGCAATCCTACGGAGGGTTATATCGGAGATAACGGCACTTTTTGCTTTACCTATGATCCGGAAAATTTTAAAAGTACGCTGCTTAAAAGCGGACCGCTAAAAAGTCTCCATCTGCCTTCAGCGTTGTTAAATCTTCAGGATACTGCTCATTTTGTAGAGGTGGTGGTTTCTGGTTGTGTAAGAGGAGGAACCTTGTGGGAATACACCATTAGTTGCGCTGATCCGGATGAAGAATGTTCGCTGGGACAGGAAGGAAGCCCGCGTTTTAATCTGCAGTTTGACGGAGATGTTGATTTTGACCTGTATGTTATTGATCCAAACGGAGAACAGATATATTGGGGTCATCAATATTCTGCATCAGGTGGTACACTGGATGTTGATTGTATCTGCTGTGATCATGGGAATGAAAATATTTATTGGATCAGTGGCACTGCACCTAACGGTGTTTATGAATATTGGGTGGATTTCTTCGGCGATTGCAGCGATAACAGTTCATCCTTTACCATCACCATTACCAGTAATGGAAATGTAATTTCAGCACAAACAGGAAGTTTGTCGTCTGTTGGCAGCGAATCGCAACATTGGTTCTATACCCATCCTTCTCAGGGTGGCGGTAATAATGCTCCTCCGTCGGCAGCCTTTGGAAGTAGTACGGTAACCGGTGGGCTTCCATTAACTGTCAATTTTACCGATCAGTCGACCAACAATCCAACCAGCTGGCTTTGGCAGTTCGGTGACGGAAGCACCAGCAATCAGAGAAATCCATCTCATACCTATACCCAGTTAGGTAACTTTACGGTTCAGTTACAGGTGACCAATGCATATGGTACCGATACAGAGTTAAAAATTGATTTCATCACTGTTACTACTGGCGCTGGCGGAGGCGGCGATGGTGAACCGTGCCCTGGTTCACCCACCATGACCGACATAGACGGTAATGTTTACAATACTGTTCAAATTGGAAACCAATGCTGGATGAAGGAAAATTTAAGGGTTACGCGGTATGCTGATGGAACAGGATTGTCCATTGTATCTGGAGCTAATGATTGGATTAATTTGGGTTATGTTGGAAAAGCATATTGTTACTGTGAAAATTCAATCTCAAATGGAGAAGTTTATGGACCATTGTATAATTGGGCTGCAACGATGAATGGGGAACTTTCAAGCTCCTCAAATCCAAGTGGTGTACAGGGAATTTGTCCAATTGGTTGGCATATACCAAGTGATAACGAATGGAAGCAATTAGAAATGCATTTGGGATTAACACAGACTGAGGCAAATGTAATTGGTTGGAGAGGAACTAATGAAGGAGGCAAGCTCAAAGCCATAATGTTATGGGATAATCCCAATACCGGTGCAACAAATTCTAGTGAATTTACGGCACTTCCGGGTGGAAACCGAAGTGCAAGTTCATCTTTTACCCAATTAAACTATTCCTCTGGATTTTGGTCGGCCACTGAACATTCCAGTATTAGTTCTTGGTATCGATACTTAAGTACGTATGAAGCACGTGCTAAAAGAGAAATGACAAATAAAGGTTATGGCTTCTCAGTCCGTTGCGTTAAGGATTAAACTGATGGATTAAATCAAAAATTTATGTTATGCCAGAACGAAAAATGAAAAACTAATATGTTATGTTTTCAAAGGGCTTTTATCAGGAATTATATTTTTGAAAACTGTCGTAAGTTATGTCAATGAATTATTAACAATACTTCACGGACAGTTTATTACACCTGTGGGCGCTGCCGAAAAGCCTTATGAGCAGGATAATTCAATTTTTCTAAAAACAATTTAATACCTCATCAATTATGAAAAACACAATTAAAGTTGTCATTGTTATTGCAATCATGTTGACTGGCCTTAATCTGTCAGCTCAAAACCTGGGAATCAAAGCCGGGCTGAATTTTTCCAACATGCTGGCCAAAGATGATTCTGAGACCTACAGCGATGATTACAAATCCAGAGCCGGTTTTCACCTCGGCGCTGTTACCCAAATTCCGGTTACAGAAATGTTTTCTTTTGAACCCGGATTACTGCTGTCTGCCAAAGGATTCAAGGTGAAGGAATCGGGAACCGAAGACGGAGAGACCTATGAAATATCCGAAAAATTTAATACTCTGTACCTCGATGTACCCCTATCCCTGAAAGCCAATTTTACACTTGGAAAGATAAAGGCATACGGACTTATGGGTCCCTATTTTGGGCTGGGCCTTAGTGGTAAGTATAAAGTAGAGTATACTTATGACGGTGAAACAGAAAAAGAAGAATCTGATATTGAATGGGGCTCAGACAGTGAGAAGGATGATATAAAGAGACTTGACTTTGGATGGAATATAGGCGCCGGCGTCACGTTTAATTCATTACAGGCTGGTTTGGCCTATGGTATCGGCCTGGCTAACCTGGCACCGGGTTCCGAGGGAAGTTACCGGGTAAAAAACAGGGTATTTTCACTAACGGTGGGATACTATCTTCCTTTGAACAAGAATTAAACATATAACAGTATGAAGGAAGTCAGTCATACAGCCTTTTGTGTGTTAAGGTAATTTTAAAGGCGCTGACTTCCGCACAATACTGATTTTTAAAAATATTAATTTCGATTTAGACTTCAGAAAGCTACAGTTGAAATTAATGTCAATTTAATTTTCAACGGATTATTGACCAAAAACTGGTAATCCGGTAATCAATTTGAATTTTTGATGAAAAGGAGGCTGCTTACTGATGAGCAGCCTCTGTTTTTTTGCCACGGCGCTGTTGCCGCCATGAAATGCAGCTTAGTCCCGGTGGCTCCATTTAAGAAAACTATGTCCCCTTCTATATCGCCCGGACCTCTGAGGCTTGTAATTTTCTATACATCATTAGAAAATCCGTATGGTAAATGGAAAAGATGAATTTATGCCAGGAAGTGAGTCAACAGTATATTTTAAAAGATATTTATTTTAAAATGATATTTTTGCCCATGATAGTTCATTTATCACAAAAATTTGCCGACCATGAAAAAAATTTTACTCCTATCCATTCTGGCTGCCCTGGCACTTACCTTAATAATGCTGATTACTGCCGGCTGCAAAAAGGAGGAACCCGAAAGCGATAAAATCGGAGCCCCGGAAGATTTACTCACCCTTACTCCGGAGTACCAACCCGGTACCTACCGGAATTTCGATAAAATTTATAACACCAGAACCATCCGGAAAGGTACAACCACCTATCCTTTACCCAATGCTTCTCAGCCGCTTACCTCCGTAAAATACTCCCCTGACGGCGTTAATACCTATGATATCGACGATTTTGTGGAAAGAAATCAGGTTGCAGGACTGCTCATCATAAAAAATGGACAGATTGTCCTGGAAAAATACGCCCAGGGAAATACACCCTCCTCAAAATGGACTTCCTTTTCCGTAGCCAAGTCCATTACTTCAACACTTATTGGTATGGCGGTGAAGGATGGAAAAATTTCCAGCCTGAACGACAATATATTGCAATATCTTCCTGAAATGGTAGGCACCGCCTACGACGGGGTGACGGTCAGGCAGTTATTGCAGATGTCATCCGGCGCCGGGTGGAATGAGGACTATGCAGATCCCTCCTCCGATTTGGTAAAGATGTTCCAGGCATTGCTTTCCGGTGAAGCCGGTGGTATTCTGGAAATCATGAAAAACCTGCCCAGAGTGGTTGAACCGGGGAATATTTTTATCTATAGCACGGGCGAAACCTGTCTCGAAGGGGAAGTGCTCCGCGCTGCTCTCGGCGGGGAAACCCTTTCTGATTACTTTTCAAGAAAGATTTGGGCCAATATGGGGATGGAATCAGACGCTTACTGGTTGCTGGAGTCGCCCGGCGGACAGGAATTTGCCGGGGGTAACATCAGCATGACACTGCGCGATTACGGCAGAATGGGTTTGTTCATGCTGAATAACGGTGTAGTAAACGGCCAGTCATTACTGCCCGCCAACTGGATTCAGGATGCCACAAGGCCTGCAGCCGACTCACCCCAGTGTGGTTATGGTGTTTTGTATTCGGAAGCCAACGGCGCCGCCTATCCCTATAATTATCCGTTGGGCTATGGCTATAACTGGTGGAGTTTTCCTGAATCTTCATGGGGCGCCTGGGATTACCTGGAGGATGTGACCTGGTGGGGAGAAGATGCCATCAATCCCACCAATAAACGGCTTACCAACCTCGAAGGCTCCTATGAGGCTGAGGGGATATTTGGTCAGTTTATTCACATCAATCCTGCTCAAAACATTGTAACCGTGCTTTGGAGTACCTGGAGCAGCTCCTGGATTGACCCTAAGGAATTTGAGTTTTACTGTTTCATGGATGCGGCTGCAGAAGCGCTTAAATAGGAAATCGATTTGCGATTTACTGTTCGCTGCCTTGGCTGCGAACAAATTTTGTGTTCTAAATAACTTATAAGTAAATCTCAAAAAAGTAAATTAAGTGAAAAAGCAAAAGAGCCGGCCTCATCGCCAGCTCTTTTTTTATACCCGCCGCACCGTAATTTTACCGCCGCGACGATCTTTTATTGTATTGCTAATTCGCTAATTGCTCATTGCTCATTGATTTAGTAGCCTGTGTTTTGCAGCAGCTTACTATTTGTGTTCTTTTCATAGGCCGGAATCGGGAACAGGTTGTGCTTGGGCTCCACATAATTGGAAGCAAACGGCTTGTTGTGGTTGATCAGTGTTTGTTTGGCTGACTCGGGAGCCGTGGTTCCCTTAGCCCAACGGTACAGGTCAAACCACCGGATGCCCAGCTCCATGGAGAGTTCTGCCGGGCGTTCATGATGTCTGATCTGGGTTCTCAGCGCATCTTTGGACAGGTTACCGGGAAGATCGGCAGCATGCGACCTTCCTCTTACTTCGTTTACAATGCCAATGGCAGCGCCGGTCTGATTGGTTTCATTCAATGCTTCGGCATACATCAGTAATACATCGGCATAGCGCATCAAATGGATGTTGGTGCCAATATAATTCTGTCTGTCAACGGCATAGCTGAATTTTTTGAAGAAGGGTCTGTTGCCACCCAGGGCTGCAAAATCGGCCCAGGAAACCAGGGTGTCGGTATCGAGGTTGTACATGGTACTGTTCGGATCATCGAAGAAAATGGTGCCATACACGCGGTCGGAGTAGGAGCCGTCACTTTTCTTGTCCTGTTTGAGCTGGCTTACAATCCATTCGGTAGGATAATATAATTCCCAACCACCTAATTCATACGGAACCCCTTCGAAGTTGATGGGGACCCGCTCGTCATTGCCATTGGAACGATCGGCGCTGAACTGGATTTCAAACACCGATTCGCTGCCGTTTTCATAGGAACCATCGAACAGGGAGCTGTAATCATCCACCAGATCATAGGTGTTGCTGTTGACCACTTCGGCAAAAATATCACGGGAGGCTTCCCATTTTTCCTGAGCCAAATAAGCTTTTCCGAGGAACGATTTGGCAGCCCATTTGGTGGCTCTGCCCAGCTGTTCAGCGCTGTAGGCAGCAGGAAGATGATCGGCAGCAAACTGAAAATCGGTTTCAATGAGGTTCCAGACTTCTGAAGGAGCCGCCTGAGAAGGATACAGCTTATTTTCATCGGTTTCAAAAGTGGTTACCAGCGGAATGTTCTCAAAATATACTACCAGGTACATGTAGGAAAGCGCCCTGAGAAACCTCGCTTCTGCAAGGTACTGATCTTTCTCATTCTGAGTGAGTTCAGTTTCAGAAACACCGGGAACTTTCTGAATCACCTGGTTGGCTCTTCCAATAATGGCGTACCAGGTGCGCCAGATATTCAATACATTGGAGTTATCTGCGTTCACGGTAAAATTGGAAATGTCGCGTCCGTAAGGCTCAGCCGGATTATTGGTGATGTCGTCGCCCTTGTAGTTCATTCCGGTCCATAACTCTTCAAAGAAGGTCCACTTATCGCCATCATAGGTCTGTAAACCGGCATAGGTGGCGATCATGGCCTGTTCTACCTGGGCTTTGGTTTTCCAGAAACTGTCTGACGACAATTGCGATTCATTTTTAAGATCAAGGAAGTCTTTATCACAGGATACCAAAAAGGCCATGGCGATGAAAAACAGTATTACAGAGAATTTACTTTTCATAATATATTGATTTTAAACTGATTAAATTTTAAAGATCGAAATTGATACCGAAGTACACGGAACGGGTTAAGGGATAGAATCCACGGTCGACACCTCTGGAGAATACACCTTCGTTGATCAGGGCAGGATCCACACCTTTGTATTTGGTGATGGTAAGGAGGTTGGTGGATCCGACATATACCCTCATTCCCTTGATTTTAACAGAGGAGAACCATTTGGGATCAAGGGTGTAGCTCAACTGGATATTTTTCAGGCGGAGGTAGGAAGCATCCTCGAGGAAATAATCGGACACGCGGAGGTTATAATTGGCATCCACCGAAGTATTTCTGAAAATATCGGTATCTGTATTGGTTTCTGTCCAGGCATCGGCCAGGTCGCTCACGGTGTTGTTAATATAAGCTGAACGGAACATCATCATTCTGAAGCCATTGTACATCTTGTTACCGTGTGAGCCTTCAAAGAACAGGCTCAGATCGAACCTTTTGTAGCCCACGTTGGCATTCAGGCCGTAGGAAAGTTTTGGTAACGGACTTCCCACATACACTTTATCATCATCGTTAATGACTCCGTCGGGAGTAACATCCTCGAAAATCAGATCACCGGGCTGAGCATCGGGTTGTGCGCCGTAGGCTTCAATTTCTTCCTGCGACTGGAATATGCCGAGTACCCTGAACATATAAAACCTTCCTACTTCGCCTCCTACTTCAGTTTTGGTAGTGGGATTGTTTTCGTAATCTACGTATCCGTCGATGAAATATTCGCCGGCTGAACCCAGTTTTGTAAGCTCATTGCGCGAATGGGAGAGGTTTAGGGAGAAATCGTACCTGAAATCACCGACATTTTCACGATAACGGGTGGTAAGTTCCCATCCGCGGTTTTCCATGGTACCGCCGTTGGTTCTCGGGAACTCATTAAAGCCTGATGAATAGGGCCTGGGAATCACCACAAGCATATCTTTGGTTAAGGTTCGGAAATAATCGAGACTTACCGACAGTTTGTTATTCAGGAAAGCCATGTCCACACCCAGGTTGGTTACTGCTGACTCTTCCCATTTGATATTATAGGCAGCCGAATTAACGGTGATTGCTCCAATGCTTATCGGTTGCAGAATGTTGGGTGATCCGAGGGGATAATTCAGTCCGCGGGTACCTGAGGTGATCAGGTCGAGGTATTGAAAATCGCCTATATTCTGGTTACCCATGGTACCATAGCTGAAACGGGGTTTTAACTCATTGATCCAGTCAGATTTGAAGAAGGATTCATTATGGACTGCCCATCCTGCAGAGAAGGAGTAGAACAAACCATAGCGGTTCTTTTCGGAGAAGCGGGAGCTGCCATCGTAACGTACGCTGGCCTGTACCATGTATTTCTTACCGTAATCATAGTTCAACCGGCTGAAGTACGATTGCAAGGCATTGGCATAACGGTCGCCCCATGAATTACGGTCGCCGATACCGGCGCCCAGGGTAGTGAGGTCATTGGATGGCATGATGCGGTTGGAACCTCCGGTAGATCTCCATTCATATTTTTCCCTTGAAAACCCGACAAGCGCATCGTAATTGTGCTGCTTTACCGATTTGTTATAAGTGAGCAGGTGGTTCACCACCCACTGATTGGAGCGGCCTCTTTCTTCAGACAGGAACGTATTTTCAAGCTGAGCCTGGTTTCCGAAATTATAGGCCGGAATATGGTAGTAGTTATACAGGTCGTTGATATTGGTTCCATAAGTAAATTTATAAGAGAAGGATTTGGTAAACTTCACTTCGGCATTGATGGCACCCTGGAGGTAATCGCGTTGTGATTTATCGTCGGTAATGGAGCGGAGCGCAATGGGGTTACCGCTGGGGAAACCGGATGGAGGAACGGCAAATCCGAAGGACTCGGAGGGATCGTAGATATACTTGTGGGGCAGCTGCATGGCAGTCTCCATAAATTCAGACCATCCGCCGTTCCCGCCTCCGATGGGTTCATACATACTTTTAATATTGGTTCGGTAGAAGGCCAGTGATGGGGTCAGGATCAAATGATCGTTCAGAAGTTTGAATTCGGAGTTCAATCTTCCGGAAATATTTTCATTACCCGTATTGAGAACAGTTCCGCTATTTTTGTAATACCCTGCACTGAAGCCGTAGGTAGCATTATCGGAACCACCCGAAATCGATAAATCCACTTTCGATTCCATGCCTTGTTTGAAGAGTGCGTCCTCCCATTTTGAATCGGGGAGGGTAGCATCGGTAATCCAGGGATACAGAGGTTCTCCATTGCTTTCCAACGCCTGGGTATGAATCAGGTTGTATTCATCACGGTTGGCCATTTTGATTTTTCCAAGAGAACTGTTATGAATACCGGAGTACATTTTCAGTGAAACCACCGGTTCGCCTTTTTTTCCTTTTTTGGTGTTGATGATGATAACGCCATTGGAGGCCCTTGAACCGTAAATGGTGGCAGCGGACGCGTCTTTTAGTACATTAATGGTCTCAATATCAGCCGGGTTGATATAGGAAATATCTCCCGGTATACCATCAATGATCACCAGTGGACTGGAGCTGGTGATGGAACTGAGCCCACGGATCAGAATTTGGGGAGTGGATCCCGGTGCTCCTGAGGAGGAGTTCACCGTTACCCCTGATACCTGTCCGGAGAGCATTTTGGATATATCGCCGCCCGGAATTTTCTGAACCTGATCTACATTGGCTGTAGCTACAGCGCCGGTAAGCGAACCTTTTTTCTGGGTGCCGTAACCCACCACCACTACCTCGCTCAGGCTTTCAACAGTAGGTTCCATGGTTACATTCACTTCTTTCAGGTTCCCAACAGGAACTTCCTGAGTTTTATATCCGATAAAACTGAATACCAGCACCGCTTCGGTGTTTTTGACCTGGATACGGAATTTACCGTCAAAATCGGAGATAGTGCCGTTGGAGGTACCTTTTTCGGCAATGGTTACCGTGGGCAGCACAGAACCGTCTTCCGAGGTTCTTACTGTGCCGGTTACGGTAATCTGGGCGTAGGACATGGATGCAGTCAGGCAGATGATCACTGCTGCGGTTGCCCCGGCCATGAGCTGTTTTTGAAACCAATTCACAGCCTTTAATAGACGTTTAATCATACTCTTGGTTTTAATTATTGATTTGGAAAAACAAAATAATTGTCGTCGACAAAATTACAAAATTCTCCATGTTTGTTAAATATTTTACAAACAAAATCTAACATCAGCAATCAATTTAATAATAATTTTAGAAAAATGATAAAAGCTTACATGCCCGTGAAAGATAATTTTGTTTCGCAGGCATTATGGTGATTAAAGGAACAGGTATCGGTTACCCCTGGTTTACCGGCTCGTTTCCCTGAGTGTTTGCACCAATGCAGCTACAAAATCGTGGGCATTTTGCCTGGTGAAAACAATCGGGGGTTTGATTTTCAACACATTATGCAGTGGTCCGTCAGTACTGATAAGGAAGCCTTTGTCTTTCATACTTTCCACAATCCTGTCGATATCCGGAACGGCCGGTTCCATTGTGCTCCTGTTGCGTACCAGTTCAATCCCGATGAACAATCCTGCGCCTCTGATATCGCCAATGATACCAAATTCATCCTGTAAAGGCTGAAGTTTTTCCAGCATGTATTTTCCAACATTGAAGGCATTCTCCTGCAGCTTTTCTTCTTCTATTACCTGGAGAACCGCCAGACCTGCAGCCATGGACACAGGATTGCCTCCAAACGTATTAAAGTACTCCATGCCGTTATTGAAAGTGTTGGCAAGTTTTTCAGTCATTACTACTGCAGCCAGCGGGTGTCCGTTACCAATGGGTTTTCCCAATACTACCATGTCAGGTTCTGCCTCCTGAAGTTCAAATCCCCAGAATTTAGAGCCCACCCTGCCAAACCCTACCTGTACTTCATCGGCAATGCAGATACCTCCGGTCTTGCGAACTATTTCGTAAGCTTCCTTTAAATATCCGGGAGGCAGGGGAATTTGTCCACCCACCCCCAGCAGGGTTTCACAAATAAACGCAGCCGGTTTTTTGTTCTCCAACTGCAATGTCTCAATAATTCTTTGAACGTCAGCCGCATACTTTTTGCCGGCGTCCGGATCGCCGTATCGGTAGGCACCCCGGTACATATCGGGATTCATGGCTTTATGAATATACGGCTTTTTGCCGGCTCCTCCCTTTCCGTCAAACTTATAGGGACTCATTTCGATGGCCACTGTTGAAGTACCGTGATAGGCATGATCCAGCACAATCACATCCTGCTGACCGGTAACATGCCTGCTGATTCGGATGGCCAGATCGTTAGCCTCGCTGCCGCTGTTGGTAAAGTAACAGACTTTTAAAGCGGGCGGAAGTTTTGCCGTGATTTTTTCTGCCAGTTCAACCAGATGATCATGAAGGTAACGGGTGTTGGTATTGAGCGTGGCTGCCTGTTTCTGAATGGCTTTCACCACGGCGGGATGACAATGCCCCACGTGACTGACGTTGTTGACGCAATCGATGTAAGTATGGCCCTGATCATCATACAAATATTGCAAGGCGCCTTTCACAATTTTAAGATGCTTCTGATAGCTGATACTCAGATTGTTTCCCAAATATAATTTTCTTCTGAGTTCCAGTTCATTCTGCTCTTCATCAGTACCCAACACCGGGGAAAAGCCACACGCCTGTCTGAATTCGTTCTGAGCCTTGAGGGGATTGATCCGGATGAGTTTCATCAGCAATTCCCAGGCATGGGCTTCGGTAATAAAATGATGTTCGTTGGTACTTCCGAGGGAATGCTGATAAGCCGAACGGGTGACGCTGATACACAAACGGGCTGCAATGAGGTAATAAAGAACCGGTATTTCAGATTCCAGCAGTGGGTATTTTTCATGATATCCCTTCACGATGGGTGTGGCTGCAGCCAGCACATCGGCTTGCCGGAACATAGCATACGTACAGGCAATGGCCAGATTGTTAATGAGATGGCTGTACACCATGTCGCCGAAATCAATCAGCCCGCTTACCCTGTTATCCTTTATAAGCAGGTTATAATCGTTGGCATCGGAATGAATATAAGCCTTTCGCAGCCGCGGCAGCAGAGGAATAACTTCCTCCCTGAACTGCATCAGGAAATAAGAGACAATTCTCCTTTTTTCCGGGTCAGAAATGTATTTCAGGTGGTATTCAGCATCGGGAGCATGGGTCACATCCCATTCATAATCACGTTGCAAGGCCGGGTGGCTGAAATCCTTCAGCGACTTGTCCATTCTGCCCAAAAAAGTGCCCAGTGAGTGAAACAGGTCTTCAGTAAACTCCTGCTGTTGAATCCATAATATACCTTCAAGCCATGTCAAAATTCTTAAATAATAAGTGTTATTGTTGAATTTGAGTACTGTAATTTCCTGTCCATCCAGATTGGGAACCACTTTTTGAAAATATACGGCTGATTCAGATTGGGCAAGATGTTGCAGGATTTTAACCTGGGCATCGAGGAAGTTCGGATTATGGTTTTCAGAGGCCACTTTACCGATAAACCGGTTACCCTCTGCTGATTGAAGCAGGAAATTCAGCTCGTCATATCCTTTTAGTTCAGTAGCATTTATGGTTAGACCATAATGATTCAGTGCGATTTCCTCAATTTTTTTTTCGGTAAAGATCATATGTCCGGTTTATTCAGTTTCCTTCCACACCAATGCGCTCACCGGTTTCAGCGGATTTTCACCTACAAGGATCTCCTTACCGTTTGCAGCTTTCACCTCAAAAGGATAATCAGTGTAATTGACGGCTACCATAAATCCGTCGCGCCATTCCATGTAAATACCTGCAGGAAGGTTTTCAATCTTCACACCGGCTGTTTCATAAACGCGCCGCACCATCTCACGTTCCAGGTCGCCGTCCATCGTTATCACTCCGATAAAGGTAACGGATCCCTTTTCCAATTTCCGAGTGGTGATGGCAGCTTTTCCTTTATAATACTGGTCACTATAGGTGGCCAGTACTTCGGTACCCGGATGTGTGCTTACCATTTCACTCCAGGTACTCCATGGATATTTTTTCCCATTGGCCGTTACATTTGCCACGGTTCCTTCGGGCAGCATATCGAAAAATTCCAGATCGGCGCCTATGAGTTTTGCTATGGTTTCAGCGGGTTTTGCTTCGAAAAAGTGACCGTTTTTATCCTTATGACCAGTTCGGCAGGTAAGAATCAGGTGGCCTCCTTCCTTCACATAATTTGTCCACTTCTCCACCAGTTCCGGGTTGATCAGCTGGTAGGCCGGGGCAACGATAAACGGATACAATGAAAAATCGCTTTTCTCAGAAATAAAATCCATAGGAGCTCCGGTAGACTTCACAATGGAAGAATACGTATTCCTGAGTTTCCAGGTATTCCATTGGGTGGTTTGGGGCTGGATATCTAAGTCCCACATGTTTTCGGGATCCCACAGTAAACCGGTTTTACGTGCAGACAAAGCTTCAGGCATTCGGGCATCCGGCCGGTAATGGGTTCTGAGCATTTTCATTTCGTTGATGGCCTGAACAAATTCCTGTCCGCCCTGCGAAAGGGTCACGCCATCGGTTCCCACTATCCCTTCGTGATACATTTCACTGCTGTAGATGGGGTGACGGTATCGGTAGGTACAGGCGAATGAGCAGCCCCCGCCGAAAGCCTGCATAAGCCACATGTGTACGGTCCCCGGTTCCAGTTGTGGATTTACCGGAGCCCAGTTCACCTGACCGGGTTGTAGCTCCATCAGTCCGGTAACCCCGTTCACGGAACGGAAATAGTCGCAGGCTTCCATGATCCTGTACGGATTACCGGTTCGGAAGTTATTGCCTCCGAGAAAGTTACGACCGCTTACCGGGTACATGGTAAAACTTTGGAAATCGAGATGATCGGCACGGCGGGGATCAGCGGACGTGATGGCATTCACGTAATTGGTAGTGATCCATTGTTCAGGAAGGATATATTGCCGGAGAATATCAGCCTGTTCATTCAGAAAATCGGCGGTCACATCAGCCGTAAACCGTTGAAAATCAAGCAGGGCATGCGGGCTGAGTTTATCTTCATAATTCATTTCGGCATTAGGGATGATCACCTGTTCAAAGTTTTGGTAGCGGGTGCTCCAGAAACTGCCACCCCATACTTTGTTCAACGCATCAATATTTCCATACCGGTTTTTCAGCCAAACCTGAAAGGCCTTGCGGGCCGACGGGCTGTAATCCGGGGTAGCCAAGGGTTCATTATCCAGTTGCCAGCCCCAGATCCGGGTGTCCTGGCCGTAGTGTTTACCCAGTTCATGGACAATCCTTCGAAGATACTCCCGGTATTTGGGATTGGTCAGAGACGCATTGGCCCGGATCCCGTGCTCACGGCGCCGGCCATCACCCCCGACGAGGTATATTTCGGGGTATTTTTCCCCCAGCCAGGCCGGAGGCGTAAGTGACGGCGTACACATGATGACCTTCAATCCGGCCTGATCGGCCATAACCATAGCCTCATCCAGCCAGGCAAAATCGAACTTTCCCTCTTCGGGTTCCAGAAAAGTCCAGGCAAATTCGGCGAGGTGCGTGAATTCAAATCCGAATTTGGCGATGTTGTTGAAATCGCGTTGCCATTGCTCTTTAGGCCATTGCTCGGGATAATAGAAAACCCCGATTTTCATTAGATCGGATTTCGGAAAAAAGTCTTGTGCCGGTTTGACCGGTTTTGAATCACTTACGATCTTTTCAGCCGGCTGCCGGCAATTTTGCAGAAACAGCAGACTGGTAAAAAAAAGCAGCCAGAGAAAGGCTTTTTGTATTCCTGAACGATTCATGATAAAGTATTTGATTTTTAAATGGGCAATTAGTATTTCGGAGGCGTCAACATCATCAGCATATGAGCGGCTGCCCAGCTGAAATTGGCAATTTCAATGGCTTCACCCGTTAATGGATGGTAGTTTTCGTAAAACGGACCATCGGAAAGCATGCCCTGCGCATTATTCAGGGTTTTTATCAGCATGGCATCAGCTTGTTCATTAAAGCCGTATTTTCTCAGGCCGTCGATTCCAAAATATACCTGATCAAGCCAGATGGGGCCACGCCAGTACCCGTTTCCCGGGCTAAAGGAGGGATGATCGGCCTGAAAAGTGGGTAATGGTAAAAAGGTATTAAACTTTTTGGGATCGGCCATCACTGCGGCCACTACAGAGGCTTGTTCCTGTGAGGCGACGCCTGCCCACAGCGGATGCCAGCCTTCTGATCCCATGAGGGGGATCCGGGATTTGTCGAACAGTTTAATATCGAAGTAAAAACCGGCTTCCGGATCATACATATATTTGTTGATCAGGATTTTGAGCTGTTCAGCTTCCGCTGTCAGTTTGTCCTTTCTTTCATCTTTCAGGTTTTCCATCATTCGGGCAAGGATTATTTTTTCCAGGTACAGGAATGAATTCAGATCCACCGATTCCTGATCGAGCGACCAGGCGTTACCGGCATTTTTCACCATTTTGGCCGAATCGTACCGGACGGCATTATCCATCCCGCTTTCCCAGGCTGCCGCTTCGAGGGTTCCGTCGGTGGAGCCGTATTCACACAATCCGTTCCGGTCGTGATCACGGAATTGGTGCCACCATTCATGGTATTTCACCAGTTTCGGAAGCATTTCTCTGAGGAAGGCCGTATCGCCGGTAGATTTAAAAATTTCATCCACCGCCCAGGCCGCCAGCGGAGGTTTGGTATCACGCAGGTTATTTTCACTTTTTCCGATAAAAATGCAATCGGCGATCATCCCTTGTTCGTCCTGGTAATCAAACATGGCGCGGATGTTTGACTTTCCGAGTTCCGGGTCGAACAGGGCGCAGGCAGCGGCATGTTTCCAGCTGTCCCAGGCCCAGAATCCGTCGTACAGATTCACCGACGGGGTGATACCGTCGTGCAACAAATCACCCACGGCGCTGCGCCAGTTCACGATCAGGGTCATGATAGCCTTAACAGCCACCCGTCTGTATTTTTCTTCTTTCAGCCACTGGCTGTTGCTGTTCATTAAACGGGTGATATAACCGTTCCAGCGGTCGAGGTTGGAACGGAATATTTCTTCGGGTTTTACCGGCAGCACCGGTTGATATTGCCTTTGATCAGCGCTGTCGATCAGGTAAGTTTGCAGGAAGTAATAATGTACCGGAACACCAGGTTTAAGGGTCACCGGTTCATTCAGCCGGTAGGCGTATTCTTTTCCTTCCCGGATGATTTCAAAGTTCCCTGCATTGGGGTCAACCGGTTGGATAATCAGGGTTTTGCCATCGGACCGGAGTGGAATTTCGACCCTGTTTTCATGGGCTATAAAAACCAGATTGCCGGCAAGAGTTCCTTCCCAGAAAGGATTCAGAGACCGGGGGGATTCGGTTCTGTTGATGAGCGTAAAACCGAACAGGGCCGAGCGGTTATCCGCATATTCCAGCACCTGATTTACCTCTATTCCTGAAACCTCATATGATTGATCTACCTGTCCCGGGTAATACGTTACTTTTATCGATTCCGGGGCAGGGGGGAAAAGAGTATCATTGCCAGACAGGTGAATTAACCTGAGAAGGCTTTCGGAAACGCAGAATTTATTGCTGTCGAGCAAATAAGGCCCGGTGAAAACGCCGGGGATGCCATCCTTACCCGGTACAGAATAAGCATGCCAGGCTCCGAGGTCGGCAAAGAATGTAAATGAATTGTTAAGTTTCAGTAAATCAGGAAATTGATTTCTGTCTTTGGACCCGTTAACAGCCTGGTAACGGCAACCGCCGAGGAAGACCACTGAAATAACCAGCCAGTTCAGGATTAAGAGCAATCTGTTGGATTTCATTTTTCTGAATAAATTTTCGGGTAAAAGTACTGTTTTACGGCGAAAACATTTTAAAATAAATTAATAAGTTAGAAAATGTTAAATTATTTTATGTGCAGAGAGGTTCAGTTAACTTCAGTGTAATAATTTATTAGTATTTTGTCTGAAAAAATGGTTCTGGAAAAAAATTGATAGACGAACTCATTTAATCAAACATATGGAGTGTAAAAAGTTACAGATTAACGGCACAAATCGTGAATGTTTAACAAGCGCTGTTACCGATCCCTCAGTGAAAATGGATCAAAGCATTTACCCGGGATAGAATGGAGATGATGATTTGTGGTACCTGCCAAATTTTCATATTATGATTACAAATCAGGGATTATGGCTAATCCGAACTGCTATTCACACAAAAGCATCAGCCAGTGTGCGGCACTCCATGAAAAAAACGGGGTGTTCAGACCTTTACCGGTGAGCGGGTGGTAATTTTCGTACAGCGGCGTTGTTCCGGTTAATCCTTCAGCATTGTCAAGCAGCTCCTGTTTTCAGCGTTGCAACACCCTGAAATTTTTCACGGTGAGATCGTATAGTTCCTGCTGGTTTTCATCCATGGTTAATAGCCGAGTTCTCGTTTGTTTGGATTCAGGCAGGGTATAAGTTACTTGATACATATTATGAGTCAACTCTGAAGCTTCCTTCAGCGACAATTTGGATTTTTCGTTATATAACGCTCGTTCCAACTCTTTATAAATACTGTATGCCGCAAACGAGATGCAGATATGCGCTTCAATTCTGTTTCGCAATCTATGATAAATAGGTCGTATCCTTAAATCTGTTTTTGACATACGAAAAGCTTTTTCAATCTGCCAAAGATTCTTGTAGTTTTCCATCACCTGGTCATCGGTGAGTTTTGTGTTTGTGATGTACCCTTTCAGACCATCCCACTCATGATCCCTGGTATATTTTTCATAATCGATTTCTATAGATATTTCGCCGTTCAATTTTAAATACTTATTGTACCCTCTGTTGTTGATATTGGACTTTGTGAGCCTCCCAGCTTTTACTTGCTTTTCGAGGCGGTTAAGACCTCTTTTACGATTATATGAATCCTTTTTTGACCTGATACCCGAATAATTTACGATAAGCCTTGTCGTGCCATTCTTTTTTATACTTATCGTATCCCCATCACTAAACGGCTGATTTAATATCTGCACCTTGATTTTTTCTGATTCATTTTTTATCCGTGCCCCGATGATGTATTCGTACCCTTTTTTCTCCAAAGCCTTGATATTTTCGTTTGACAATAACCCTGCATCTGCAACAACCACCGGCTTATCAATCTTGAACTTCTCACTCATTTTCTCAATAAATGGAATAAGTGTATGACCTTCGTAGGTATTGCCTTCATATATATCGTACCCTATTGCATAACCACCTAATCCAACAAGTAATCCAATAAATATCTGTGGGTTTTGGTGTTTCCCATCCTTTGAAAACCCGGTCTTGCGCAGATCGTCTTCATCACTGGCCTCAAAATATAAAGTGGTCATATCGTAGAAAACAACACTCATATTTCCTTGCAATACCTGTAATGTGCGTGCAAAGGCTATTTGTTCAACCTGATCCTTTAACTGGTTGTTCAACTTATCCAAAAACCTGTATACGGCATCTATATCAAGTACTACACCTTGATAGCGGAATAGATAATCAATTGTTTTTAATTTGCTCAGGGGAAATGCCAGTCGTGAAATGACCAGATGACGGAACATCCCATTATCAATTTTATCAAATCCGATAAAATCGAATATACAACCAAATATCAACTCCGGGCCAACTGTCCTGATGCTTGAGTTGCCCAGGGATGCAAATACCTGATCAACCATGTTATCATTTTGAGACGGGAAAAGGATCAATTGTCGGCTAAGTTCTTCAATTTGTTGTTTTGCCAGTAGTTTGAGCTTTTCAATTTCGTGCTGTGTAGTGGCAGCACCTACAGTCTTTACAACTTTATACTTGCCTCTGGACTTGCTAATTATCTGAATACTAACACTTCCAGATCGATTTTTGAGTGGCCGAATGTACATAATAAAACTTTTGCAACACCCAAAATTACAATATTAATATTGATAATCAATTACTTACGTGGGTGTTGCAAAAAAGTGCGGAAAACAGGAAAATTGACAGAAGAACAGATTTAACAAACGCACGTAGTTTAAATTGGATTAGATTAACGACTCAATTTGTGAATGTACAACAAGCGCAGTCACCGATCCCTCGGGGAAAACTGATCAAAGAATTTATCCGGTAAAGAATGGAGGTGATGATTAACAGGTATCTGCTAAATTTTCATATTATGATTATAAATCAGGGATTATGGCTAATCCGAACTGCTATTCACACAAAAGCATCAGCCAGTGTGCGGCACTCCATGAAAAAAACGGGGTGTTCAGACCTTTACCGGTGAGCGGGTGGTAATTTTCGTACAGCGGCGTTGTTCCGGTTAATCCTTCAGCATTGTCAAGCAGCTTTTTCAGCATTTCATCCGACAGGGTATTGTATCCGTATTTTCGCAAACCTTCAATGGCAAAAGCCGCCTGATCTATCCACACCGGACCCCGCCAATACCCTTTATCAGGGTTAAACCGGCTGTCGGAATGGTTCAGGGTGGGAAAAGGGAGGAAGGTGTTGAATACGTCAGGATCTTTGATTTCTTTTACTATTCCTGTTGCTTCCCTTGGTCCGGCAGTTTCAGTCCATAACGGCAGCCAGCCTTCAGGCCCTTTGGTTTTTATCCATTCACCGGTTTCCGGTTTTCGATCGTAATAATATCCGCTGAATTCATCGTAAAAGTATTCGTTGATCCTTTTTTTAAGTTCCGCTGCATTTTTTCCGGTTTCAATCCCGGCCTGCGCTTTGGTAATGGCTGAAATTTTTTCCAGAAAAGTTTTTTCATAGTATAAAAATGCGTTCAGATCCACCGATTCCTGATTGAGACTCCAGGCATTGTCAGCATTTTTCACCATTGCGGCGCTGTCGAAGCGGGCGGCGTTATCCATGCCACTTTCCCATCGGGCCGCTTCGAGGGTTCCGTCAGCAGATCCGAATTCGCACAAACCGTTTTTATCGTGGTCGCGATACCGGTACCACCAGTTATGATACCTGAACAGATGATGTACTGTTTCCCACAGGAAATTGGTATCCCGGGTGGCTTCAAATAGTCTCCAAACGGCCCATGCAGCCATTGGGGGCTTTGTATTTCGCCAGTTATTCAGTTTTTTGTCGGTAAAAATGCAATCGGGTATCATACCGGCTTCATCCTGGTAGTCGAGCATAGCCCTTACTGAATTCTTACCGAGAGCAGGATCAACGATGGCACAGGCAGCAGCCTGTTTCCAGCTGTCCCACGCCCATAAGCCGTCATATTCATAAACGGAGGGCAATATACCGTCGTGCAGCAAGTCTCCGGCAGCCGAGCGCCAGTTAGTCATCAGGGTTATCAGCGATTTTACAGCCACCCGGGCATAGGGTTCCTGCTTCAGCCAGACTGTTTCATTTTTAAAAATTCTGGTCAGGTACTGATTCCACCTTTTTTCATTTTGCCGGAATTGCATATCCCAGTCGGGGACTACTTTAACTCCCTTAAAATTAACATCGTCTGGCTGACTGATGCAATAAGTCTGTGTGAAATAAAAAGCAAAGGATTCATCAGCCGGAATTTCCGTTCTTTCAGTCCGGATACTGAAGAATGAGCTGTCAGCATGGGTTTTGGCATCAGTTTTCCCCATCAGCCGTGTGATAATGGATCCTCCCTTTGATTTCAGATAAATTTTAACGCCCCTAGAAAAAGCAGACTGCGTATAAATCTCATTTCTGTCGAATTTACCGGCCAGTTCAACCTTGATGGCTTTTCGCCCTTTTCCGGTGTTGTGGCATTCGAGTTTAAAAAGAGCAGTACGCTGATCGATAAATATAAGACTTTGAACAAATTCAATATCTTTAGCCCTGAACCGGGTTTGAAGCATTCCCGGAAAACTAATGATTTCCTGCTGCAGCTTTTTTTCTTCCGAAATATCGTCCTGGTTCACCTGAATTATTAACCGTAAGCCCTCCGGAAATGGATTTATATTATGCCTGTCGAGCAGGAAGGGACCCTCAAAAAACAACTTTCTGCTTTCCTGATCAGGAAAGCTGTACGCCTGCCATGCGCCCAAATCGGCGAAAAGCCCGGGCAGATTTTTACCAAATCCTTCATGTCGGTTGGAAAGGTCCACAACATTCTTCCAGTAACTGCGATCTGTGAAAGTGGCAAAGGGGGAGGTCTGAGTGAGTGCAGTAACCGGAACCATTAAGGCCAAAAGGACATTAAAGAGCTTAGGGACTTTAAGGACCTTAATGATGTTAAAGACTTTAACGACTTTAACTACAACAGTTCTGTTAAACCAGGATGGTAAGTTTTTACTTTGGATCATTTTCCCGGGGTAAAATGTTAAATATTATGGGCAAAATTAGTAAGAAGACCTGAGAATATCAGAATAATTTATTTTTGACAAAAAATGTGTTATGCCGTATCTGGTTCTTGATTTGGAAATGACGGGCCCCGAGCCGGGCTGGAATGAGATAGTGCAGGTGGGAGCCTGCCTGTATGATGATGACTGGAAGGAACACGGTCAGTTTCTTTCGAATGTTTATCCTGAAAATGAAGACAGTTTTTCAGATTATTCTGAGGAAGTTCACGGACTGAGTATCGATGAGCTGGATGAGGCTCCTATGCTTCATGAGGTACTGGATGATTTTGAAAACTGGATTCTTGAAAAATTGAACCGTAAAAAGATGCTCAATTCAGGCATTCCCAAATACCAGCTTTTCAGGGATATTATCATTTGCGGTCAAAGTGTGATCTACGATATTGATTTTATGAGGTTTGCCTATAAAAAGGAAAATCTTGAATGGGCATACAGCAATAAGCTGATTGATCTTCATACTTTATCCTATTTTTATTTCATGATCCTGGAGAAAAACAGGATGAAAACCCCTTCAAGGCTTGATTTGAACTCTATCGCGGCTTTCTTTGGGTTTCACCGGGAGAATACCCTCCACAATGCCCTTGAAGATGCCATGATCACAGCCCGTTGCCTGAAAAAAATCTTCCTGGCAACCGACAAGCTCAAGGTAATAGAACCTGATTGATTATGAAATATTTCCCGCTCATTTCATTAGTACTGCTTCTATCAATTCTGAGTGCCTGTGGCAGAAAAGAATCCGACTATACTTCCTTAAAAATGCTTGAGGGCGGTAAAACCTTTGCGGTTCCTACCGGCACAGTTGCTGACCAGTCAGTGCTGAAAAAATTTCCGGATGCCCGGATTGAGTATTACAGTACCGTGCTGGATTGTGCCATCGCGGTGCAAACCGGCAAGGCGGATGCAGCCGTGTATGATAAACCGATCCTGCTCAATATTGCCGCTAAAAATGAAGGGCTGGCCGTTTTACCCGAACTGCTGTTTGATGATCAGTATGGATTTGCGGTACAATTGGAAAACCAGGAGCTGAAAAAAGCCATCGATGAAGTACTGGCTGAATTAAAAGCGAATGGTACCTATGCGCAGATGACCGGCCGGTGGCTCCCCGATAAGGGTAGACCGGGCAATATGCCCGAAATAGCCCTGACCGGAGAAAAAGGTATTTTACGTTTTGGTACAGCGGCCGTTACCGAGCCCATGTCTTATTATGATGAAAACCGACGGATTATTGGATTCGATATTGAATTTGCCACCTATGTAGCCAAAAAAACCGGAAAGAAACTGGAAATCGTAGATATGGAATTTGGGGCGCTTCTCACGGCCCTGATATCCGGAAAAGTGGATATGATAGGAGCCGGTATTTCCATTACTGAGAAAAGAAAGAAAAAGGTACTGTTCTCGGAATGTTACTATCCCAGCGGGATTGCGGCCATTGTGCGGTCGGGAAAAGCCGCTGTTGAACCCCAAAAGGTTCTAAAAATGTCGAAACCTGAAGATATTGCCGATAAACGGATTGGCGTGCTGATGGGCTCAGTGCATGATGTGTACGCCACCAAAAACTATCCGAAGGCCGAAATACTTCAGTTTCAAACTATTCCAGACCTTCTTACAGGGTTGAATTCCGGTAAGGTGGATGCCGCCTTTTTCGGTCGTCCGCATGCTGAAGATATCCTCATAAAAAATCCCGGACTTGGAATCCTTACCGACACCGCTTATCTCACACAGTTGGGTATCGGATTTAATAAAAAAGACACTGCACTGCTGGTACAGTTTAATACATTTCTTGCATCCATCAGAAAATCAGGTGTTTATCAGGATATGTTCGACCGTTACGTGAAGCAGCACCAACAGGAACTTCCTGATCTGCCGGAGAGTAGTACATCCGGTGAATTGAAAGTGGGGATCGTAGCTGATATCGGAATGCCTTTCGCGGTTTTGAAGGAGGGAAAGCTTGCAGGGTTTGATGTTGAATTGGCACATCGTTTTGCAACTGCTATTGGGAAAAAGGCGGTGTTGGTGGATATGCCCTTTGGCAGCCTCATTGCAGCCATCTCAACCGGTAAAATCGATATGATTGCCGCAACCATGATGATTACACCGGAGAGACAAAAACAGATCAATTTTTCTGATACCTATTTTGAGTCAGCCATTTGTATCATTGCCAGAAAAGCAGATATTGACAAACCGGTTTCGGGGAAAATGCGGACCCTTGCCGATGTCAGAAATAAGAAAATCGGGGTGTTACAGGGCTCCATTCACGATGCCTGGGCATCCAGGCATCTCGCAGGAAGTCCAATTCAGCAATTTCAAACCAGCACCGATCTGCTGACCGCTTTAAACCTTGATAAAGTAGATGTAGCCTTTTATGATTATATACCGCTGAAGGATGTTTTTGAAAAAAATGATCAGTTAGGGATTCTGGTTCAGGATGTTTTTACGGTAGATATTGCGGCAGGGTTCAATATGAAAGATGGTAAGCTGCAGGCTCAGTTTAATGCGTTTCTTAAAGAGCTCAGGTCTAACGGAATATTTGCAGGTATGGAGCAGCGATGGATGCAGGAGGGTGTACTTGAAATGCCCGAAATCAAAGGGTCAACGCATAATGGTACACTAAGATTCGGGATTGTAAGCGATGGCGGGTTGCCATTTACCTTTGTTAAAGACGGACAACTGATCGGTTTTGATATTGAACTCGGAAAACGGTTTGCTGCGGCTGCCGGCTGTGAATATGTTCCGGTGGATATGCCGTTCGGAAGCCTGATCGCTGCTATCTCAACCGGAAAAATTGATGTGATCACCGCCTCGATGATGGTTTCGGAGGAAAGGAAAAAGCAGATCAACTTTTCGGATGCGTATTATAATTCAGCGGTCAGTATCATCGCCAAAAAGGAAAATATACTGACGCTGCCACCGCCAGGACTCACCCGGCTCGAAGATATTGCCGATAAACGGATCGGAATTTTTACGGGTACGGTTCACGACGGTTTTATTACCCGTACTTATCCCAGGGCCCGTATTTTCAGGTACGAAAGTACGTCTGACATGATCCTGTCTCTGCAATCTGGGAAAATTGATGCAGCGATGATAGGTGAAGTTACGGCCCGTGTGGTTATGAAAAACAATCCGGAACTCTTGATTCTCAGTGACAGCGTATATGATCTTGAATTAGGTATGGGATTTAGCAAAAGCAACCCGAAACTGAGAAATGAATTTAATACTTTCATGAAGAAGCTCCGTGCAAACGGGTTGTACGATTCGATTCATAAAAAATGGTTTGAAGATGACCCGGAAATTGCCGTAATGCCTGAATTTAAAGAATTAAAAGGGGGTAAACAACTGATTGCAGGGATTGCAGTGGATGACCTGCCTTATGTAGTAGTCAAAAACGGGCGCTATGTTGGATTCGATGTGGAAATGATTCAGCGGTTTGCTGAGGAATATGGTTACCGGGTGGAATTCAGTCCCATGCAGTTTTCATCCCTGATTGCCGCTCTGGCCGCCGGAAAGGCAGATATCATTGCCGATGGCATCGCCATAACGGATGAACGCAAAAAGCAGATTGATTTTTCCGATCCGTACACGTATTTCAAGACCGTGGTTATTACCACCCGTGATGCGCCATCAGAATTAAGCGAGGCTGACAGGCAGGCTGGTAAAAAGACTATTATTACCCGGGTTAAAACCAGTTTTTACAATAACATCATCCTTGAAAAACGATACCTTCTCATTGCCGACGGATTAAAAATCACGATGATCATTTCCATATTATCGGCCATTTTGGGAACTATCATTGGCGGCCTGATCTGTTTTATGAGGATGTCGAAGCAAAACATGGTTAAAGGCACCGCCCGGTTTTATATTGATCTTCTGAGAGGTACCCCGGTGCTGGTTTTACTGATGATCATCTATTATGTGGTATTTGCCTCGGTAAACATCAATCCGGTTATTGTGGCCGTAATTGCATTCGGGATGAATTTCGGCGCATACGTTTCCGAAATGTTCCGGACTTCCATCGAAAGTGTGGATAAAGGCCAGAAAGAGGCAGGAATTGCAGGCGGTTTCACCAAAATTCAAACATTCATCTATATTATTATGCCTCAGGCTTTAAGACATGTGTTGCCGGTTTACAAAGGTGAGTTTATTTCGTTGGTTAAAATGACTTCAATTGTCGGATATATTGCGGTTCAGGATCTTACAAAAGCCAGTGATATTATCCGCAGCCGGACTTTCGATGCCTTTTTCCCGCTCATCATGGTAGCCGTATTTTATCTGATAATTGCCTGGTTGTTTACTTATCTGCTTAATTATATTGAATTTTCAGCCGATCCCCGCAGGAAAATTTCCGTTAAAATAAAGGAGGTGAGGTCATGATAAAAGTGGAGCATCTTTCCAAACATTTTGGCGACCTGGTGGTGCTGAAAGATATTACTACCGAAATTCACAAAGGAGAAGTTATTTCGGTGATCGGTCCATCCGGTACCGGAAAAAGTACTTTTCTGCGCTGTCTCAATCTTCTGGAGACCCCTACCGGTGGAAGTATTTTTATTGATAATATTCCGCTTCTCGATAAACGTACACAGGTATCGAAACTCCGCCAGCGAATAGGGATGGTATTTCAGTCGTTTAACCTGTATGCCCATCTTTCGGTAATCGACAATTTGACCATAGGTCCCAGAAAATTATTGGGTAAAACCACTGACGAAGCTGAAAAAAAAGCGAGAGAATTGCTCAAACTTGTGGGTCTGACCGAAAAAGCTTTCAGTTTTCCTGATGAACTCTCCGGCGGACAGAAACAAAGGGTGGCTATTGCCCGTTGTCTGGCCATGGAACCGGAGATAATGCTGTTCGATGAACCCACCTCGGCGCTTGATCCGACCATGGTAAGTGAAGTTCTGGCGGTTATCCGCCGACTGGCAAGGGATGGGATGACCATGATAGTGGTAACCCATGAAATGGATTTTGCAAGGTCGGTATCTACCCGGGTATTTTATATGGATGAAGGGGTGATATATGAAGAAGGACCTCCGGTACAGATTTTCGAGAATCCGCAGCGAGAAAAAACCAGGGCATTTATCCACCGGATCCGCAGTCTGAATTATCATATATCCAGTAAGGATTATGACTTGTATGAAATGCAGGCCGAAATGGAAGTTTTCTGTGAAAAACATGCACTTCCGAAAAAGGTAACCGGATATGTGGTTCATATTGCCGAAGAGGCAGTTAACCTGCAAAAGACTTTTGAAGATATTGACCTGAATTTGTATTATTCTGAAAAAGAAGGATCTGTGATATTGGAATGCCTGTGTACCGGAAATCCTTTCAATCCGCTGGCAGAAGGCGCCCTGGAGGATGATTTGGGTATTATCCTGATCCGTGGACGATGCAAAAGGGTCGACTATTCTTATGAAAACGGACGTAATACGTTGAGGATGGTGGTTAAGGGGGAATAATTTACGATTATAGATTATAGATTATAGATTGAAATACAATACGTTAGGTGTTTTTGATTTTTGGTTTGGAGAACAGGTGATTTTAAATTGTTGAATTGTTGGATTGTTGAATTTTTCTTTGTGTACTTAAATTTTTTTTCAGCGTCTTCGCGGGAAAAAGTAAGGTTAGTTTCACGCAAAGAAAATACAAAGATGTCGCTGAGAACGCAAAGCAAATACCTTGAAAAGAATTATAAATTAAAAGTTATTATTTCTCAATTGATACACAGTTATTTAGGTCAGATTTTTTTGAGCTATTGTGTTTTTGAATCCTTGAATTTTTGAATCCTTGAATCTATTTTGTAAATCGCAAATCGTAAATCGTAAATCGTAAATATCCTTTATATTTTCTCCTGGATATAAACTCCTTATTTTCTGACTGTCAATTTTTCATAAAATCGTTCTGGCAAAAATTTTGACTGACTGGAGAAAAAAATCAGATTATGAACACGAACAACTTAACTATCAAGGCTCAGGAGGCCATTCAGAAAGCTATAGAAGTTGCGGAATCGAACCGGCAGCAGGCGGTTGAAAATGCCCATTTGCTGCTGGCTATGATTTCGGTGGATGAAAACATCACACCATGGCTGCTTAAAAAGCTTGGTGTGAATACCGAACAGCTCACCATCCGGCTTGAATCCATCATCCGGACATTCCCCAAAGTTTCAGGTGGAGAACCTTACCTGTCATCACAGTGTAACCGGATGATACAAACGGCCCTCGGCTTGCTGAAGGAATTCGGCGATGAATTCATTTCGCTGGAACACCTGTTGCTCGCCATGCTGTCAGCCAATGATTCAGTGGCTGAATTGTTAAAAGAGACAGGAATCGATAAAAAATCGCTGACTGCGGCTATCAGGGAACTTCGTAAAGGTTCAACCGTTAAAGATCCCATGGCTGAATCGCAGTTTAATGCCCTGAACCGGTATGCACGTGATCTCAACGAACTGGCCCGCTCGGGAAAACTTGATCCGGTAATTGGCAGGGATGAGGAAATCCGCAGAATTTTGCAGATTTTATCGCGAAGGACCAAGAATAATCCTATCTTAATTGGTGAGCCAGGGGTAGGTAAAACGGCTATTGCCGAAGGGCTTGCTCACCGGATCATCGACGGGGATGTACCGGAAAATCTGAAATCGAAACAGATTTTCTCCCTCGATATGGGTGCGTTGATAGCCGGCGCCAAATACAAAGGCGAGTTTGAAGAAAGGTTGAAATCGGTGGTAAAAGAGGTGATTGCTTCAGAAGGTGAAGTGGTGCTTTTTATCGACGAAATCCATACGCTGGTGGGAGCGGGTGGGGGAGAAGGTGCCATGGATGCAGCCAATATCCTGAAACCGGCGCTGGCCAAAGGGGAGTTGAGAGCCATCGGAGCTACCACCCTCAAAGAATACCAGAAGTATTTTGAGAAAGACAAGGCGCTCGAACGCCGCTTTCAGATTGTTATGGTGGATGAACCGGATACCTTTTCAGCCATCTCCATCCTCAGAGGACTCAAAGAAAGATATGAATCGCATCATAAAGTGAAGATTCGTGATGAAGCGATTATTGCTGCCGTTGAGTTATCACAACGCTATATTTCCGACCGTTTCCTGCCCGATAAAGCCATCGACCTGATCGATGAGGCAGCTTCGAAACTCAGGCTGGAAATGAACTCTTTGCCCGAAGAACTCGATGAGATTGAAAGAAAAATGAAACATCTTGAAATTGAACGGGAAGCGATTAAAAGGGAAAATGATCATCACAAACTTACGCAGCTCAATGAAGAGATTGCCAATACCGATGACCGGCGTAAAGCGCTGAGAGCCCGCTGGCAGGCTGAAAAAGGGGTCATTGAGAAGATACAGCAGCGGAAACAGTTTACGGAGGAATTAAAACAGATGGCCTCTCAGGCGGAACGGGAGGGAAATTATGGTAAAGTAGCTGAAATCCGGTATGGGACTGTTAAAACCGTTGAAGAGGAGATCGCCGGTTTGCAGGCGGATTTAAAAAGAATCCAGGGTGATAAGGCATTGATCAACGAGGAAGTTACGTCTGAATCGATTGCCGAAATAGTGGCTCGTTGGACGGGCATTCCGGTAAGCCGGATGCTTCAGTCAGAACGGGAAAAGTTGCTGAACCTCGAATCTGAATTACACCAGAGGGTGGTAGGGCAGGATGAGGCTATTTCTTCGATAGCAGATGCCATCAGAAGAAGCCGGGCAGGGTTGCAGGATGCCCGCCGTCCGATCGGTTCATTCATTTTTTTGGGAACTACCGGTGTCGGAAAAACAGAATTGGCCAAAACCCTGGCTGAATACCTGTTCAATAATGAAAATGCGCTGGTAAGGATTGATATGTCAGAATACCAGGAACGGCATACAGTATCGCGACTCATTGGAGCGCCTCCGGGATATGTGGGATACGACGAGAGCGGACAGCTTACGGAGGCCATCCGCCGGAAACCGTATGCGGTGGTTTTATTGGATGAGATTGAGAAAGCCCACCCTGATGTATTCAACATACTCCTGCAGGTGCTTGACGATGGCAGATTGACTGATAATAAAGGACGCACTGCCGATTTCAAAAATACCATCATAATTATGACCTCCAACATCGGATCGCACCTGATACAGGAACGTATGACTGGCAGCGACACCGAAAACCGGGATGAAATCTATGAAAGTGTGAAATCAGAAGTGATGTCCCTCCTGAAAAAAACCATTCGTCCGGAGTTTCTGAACCGGATAGATGAACTGATCATGTTCCATCCTTTGGAAAAAGAGGAGATTCTGGAAGTGGTACGGTTACAATTCAGACAAATCGCCAGCATGCTTCTGAAGAATGAAATAGCGCTCAGCGCTACAGAAAAAGCTGTACAATTGATAGCGGATTGGGGTTATGATCCCCAATATGGCGCCCGTCCCGTGAAACGAGTCATTCAGAAGCAGGTACTGAATGAATTGTCGAAAATGATCCTGACCGGAAAGGTGAGTAAAGACTCGGAAATTGTAATTGATGTGGAAGGTGAAAGGCTCGTGTTTACCAACAGAGGGTAGTAACGGGGTGACTTGGAGTCACCTCGTTACTCCGTAGGGTACAGTTAGTCACGTGGTGACTCCAGGTCACCCCGTGACTTGAGGGTAGCTAAAGGTATTTATTGATCAGGTTGAGCAGGGCATCGCGGGTGATCGGTTTTGCCAGGTAGTCGTCGCATCCGGCTTCGAGGGCGCGTTCACGGTCTTTTATCTGGGCATACGCTGTGATGGCAATAATCGGTAAGGTCGATCGCTCCGATTTGATGACCCTGGCAGCATCGAATCCCGACATTACGGGCATCTTCAAATCCATCAGCACCAGATCGATAGCCGGATTTTTTCTGAATTCATCAATGGCATCAAGCCCGGTACCGGTATGAATAACCTTATAACCTACCTGGGTCAGAATCAGGTTGACCAGCATATAATTGCTCCATTCATCCTCAACCACCATGATGGTTTTTTCTGCTGATTCATTGGTTGGTTTTTTAACCGCTTTTTCAGGTCCGGTAACGGTTTCAACGGTTTCTACTGGATTATAGGGTATGGTAAAATGAAATTTGGAACCTTTTCCGGGAACAGATTCTACCCAAATCTTACCTCCCAACAGCTCCACGAAGGCTTTAGAGATGGCCAGCCCCAGTCCTGTACCCCCGTAAAGTCTTGAGCTTTCAAGCCTGGCCTGCCGGAAGCGTTCAAAAATGATTTCCTGAAATTCGGGTCTGATTCCAATTCCGGTATCTGAAACTGTAAAATGCAGATCCTTTTCATGTAAAGAACACAGTATTTGTATGGCGCCCTGGTCCGTGAATTTTACAGCATTTCCCAACAAATTGGAGAGAACCTGCCGGAGTTTTGTGGCATCGGTCATTATTTGATCCTGAGCGTTTCCGAGTGTGAATTTATAATTCAGTATAACCTGACCGGAAATGTTTTTTTGATAATGAGTAACCAGCTCAACAATCAGCCGGTGTACATCGCAGGGTTGTACGTTCAGTTTTTCCTGGCCGGCTTCAATGGTGGCAATACTGATGATGTCATCGATGATCGTTACAAGCTGATTCACATTGCGAAGTACAATCCTGGAATAGTAATCCCGGTCTTCTGGCGTAGCCTCCGGTTCGTTCATCAGGGCGGTGAATCCGGAAATCCCGTTCAGGGGGGTTCTGATTTCATGCGACAGGTTATTGAGAAACTCAGTTTTCAGGTTGTCGCTTTCCTCTGCTTTTTCCTTGGCCTGTATAAGCGCTTCTTCGTCCTTTAGTTTATCAATAAAAACGCTTACCTGATTGGCTACAATTTCCAGAATATCACGGCTGTACATTCCCATGTCCGAATCTGGTTCATCGCATTCGATGATCATGGCCCCCAATACTCTTCCATCAATGATTAACGGAGTCCCCATCCATTTCTCTACCGGTTCATCCACCAGTTGAATGTCATTGGAACTTCGTAGTTCTTCCATCTCTTCACGGGTAAGAAACATAGATTTACCTTCAGTGATTATTTTTCCCGCCAGTGAGTTTTCAAGACTCCATTTGTTCTCATTGACCGGCTGAACCGATGGAACAGCCTGGTACAGCCGGTTGGACTTTTCGTCGAGCAGTGCGATATACGCCCGGTGATGACTCAGGAGTTGCTGTAGTTCAAACTGGATAGTGCCCAGCAGTTCCCTGATGCTTCTTGAGTGAACCACCGCATTGGCCACATTGTACTGTATTTGCTGGAGCAGCTCTGTTTGCTTTCGGTAACTGATGTCCCGCACACTGCCTACCATGGCATTTATCGACGGGTCGTTGAGGAAACTTTGCCCTACAGCCTCCAGATATACCCATTTTTTGGTTTTATGTTTATGACGGTAAGAAACGGCATAGATGTTTTCCGGATCACCAGTGGCTACCAACCAGGTTTTCATTACATTTTCAAGGTCGGATGGGTGAATCAGTTCAGAAATATGCAATCCCGTTACTTCATTGACAGAAAATCCGGTAATTTTTTCCACGGCAGGGCTTACGTACTGCTGAATCCCTTCGGCATTGATAACCAGAATGATATCTGTCGAGTTCTTTACCAACACCTTGAACCGTTCCTCATTTTTCCGGATGATCTCTTCGTTTCGCCTGCGTTCGGTAATATCCCTGAAGTTACCCATGATGCATTTCTTTCCCTGAATATGAACTATGGAACCAATAATTTCAACCGGAACTTTTACACCGTCAGACCTCAAAATGCTCCCTTCAATCCTGTGAGAAATTTTTCCTTTGTTAAGTTCCTCAATATGAATCAGAAATGAATCTTTGGTAATTTCATTATCCTCAGGGGGATGCAGTTGCGATTGGTGCATGCCAATCAGCTGTTCCACAGGAATTTTCATCAGTGTTGAAGCAGTTTTATTGGCATTGACAATCTTTCCGGTTTCAATATCGGCAATGAATATGGCGTCGGCAATATTTTCGAACAGGTTTTTAAAGCGTGCTTCGCTTTCAGCCAGTTTTACTTCCGATAGTTTTCGTTCTGTTATATCCACTGCGAGCGACAGAAGCGCCGGTTTACCGTTAAGATTGATTATCTCGCCATTGTACAGGCAATACACCTCTTTACCGTTTTTGTCGTGTAGAGTCAGCTCCAGGTTGCTAACCCTGGTATTTTCAAGTATATCCTGTTTTATATTTTCACGATCCTGTTTTGTAATCCATCCTACATCCCAGGCTTTTTTCCCGATTACTTCATCTCGGGTAAACCCGGAAGTTTGGAGGAACCTTTCATTTACCTCGAGGTATTTTCCTGAATCCAACTCGCTGATAGTCAGCAATACAGGGGCTCTTTCAAATGCCTGGGCAAATTTCTGTTCGCTGTTTTTCAGCGCTTCTTCAGCCTCCACACGGTCGGTAACATCAATGGCGGTGGTGTAATTAAGTTTCTTTCCGTTTACTTCAATGATATCTCCATACAGCAGCAGATTAATTTTTTCACCTTGTTTATTCTCAACAGTAACCGGAACATTTCTTATAAAACCGCTCTGATTCATTTCCTCCTTGATTCTTTGCCGGGTTTCCGGATCAAATTTCAGCAGATCAACCGATTTTTTACCGACAATTTCCTCTTTGGCAAATCCGAGTTTGTCGCAGTATGCCTAGTTTACTTCGATATATTTGCCCGTATCAAGATCGCTCAGTCCCATGATTACCGGGCTGGCGTTAAAAGCCGCGTAAAATTTACGTTCCGACATCCGCAACCTGGAAACATCCTTACTTATCCTAAGCAGGGCTGGTTTACCATTCCATGTACCATGACTGATATAAGTTTCCACATCAATCAAAGAGCCTGAACTGGTAATGAGCGGTACCGGACAGTAATCCTTTCTGCCTGCCAGCATTTCGCCGATAATTTGTTTTGCCTCCTCAGCACGATCACCGGGATGCACCATAAGGACCGGATTCCCAACCAACTCTTCCCGGCTGAAGCCCAACCGTTTAACAACGGTATCATTAACCTCGAAAATATTTCCCTGATTATCAAGGATAAAAAGGAAATCATGAATATTATTAAAAAAGGTACGGAAATTCTGCTCACTTTCCTGAAGCGCCCGGTGTATTTCAAATTGACGGGTAATGTCTCTGAGCAGTACATGACGGGCCTGCCTGCCTTTGTATATGACAGGTTGCGAAGCAATTTCCACATGGATCAGCTGACCGTTTTTTTTACGGTGCCGTGTCATGATTCCGGGATTGATTTTTTTCAGGGAGATTTCAAGATCTTTGATAAGCCGGGGGATGTCTTCCGGAGGCCGGATATCAAGAAGTGTCATAGCATGGAATTCTTCTCTGGAATACCCGTAGCACTCCACGGCAGCCTGATTGACTTCAAGGAAGCCCAGTGTTTCTTCATCAAAAATGACCATAGGTTGCGGGTTGTTTTCGAACATAAACCGGTACTTTTCCTGTTCCCGTATGATTTCAAGATTCTGACCGGCATTCAGCTGATACCAGTTGATCTCTTTCCTGCTTTCAGTCAGATCGGTTATATCCGTAAAAGTACTGCACACGCGCTCCGGCATCGGATTGTTACCTTCAAATTCGGGATAAGCGCTTATTCTGAGCCAAATATGCTTGTTTTTATCAGGGTTCCATACGCCAATTACCTGATTCAGCACTTTTTGCCCTGTAGCAAGCGCTACCATGGAAGGGTGCGTTTCACCGGGATAATCAGACCCGTCTTCATGAATGCCTGCCCATTTTTTATTGAGCGAAGTCATCCCGTACATCTGATCTGAGCTTATTCCGAGTATCCTCTCTGCTGCAGGATTGGCAAAATAAATCTCTCCGTTTTTGTTCTGATAGGCAACACCCATCTCCATCTGGTTAATCAGATAGGAGAAGTTTACCGCTTCGTGTTTTTGGTCATGATCCTTTTTTGTCATGGCTGCTGTTATAAGTAAGTTAATAATGTATTTTACCCGGAAAACTGATGCTGAATGTACTTCCGGTTCCAGGCTCGCTTTGCACGCTGATTTCTCCGCCGTGTTTATCCATAAAATCTTTGCAAAGCAACAATCCCAGACCGGTACCCTTTTCATTGTTGGTGCCTCGCATGGTAAATGTGGTACCTATGTTAAACAACTTTTTGATATTCTCCGCGCTGATTCCGGTTCCCTGATCCTTAACCGAAAAATTTATCCGGTCATCTTCTGAAACTGCGGTCAGTTCGATGATTCCTCCCATATGACTGAACTTGATGGCATTGCTGATCAGATTGCGGAAAATGGTTTTCATCATGTCTTCATCGGCTTTCATCATCATGGTTTCCGGAATCAGGTTTTTAATGACGATCTGTTTGATCCGGGCATTCTCCTCTAACAATTCTGAGACTTCCCTGACAAGTTGAGCCGGAATGAGACTTTTCGGATTGAACACTATTTTCCCCTGCTGCATTCTGGCCCAGTCGAGAAGGTTTTCCAGCAGCTTATACGTTTGATCGGCTGAAACATTAATGATAGAGGCATAATTCTCAATTTCTTCAATATCGAGGGTCCGAGCCTCCTGGGTCAAAATTGAACTGAATCCGAGGATGGCGTTGAACGGACTTTTGAGGTCGTGGGCAATAATTGAGAAAAGTTTATCCTTGGTAGCATTAAGTTCCAACAGGTTTTCATTAATCTCCCTGATTTTTTCCTCATCCGTTTTTCGACGGGAAATATCTTTTACAATGGCGAGAAAACTTCTCAGGGTTCCATCATCATTCCAAAGCGCCGAAATATGGGCTTCGCCCCACACCACAACACCGTCCTTTCGGATATATCTTTTTTCAGTCTGATAGACCTGCAGTTCACCGGATAGAATTTTTTTTACGGCTGCTTTGTCTCTGTCCACAGAATCGGGATGGGTAACCTGTACAAATGATTTGTTAAGCATTTCATCTTCAGAGTATTGTATGAAATCACAGAGTGCTTTGTTCACCCTGGTAAATTGAAAATTCCGGTTTACCAGGGCCATTCCCACAGGCGATTCTTCAAAGATTTTCCGGAACCTTTCTTCACTGCGGCCCAAAGCCTCTTCGGTCATTTTACGGGTGTAGATATCCCAGATCAGCGTAATGAAATGGGATACCGTATTCACATCCCCTTCATCATAATCGGTCAACTTATTGCCCACGCCTAAAACTGATACCACCTTTTCATTTCTTATCAGAGGAAATACCATTTCCCGGATTACCTGCGGGTGGCCTGCGGGCATTCCTTTTTTATGGGGTAAAGCATGGTAGTCGTTGTGTATTAAGGGTTTACGTGTATACAGGCAATCCACCCAAACACCGGCTTCCGTTACGGGATAATGATTTCCTTTACCTTCGGCGGTACAAAACTGTGCTTTGGTGCGAGCTGACCAGTTTTGAAGAATCAGATTCTCCTGATCATCAGCTACCAGATGGAAAAAGCCTATCTGACTGTGTGTGAGTTTTTCAGCTTCATTGAGCACTTCTTCCACCATTTCGTCGAACGAATGGTTTTCGGCAAATTGCGTGAGATGCAGCATCGAAGCCTGAATCGCTTCATTTTGTTTAATTTCGGTGATATCCTGAAACGCCCCCTGAGCGCCGGTAATATTCCTGTTTTTATCGTACACAGGCTCTCCAATGGCTCGTACCCAGAGAATTCTGTTTTTGGCGGTCATGATCTGAAGGATTTCATCATACGGGATTCCTTCGGTGATGCACCGGGTATATACTTCAGTAATTCTGTCCCGGTATTCCGGTGTATAATAATGGATTCCTTCTTCTACCGGAGGAGAATAACCATATGGCTGATCATGTATTTCGGCCACCTGATCCGACCAGGTGACCATATTAGTTTTTACATCGACGCTCCAGCCGCCAAACCTTGCGGTTTTTCCGGCAAGGCGTAGCAGGTCGAAGTTATTTTTTAAGACTGCTTCCGCATTTTTCCGGTCGGTAATATCGCTTACGATATGTATACAGGCCTGGAAATCGCCTTCAGGATTAATTACGGGATCAGCGGTTACCTGGAACCATTTGTCACCTGCCTGTAATTCAAGGCTTTCACGGGTTTGGCTTTGGAATGATTTGTTCACCGGGCAATCCTGGATGGGACCATCGGTACCGTGAACCACCAGCCAGCATTTTTTTCCGATGATTTCGCCGGCCGGCGTCCCAAACAGTTCTTCAGCCGCTTTATTTGAACGGATAATATGATGGTCTTTATCGAGCAGCCAGATGGCATCATTTACGGCATCAAAGGTCGACTGCCATTGGGCGGCCAGTTCCCGGAACCTGTTTTCCACAGTTTTACGCAGGGTGATATCCCTGGCAAACACGGCAACCCTGTCCGTGGTTACGCCATTAATGAAAATGGGATACATGGAAATTTCGTTCCAGAACCCGGCCCTGAAATCTTCACTATGTATGACCTGACCGGTATCTATGGCTTCCTGCACCATTTGTCTTCTTTTTTGTCCGATCTCACCGGTCAGGAAATCGAACACATTTTTACCTACAAGCTCCTCCCTTGTCAGGTTAAGGCGCCTCGCATGTGCCTCATTCGAATCAACCACAATACCTTCTCTGGTGAGAAGGATAAAAACATCATCGGTGGCTTCCATAATGGCTCTTGCGTTGACTTCACTATCCTTCAGTTTTTGTATAAACTCTATTCTTTCAGTAACATTTCTTACGATAGCCAGCACTTCGGTATCAGAATAAGGCACCATACGGCATTCATAGTGCCTTGAAAAGCCCTCTGCAAATGGAAGCTGATATTCAAATTTTACAACATTGCCTGAGGACAAGGCTGAGCGGATATTTTCCATGGTAAGCTCAACCAGCCAGGATGGCAACACTTCGTTAATATTTTTTTTAAGGAATACTTCGGAGGGAACGTACAAATCTTCTTTGGCTGATTTGTAATCGATAAAAACGCCCTCCTGATTCATGATAAAAATCATATCCGGTATGGCATTGACCAGGGCTCTGAGGTGCTGTTCATTGATTTTTAGCGCTTCTTCAGCCTGTTTTTTCTCAGTGATATCATGGGCAATCACCTGAAGCAGCTTTTTACCGGAAATATCGATAGGAGTGGAGTAGGCTTCCACGTCCTTTATGGTTCCGTCAGCCAGCCGGTGCCGGAATAAAAAATAGTTCCGCTTTTCGATCATGGCTTCTCCCATTTCTTTTGTGATCCTGTTCAAAGGATTGATGTTGATTTGGGAGATATTCATATGCCGAAGCTGATCCACGGGATAACCATAAAACCGGGAAGCAGCCTCATTGGCATCGATAATATTCCCGTTTTCAGGATCCAAAAGGTATTTTACCGAATAATTCCTTTCAAACATAGCATGATACAGCGCTTCGCTTTCCCGGAGGTTGATTTCAGCCTGTTTACGCGATTGTATATTCCGGGCTGTTACCAGAATATAGTTCTCCCCACTGAAAACGATTTTCCCCATGGTAACTTCAACCGGATATACCGATCCGTTTTTACGCCTGTGTCTGGATTCAAAGGTGTGTTTTTCACCTAATTGCAAGGGTATCCACAGGTTATCTTTATGGATGGTTTCTCTTGCATCGGGATCAACATCATAAACAGTCATTCTCAACAGTTCCTCTTTTGAATAGCCGGTTTCTTTTACAGATGCTTCATTCACCTCTAAAATTTTTCCGTTCATATCATGGAGGAACAGCATTTCGGCCGATTGTTGCACCAGCGCTTTGTATTTCAATTCGGAATACTCAACTTCTTTTTCCCGCAATATCTGTTGGGTAATATCCCTTCCGATAATCAAAACGCCCATGGTTTTACCCTCCACACTGTTTAACGGACTGAAGCTGTATTGAATATAGGCGGTTGGTGTTTTCTTCCAGGTTTCTATTTCGGCTGAAAAACTCTCCCCATTGTACAATGAACGGTTATAATATTTCTTCCATTTTAAAACGTGATCATCCGGAAGCTCTGTGAAAAATATATGCTCGCCTTTTTGCAGAAATTTTCCTGATGCTGTATGGTAGTTTTCCTGAAAATACCGGTTTCCGTAAATCAGGCAGTAATTGTAGTCTACAGCCCAAATTCGATCGGGGGCATTTTCTACCAGCGACCGGCTGATTTCTTCAGGCATTTTGTCCATTTCAGGCCACTCCGGGGTATACATGGTTACAGAATTTTTAAGTTTTATTAAATTGATGGTTGGGGATGGTAAAGAAAAAGATGCTTCCGTTGTCAGGGATGCTTTCTGCCCAGATTTTTCCACCCAGTTTTTCAACGAATTCTTTGCATAGAATCAACCCGAGGCCGGTACCTTTTTCATTCCGTGTTCCTCTGGTTGAAAAGCCTTTGTCGATAGTAAATAACTGTTCTACTTGAGTATCAGGGATTCCGATACCAGTATCTTTTATTATTATAATTGTTTCATTATCAGTAGATTGTGAACTTATTTCTATTTTTCCGCCACTTTTGGTAAATTTTACCGCATTGGATAACAGGTTACGGAGTATGGTTTTCAGCATTTCCTCGTCGGTTTGAATTATCAGATGCTGTGGGATTAGGTTGCTGAATGTCAAATCTTTCTGATCGGCGCTTTGTTTAAGTAAATTGTACACATCGTTGGTCAATTCATAGATGAGCAGGTTTTTCGGAACTACGGGTATCCGGTCCTGCTGCATACGTGCCCAGCCGAGCAGGTTTTCGAGAAGTTGCATGGTTTGGGTGGCCGAGATATGGATATAGGAGGCATAATTGATGATTTCCTTTATATCCATGGATGAAGCGTCATCCCTGAGCATTTCGCTGAAACCGATAATGCTGTTAAAAGGGTTTTTGAGGTCATGAGCAATTATGGAAAAAAATTTGTCTTTGGTGGCATTCAGTTCCCGCATCCGGGCCTCACTGGCTTTGAGTGCATCCTCAGCTGATTTCCGCTCCGATATATCCCGGGTAACCCCATGGAGTTCCGTGTGACCGGTTTGTTCATTCAATCTGAAGTGCGCAACGATTTCTGTCCAGATGGAGGATCCGTCTTTATGAATCTCCTCGTGTTCTTCAATAAAGTAATTTGTCGAAGAAATTTCCCCTCTTTGAAATTTTTCAAATTTTTCTTTAATGGCTGCAATCAGTATCTCATTGTTAGTAGGATTCACCGCTTTTTGAAAAGGCAGTTCCATGAATTCTTCAGGGGTATAACCCCTTAATTGTTTCACTGACGGACTGATATAGTTGAATTTGGTGGTGACAAGGTCAATCGACCAAACTACATCTTTCATCGTTTCAGTCAACATCCGGTATTTCTTTTCACTGGCGCTGATCCGGTTTTCGATTTTTTTCCGTTCAGTAATATCATGTACCAGGCTGAGCAGGTATTTTTTGTCGTGTTGCTCAAAAATTTCCCCCGAGATTAATCCGGTCATGGGTTCTCCTGATTTACAGCGGAAATCGGCTTCCATACTCAATACTTTACCATACAGTATCAAATTCCGGATATAGTTTTCCCGGTCATGATGATTCCACCAGAAATCCAGTTCCACGGTGGTTTTACCCAACACTTCCTCACGTGTATATCCTGCCAGTGTGGTTATCCGGTCGTTTATCTCCATGATTTTTCCTTCGGGAATAGTGGTGAAAATGACAATGTCAGGGCTGTTTCTGAAGGCAACAGCAAATCTCTCCTCAGCATCCCTGATGGCCTGAGTGAACTGCTTTTCCTGTGTAATATCCCTGGAAAAGGCACACGCGTATTCCTCCCCGTCAAATACCACATAGGTAACCTGAACTTCAACATTACGCAATTCAGCGCTTCGCATCTTATGTTGTGTTTCAAAGGATAAGGACCCGGTTTTAGTTAATTCCTGCCAACATGTAATCCATTTGTCGGCGTTCATGCCGGTATCTATATCCATAACTGTCATTTCGCTCATTTCGGCAGTAGAGTATCCTAATTGACGGGCAGCCGCTTCATTCACATACACCAGATTACCGGTATTATCGGCCCAAAATGCGGCAGTGTCCATGTGATCCACCACAAACTGGGTGAATCTGAGTTTTTTATCCTCGTGTATTAAAAGATTTTTGTTTTTACTGGGGTACATTTTAAAAGATTTTTTTAAGTTTTGAGCAGACGGGCAGGTTTAGAACGGTAATGAAAATTTAAATACGCTGCCTTTGCCAAATTCACTTTCCACCCAGATTCTGCCCTGATGTTTTTCCACAAATTCGCGGCAGAGGATCAGTCCGAGACCCGTCCCTTCTTCGTTGTTGGTGCCTGTGGTTGAGTAATTTGAAGTAATACTGAACAGTTTTTCCATATCGGATTTTCTGATCCCGGTACCGTTGTCTTTTACGGCAATTATGGTTTCGGAATTACCGGTTTCTGCCATCAGCTCAATCCGGCCTCCGTTTGGAGTAAACTTGATGGCATTGCTAACCAGGTTTCGAAGCAGGGTGCGAATCATGTTTTTATCTCCGGTTGCATTTTCATCCTTAATATGATTGATAAGGCTGATATTTTTCTGTATGGCATTATCCTGATACAAATCCATGATTTCCGCAGTCAGTTGGCCAAGCTTTAACTCCGTTGGATTGAATTCCATTCTGCCCTGCTGCATGCGCGCCCATTCTAAAAGGTTTTCAAGCAGTCGAAGGGTCTGACTGGTCGAATTCTGAATATCATGAATGTATTCTTCAATAATTTCAGGATCGAAGTTTTTCAGTTCGGCCAGTAAAATATCAGTCAGCCCCAGAATGCTGGTAAACGGGCTTCGCAGATCATGCGCAATGATGGAGAAAAACTTATCTTTTTCACGGTTGCTTTGTTCCAGCTTTTCATTGGCGGTTTTGAGCGAATCCTGGGATTGTTTCAGTTCCTGATACATTCGGGTAATTTCATTTTTTGCATGGTACAGGCTCAGGTGATTTTTTACCCTTACTTTCATTTCGGTAGGGTTGAAGGGTTTGGTGATATAATCCACGGCGCCATAGTTAAACCCTTTGATGATATCATCAATATCGGTCTTGGCAGTCAGGAAAATTACCGGGATATCCTTGAGACTCTCCGTTTGTTTAATTTTCAGGATCACATCATACCCATCCATTTCGGGCATCATAATGTCCAGCAGGATCAGATCAGGTTTTCCTTTCTCCAGCATTTTCAGGGCATTGATCCCGTTATTGGCGATACTGAGGGTATATTCACCGCCTAATACCGTGGCAATAATTTTAAGGTTGGCAGGCTGATCATCTACCACCAAAATAACGTCTTTTTCAATAATATTTTTCACTTCATTCATAACTTACAGAGGGTTAAATAGTTGGTTTATGGCGACCAGGCTTTTCTGGATTTTGTCAAACTCAAATGCTTCGATGCAACTGCTTAATTCGTCACTTAGTTTCTGTAATTGCGGAATAGGATGCTCCTGTAAAAATCCTCTAAGCTGATCATCGAGTTCATGCAATTCACCGAGGATGATAAATCCGGTTTGTTTGGCAATTTTATCCCGGAAAGAATTATTGAACAATTCGCGAAGTTCGTCGGTAACCATAAGTTTTTCCGCAGTTGCTGAGGGAGTGGCTTTTTCTTTCTGTGGCGCCGGCATTATTTCCCCGAACACATGAGGTATGTGATTTTTAAGTTCCTGTATCAGTGATCTTTTCTGTACCGGCTTATGCAAATACCCGCTGAACAGTTCTTTGTGTTTATCCAGTTCATTTTTAAGAATTGAAGCGGTTAGGGCAATAACGGGTATATTTTTCAGGGTGTCATTTTTTTTAAGCGCTCCGGTGGCTTCAATACCGCCCATCCCGGGCATCCGGATATCCATAAAAATCAGGTCTGGTATGACTTCCCGGGCTACCTGTATAGCCATTTCCCCATTTTCGGCTTCAAATAATTCAAGATCAAAATGCTCCAGGAAAGTGAAAACCAGTTCCCTGTTGTGGCTGACATCATCCACCACCAGTATTTTTGAATGATTAAAGAGGATGTTTTCATGTTCCCAGAGAAATTCTTCACCCGAACCGGTTATGTAGTCAGTATGAGGTATATTGGTAAAAGTCACCGTAAAACGGCTGCCTTTACCGGGAGAACTGTCAAGATGCAGATCGGCCTGCATCAGTTCGCAGAGCCTTTTGCAGATGGCCAGTCCTAATCCGGTACCTCCATAGGTTTTCGAGTCCTGGCCTGACTGCTGGGTAAACGATTCAAATATCCTTTTGTGGTCTTTTTCAGGAATGCCGATCCCTGTATCAATAACTGACAGAGAAAAGTCAATGGCGCCTGCGCGTTGTTCGATCAGTCTGACCTCAATTTTCACAGATCCCTGATGCGTGAATTTGATGGCATTACCGACGAGATTAAACATAATCTGGCGCAAACGTACCTCATCAATCAGAATGGCATCGGGGATTTTCTCATCATAGTCTACAATATATTCAAGGTTTTTTTCCCGGCATTTGGGCATGAACATATGGGTTATTTCTTCAATAAGGCCTTGCAGATTGGTATATTCGGGAGAAATGGTAAGCCGGCCGGCTTCAATTTTCGAGAGGTCGAGAATGTCATTGATAAGGGATAGCAGGGTTTTTCCGCTGTTGAGAATGGTTTTTATGTAGTTTTTCTGTTTCGGGTCGGTGATGGTATTGAGCAACACTTCGCTGAAACCGAGAATTGAATTCATGGGGGTACGGATTTCGTGGCTCATGTTGGTAAGAAACTCCGACTTTGCCCGGTTGGCGGCGTTAGCGTTTTCCTTTTCATTGATGAGGCTCGATTCCAGTCTGGAACGTTTAAAAAGGTTAACCAGGATTTGCGAAAAAACGATCAGGAGTTTGGCTTCATATTCAGTGTAAAAATGTTTGGACTTTACGGAGTCGAATCCCACAAAACCAATACAATCACTGCCATCCATCATGGGAATGGCAATCAGGCTGAGAACACCCTGAGGTTCAAGTATCTGGCGGATGCCATTTTCAACAGGTAATGCCATTACATCCGGGATGTTCATGATTTCACCCCTGACGTGGGCTTCGGCCCACTGAGGGAAATATTCCATTGGGACTCCCTGAAGATTTTCGATTTCGGCTGCAATACCCTCTTCACACCATTCATAGGTATTGTTGGTAATCCGGTTTATCCAGTCATATTCAAATATATAGGAGCGGTCGGCATTGACAAACCTTCCCAGTTCGCCGAGTGAACTGTTGATTCCTTTTTCGAGGTTGGCAATATCAAGGTTAATGTATTCAGAAGCCATCATCATCAGAATATTCTGGAGGGCGGCCATATTTTTCAATTCTGTTTCAGTTCTCATCCGTTCGGTTATGTCGGTATTGGAGCCGGCCATCCTCACGGCTCTCCCGTCGCTTCCCCACACGGCTTCCCCCTGGGCATGTATCCACCGGTACGAACCGTCTTTATGCTTCATTCTGAACTCTACCGAATATTTCTTAATCCGTCCTTCAAGGTAACTGGTCAGGTATTCCTGGATACGTTGCTGGTCTTCGTCAGCTAAAAGTACAAAGAAGGTATTGATTTCATTTTTCAGTTCATCGTCATGGTACCCCAGCATTTCTTTCCATTTTCTCGAAATGAAGAGTTGACCGGTTTTTAAATCCCAATCCCAGATGCCGTCGTTGGTAGCGCTGATGGCAAGTTCGTATCTTTCCTTGATGCGCTCAATTTCGTAATAAAGGTTTTTTTGTTCTGTAATGTCTCTGATAACGGCATGTATGTGCATGGGATTTCCTTCCTGATCCCTGACCAAAGCCAGGCTTATTTCCACGCTGATGATCTCTCCGTTTCTCTTCCGGAATTTTCTTTCATAAAGGGGTATTCTGTCGCCTTTTATCAGATTACAAAGCGTTTCCTGTGTTTTTTCAGGTTCGGCAGAAAGCTCGGTGGCTTTCATCGCCAAAAGTTCGGCTTCTGTATATCCCAGCATATCCAGTGCCTGCGGGTTTACGGCAAGGTGTCTGCCCTCACAGTCGAGCAGAAAAACGGCATCGTGGGTTTGCTCGAAAAGCGCTCTTAAATGAGCCTCGGTTATTACAGACGATATATTTCGTTTTGTATTCATTTTTTAAATTTGGTTATTCATTTTAGCAGTTGGAATTGAAAAAGTGAAAACGGAGCCTTTACCCGTTTCACTTTCCACCCATATTTTCCCGTGATGTTTTTCTACGAATTCTTTACAGAGAATAAGGCCCAGACCTGTTCCCTTTTCATTTTCAGTACCCTTCCGTGAAAATCCGGAACCAATATCAAACAGTCCGCTGGTATATGCCTTATCAATTCCAATCCCGGTATCGGTCACTGTTATTTGTATTTCGTTTTCCGATTCTTTGGAACTAATTTCAATATGTCCGCCGGTTCCGGTAAACTTTATGGCATTGTTTATCAGATTCCTAAGGATGGTTTTGATCATTTCCTCATCGGCAAAAAGGAGTGTTTTTTCCGGAATTGTATTGGAGATCGTAATGTTTTTGCGGGCTGCTCCTTCGGCTAAAATCCCCATAACCTCCCGGGCTAAATCATGAATCAGAAGGTGTTTGGGATGGATTGTAAACAACCCCTGCTGCAGCCTTGCCCAGTCGAGCAGGTTTTCAAGCAAACGGAGGGTTTGGTGGGTGGAAGCATTAATGATGTTGGAGTAGTTCTCTATATCGTTGATATTCATATTTTTAGATTCGGTTGCCAGCAAATCGGAAAATCCGATGATGGTATTAAACGGACTTCTCAGGTCATGGGCAATGATGGAAAACAGTTTGTCTTTCTGAGCCACAGTAAGCTCCAGTTGTTGATTCTGCTCTTTCAGGATGGCTTCGGCTCTGATCCGTTTTAGCAACTGGGTAGTAATTTTCCTCCAGCTGATAAAAATGCCGATAAAACCAACCAGCCATATTCCGCTGTAAGCCAACAGCAGTCCGTTACGTTGTTTGACAAGAGAAGCCCTGGCAGCCTCCCAGGGAACCGAAATGCTTATCCCGCCTCTGATATCTCCTTCGGTATAGCCCAGGAATGCATGGCATTTCAGGCATCCTTTCTCGGTTACCAGGGGTTTCATCAGCCTGAAATAGAACTCATTATTTATAGTATCAAATGTGTAATACTCATCATCCTTTGCTTTAAATGACTGAAGCGCTGTTGTTTCCCATTCATCGGGTTTATTGGCCGGTCTGATAGGTTTCAGGCTGGTGATATGCCCCTGTATTCCCTTTTTTAATTTACCCAGCTCATGAACCTGTCGGGTCATATAGGCCGGGTTGATCAGGGTTAGTTTTTTGCCGGAAGGCGTTTCAATATCTCTTTCATCTACATTGGTAAGATATGGATTAGGTGGTGTGACAGCGCTTACTGGTGCATAAACGCCCCCATGCATGGTGGCCCATTTCCGGTAGAGTACATCGCGTTCAAAATTGTCTCTGGCTGAATTTTTTATCAATTCCACGGCGGCCTTATAAGTCTGGTTGTACCTCAGCGTACCCAGAACTACGATAATAGTTGTCCAGAGAGCCACAACAGCTACTAAATATCCGAAATTCAGGAAATATCCGGAATAATTTTCTTTCATACTGGTATTTGTGTCTGGGTTAATCATTCTGCGTTTTTACAATCCTTTTGTGAAGGTTAATTTTACCCATAAGAGTACTGATTCGCAAAGGTTTTGATATGTAATCGTCGCATCCTGCCTGCAGGGCATTCTCGCGGTCGCCTGACAATGCATAGGCAGTTACCGCAATCACCGGTAAAAAGGGTTTTTCCTTTTTTATGATCCGTGTGGCTTCGAAGCCATCCATTTCCGGCATTTTCAGGTCCATCAGTACCAGGTCTAAATCAGGGAATTTCCGGGTGGCTTCAACGGCTTCAACGCCATTCAGTGCATGGATGATCCTGAAATTATAAGGCTCGAGCAGTTTTTCAAGTAACATGTAATTACTCCATTCATCTTCGGCTACCAATATGGTCTTGTTATTAAGCGTCAGATAATCAATCTGCTGGTTTTCTGGTAAATAGGTTGATGATAATACGGCTTCAAGAGGTTCGTACAAAATGGTGAAATGGAAAAGGGTACCTTTACCCGGTTCCGATTCAAACCAGATTTTGCCTCCCATCATTTCGGCATAGGCCTTTGAAATGGCCAGACCCAGTCCGTTCCCGCCAAATTTCCGGTCACGGTCCTGTTGTACCTGCCTGAACCTTTCAAAGATAAGGGATTGATGTTCTTTAGGGATTCCTATGCCGGTATCTCTTACTTTAAAATGGAGGAAACGTTCCTCGGGCTCACAGGTAAATTCAATGATACCCTGGTTCGTAAACTTTATGGCATTGCTGATCAGGTTACGGAGTATTTTCGTGAGTTTGGCTTCATCGGTCACTACTTTCGAGTGCTTGTCGCTGAGTAGTGTCCGGTAGTTGATAATAATTTTATTGGTGTCAGGGTTATCTTTATATTCGCTGTATAAATCTTTCATGATCAGGTTGATATCAGCCGGGGCATTTCTGAGTACTTCCTGTCCGGCCTCAATGGTGGCAATACAGATGATATCATCAATGATATTACACAACTGATCGCTGGCATTTTTAATCAGAGGCGCATACGTTTCGATATCTTCATGGGTGGTTTCGGGGAATGAAAGAATATTGGTGAATCCTGTTATTCCGTTCAGCGGGGTTCTGATCTCGTGCGACATATTGTTGAGAAAAGCCGTTTTGAGCCTATCAGATTCTTCGGCTTTTTCCTTGGCGATGATCAATTCGGCTTCATCTTTCTTTTTCTCAACATAAATGGCCAGCTGGTGGGCAATGATAGTGAGCAGTTCAAGGCCTGCCTCATCAAAGGCATCCGGATTGTTATAACTTTGTATAATGATGGCTCCGATCACTTTTTCTGTATGGATCAGTGGAATCCCCAGCCATAATTCTGCCCGGGCTCCGAAGAGGTTTATTTCACCTTTATCAGACAATAATTTTATGTCTTCTTTGGTGAGCAGCAAAGGTCTTTTTTGTTGTATCACCCGGCCTGTCAGGCTTTTTGCTACCGGAACAGTGGCTGGATTGCTCGTGGCGTGATCGATGCTGAATGGCAGGGTAATGGTATCAGAACCGGGTTCGTACAGTGCGAGGGCAAAATTGGTAGTGTCTACCAGGCGTGAAAGACTTTCGCGCATCACATGAAATAAATCGCCCAGGCTTTTGGATCGTACCACCGCTTCGGCAATATCGTATTGTATTTCACGGATCAGATCATTTTTTTTCCGGTCGCTTATATCTCGGAGAACCATCTGTATCGCTTTTTTCCCATGGAATTCAAAAACGGTAGCCGATACTTCCACATCCACCAGTGTTCCGTCTATGCGGATGATTTTTTCTTCTTTTATTCTGGCAGGAATTCCATCATGGATCATTTTATTATTCCGGTCCTGGATCATTTCATGGTGATCAGGATGGAAGAAATCGAGGGGTGAATGGCCAAGGACCTGAGACTGATCTTCGGCTCCAAAAAGTTTCAAACCGGCTGCATTAATGAAGGTAATTTTCATGTCTTCGTTGATGAAAACAGCATCCTGTGAAATCTCAATCAGGGTTTTATACTTTTCTTCCAGTTCCCTGCGGTCCTGTTCGGCTTCATATTTTTCATTGATATCGGTTGAATTGATTACAATTGCCCCGATGGATGGTTCATGAATGAGGTTGGTAAAAGTACTTTCCAGCCATTTCCATGAACCGTCTTTGCACCGGAAACGATATACCAGTTTACAGGTTGATCCTGGTTCGCTAATCATTTTTTCCAGGGAAGGTAACATTTTCTCAAGGTCATCGGGGTGGGTGAGGGCGTTGGGGTTAAGCTGACCCAATTCTTCGGGAGTGTATCCAAAGGTCCGGAAGGCAGCCGGGCTGGCGTAAATGAAATGGTCATCTTCTGTGAGCAGGGAAATGGTTTGTGGTGATTTTTCAATCATGTATTTAAACCGCTGCTCACTGTTGATCAGTTGCCTTTCAATCAGTTTGTTTTTAGTAATATCGGTCATGATATGCACCGCCCCGGTAACATTATGATGATCATCAAATATCGGGTCGACCAGAATATTATAGGTTTTACCATGAATTCTCATCTCACGGCTTTCCCTGCTGAGTGAATTTTTCAACAGCACAAGCGGGCATCCGTCGGGGGGGCATTCTGTTTTATGAACATGCAGATAGCAAAACTCATTATTAACATTGGATGCATTCCGGATTAACCGTTTGAATGATTTATTATGTTGAATGATCTGATGATTAGTGTCCAGAATGGCAATGGCATCCTGAATGGCATCAAAGGTATCCTGCCAGTTTTTGGTGGCCAGCTGGAGCTTCTTTTCAGCTTCTTTACGGTCGGTAATATCGCGGGTTATATTCAGGATCACTTTTTCGTTGTTCACTTCAATGAGCCTGGCCGACATAAGCCCGGTGTGAATTTTTCCGTACTTATCCCTGAATTCAGCTTCCAGATTTTCTATGTAGCCTTTGCTTTGTAATGCTTCAACCAGCTTTTGCCTGTCTTCCGTGTTGACCCATAAATTCAGATCCAGCGCTGTTTTTCCGACAACCTCCTCCCGGGTATATCCCATTATTTCGGTAAAACCGATGTTTGAGTCGATATACATTCCGTCATCCAGCCGGTTAAGATTGATGGAATCGGGGCTGGTCATAAAGGCCAATCGGAACTTCTCCTCGCTTTCTTTCATTAGTTTCTCGGCCTGCAATTTATCGTTAATATTAACCAGTGCAGTAAGGTAGTGCAACGGCTTGTCATCTTTGTCGCGAATAAGCGTAACACTCACATCGCACCATATTGCATGGCCGCCTTTACCGATATAACTTTTGTTGAACCGGGTGGATTTTTTTTCACCGTCGAGCAGTGGTTGAAGATAGGCTTCCACTACAGGTATTTCTTCTTTTGGCGTAAACTCCCTCCAGGTTTTACCTTTAAGTTCCTCGGCGGAATAGCCCAGCATATCGCAAAAGGCCTGATTTACATTGATTTCGCCGTTAAGGGATGTAATGGATTTACCTACATTGGATGCTTCAAAGGATGTTTTGAATTTTTCTTCACTTTCCCGAAGTGTTTCCAGAAAGACCTTGTTATGGGTAATATCCACCAATCCTCCATATAGCCTTTCAGTGTTCTCGTCTTCATCCTCTTTAATAATCCTGACATAGGATTTCAACCACCTTGCAACGCCGTCCTTTCTTATGATTTTCAGCTCACAGATATTGGAAGTTCCGGGAGAAATACCCACCACTGATTTTTCGAAAATTTCGGTAAACTCTTCATCCACCATGAATTTCCAGCATGTTTGCGCTTTGATTTCTTCATACGTATAACCTGTAATGTTTTCAATGGCGCCGGTCATCCAGTCGAGCGAGTAGCTGCCATTATTATATTTGCAGCAAGAGTAGGCAATGTCGGAAGTCAGTTCTGAAATGGTTTTGAATCTCTTTTCACTTTTAAGCAGTAGTTCTTCACTTTTTTTACGGGCAATGTTTTCATTCTTCAGCTCTTCATACAATTTCAGTGTGTTTTGATGATTGAGTTCCAATTCACGGGTTTTCTCATCAACAAGTCTTTTTAATGTAACGGTTTCATACTTCTTGGCCAGGTTAGCTTCCCTGATTTTGAGCATGGCCTTGATCTGGGCGGTAAATTCGATCAAATCGATAGGTTTGGCCAGAAAAGCTTCAGCCCCGACTTCAAGGGCCTTTACGCGGCTTTCCTTGTCGGCTTTCAAAGCAGTAAGAAAAACCACCGGAATGTCGGCCATATCAGGGTTCTCCTTTATTTTACGGCAAGTCTCAAACCCATCCATTCCCGGCATCACAATGTCCAGAAGTATCACATCAGGGTTGTGTTTCTGAGCGAGTTCTATGCCATTGTTTCCATCAAGGGCTGTAATCAGCTCAAACCCCTGAAAAACTTCATAAAAAAGCGCTTTCAGGCTGATCAGGTTATCTGGAATATCGTCAACCGCAAGGATCGTTATTTTCTTATTCTCCATAGAGTTTTGATTTTACCGTTTTAAAGAATAATTTGTCATCAATGGGTTTTGAAATATAGGCATCAAAACCATAGGCGAGAATAGTCTCCCGGTCGCTGGTCATGGCGCTGGCCGTTAAGGCTATAACAGGAATATGCTGAAGTCCGGGTATGCTTCTGATGGCTTTGAAGCAGGCTATTCCATCCATGCCGGGCAGCGCAATATCCATCAGGATCAGGTCAGGCATGTGCTTTTGGGCCAGTTTCAATCCTTCTTCTCCGTCAACGGCTTCAAATACGGTAAAAATATCGCCCAGAATGGCTTTTACCGTGGTCATATTATCCGGGTTATCTTCCACGACCAATATTCCCGGCTTGCCCGCTACGGGTCTCTTTATCGATTCTGCAGGTTTGTAGGCTTCAGATACAGTTAGCAGCATATTGTCTACGTTTTTCAGCAATTCTTCGGCATTGATGGACCCTTTCTGGATGAGCTGGCTTATGTTATTCTTTTTCAGCACCCTGAGTTCATCTCTGGTTATGTGAAGGGCTGTCAGTATCAACACCGGAATGTTTTCGGTTCTTTGATTAGCCCTGATGCGTTTCAGTAGTTCAAAGCCGTCGGTTCCGGGCATCATCAGGTCGAGTATAATGCCATCGGGTATCTGACCATCGATAACTGTGAAAGCCTCTTCTCCTCCATGGGCCACAAGGGTTTTGTATCCCTTTTTTTCGAGAATATATTTTAATTGAATGACTGCAGGCTCACTGTCATCAATGATCAGGATGGTTTTGCCTTGCATGGTGCGGGGTTCGGCTCCTGTGATGGGTTTTTTAAACCGGCTGTAAGTGTCGTCATATTCCTGACCCTGATATTCAAAACTCACCGGAAGATGCAAGACAAACTCCGATCCCTTGCCGGGTTCGCTCGTAACGGTAATCATACCGCCCAGCAGGTGTGCATATTTACGGGCAATGGCCAATCCCAGGCCGGTACCGCCAAATTTACGTGCTGTACTGCCATCAGCCTGCCTGAATTCATCAAAGATATGCTCGATATGTTCTTTGGCTATACCAATTCCGGTATCGGTGATAATGATCCTGATATTTTTTTCATCAAACGTTGCTGCAATGATTACTTCTCCGGATTCTGTAAACTTAACCGCATTTCCGACGATATTCTGAAGTATATGCCTGCATTTTCCAAAATCGCTGCTAACCATCGGAAAATCTGCCGGTATCTTCTGCACCAGTCCAATGTTTTTCTCCATGGCCTGAGGTCGTAATAATGACACAACATCCTCCATCAGTTCATGAATATCGAAACGGATAATTTCCACTTCTTCCCGGCCGGCCTCAATTCTCGACAAATCAAGAATATCATTGATAAGCGACAAAAGTAGTTTGCCGTTCCTTTCAATCACCTCCAGAAAACCGAGCTCTTCTCCGGGTATTTTCCCGGAAAGCCTTCTTGATAATACCCCTGACAAGGCTATCACCGAATTTAAAGGGGTTCGGAGTTCATGGCTCATATTCGACAGGAAGTTGGTTTTTAATCGATTGGCCTCATCTAACTGCTTTTTCTGGTATTCCAGTTCGGTATTTTGTTCCATGAGTTCAGAAGACTGTTTAAAAAGCTCGGTCTTCTGAGTTTCCAGTTCAAGGTTTTGCTCCGCGAGCTTATCCGAAAACTCCAGGTTTTTCTGATAGGCAATTACCCCTTCCGTTTTGGCGGTAATGGCATTCCATGCGGTATGAATAAAGCGGATGGTCTCAAGACTGTAGGCGTTTACCGATGCCAGTGAAATCAGCATCATCACCTGATTTCCTGACACCACGGGAATAACCAGAATTTCTTTCGGAATATAGTTACCGGTGGTCATATTTAATGTGAACCTTGTATCAGCGGGTATATCGCGGATATGCTGAACCGATCTGGTTGACAGCGCCAGTCCTAACTCGCCTTCATGGGCCGTAGCCGGAAACGATTTCCGGGTATGTTTATCCAGTCCGATAGAAAAAAGATCACGGAATTCATTATCCTCTTCATTGACCAGGAAGATACAGCCAGCCTGCGAGTGGGTAATTTCGCACAAAGAGGTCAGGAGTACCCTGAAAAAATGCGTCGGGTCGGATTCATGGATCAGGATTTCGCTGAATTTATTCAGTTTACTATTGAGTTCAGCATCCGATTGAACAGTTTCGGCCAGGTAATTCAGGGATTCGGAAAGCAACCCGAATTCGTTTCGGGATTGGAATTCAACTCTCTGGGAATAATCACCTGAACTGAAGGCTTTGGATGCTCTCACCATCTCCTTCACCGGAATGTTGATGTTCCGGATCACAAAATAGACGGTGAGTAACGAAAAAGCAAGAATGAGGGTGGTAATTAAAACAAGCTGATTGTCCAGTTTTGCGCCTACCTTTACAACATTGGCATAAAATTCATCCGATTTGTTTAAGGCAAAACTGCTTATTTTTTCCAGATGCAGGTAAATCAGAGCAGCCTGATCGCCGCCTGCTCCGCCTGCCAGTGTCCTCAATTTGGCTACCTCGGTATTACCGGTTTGAAGCAGGCGGATAGTTTCAAGGCGGATTACGTTCCATTTATCAAAATCAGCTTTTAACTGAATAACATCTACCTGCGGACCGAGATATTGATTCTGAATGATCTCAATCTGCCGGTAGGCCTCTGATTCATGTACCTTAATTTTCAGGATGATATCTTCAATGCCTTTTTGATTACCAACAAGGAAAAGGTCCTTCATACCCAGATGTATGGCTGAAACAGAGTACTTTAATTCACCCAATGCCCTCCTTACTTTTAAAGGGTGTTCATATAGATTTTCGAACTGTTGGTGCAGATAACCGGATTGATTGTATGAATATATTCCGAGAAAAATAACTGTAAGAAACATAACTGCATTTCCCCCGATAAGCAATGTTTTGATCCTGATGTTTTTGAAGTGCATAAGGTAGTTATTGAGTTAAATTAGTTTGCGGAAAATTGATGAATTCGCGTAAAGCTCGCGGAAGCCTGCCATTTTCAGGATTTCCCTTTCAGCGCTGCCGGAAACGACTACACCTCCCCGTGACAGGTTGCGGCTTATTTTTTCAAGAATGCTCTGCCGGAAGTTCGGTTGATAATAAAAAAGTACATTAGAGCAGAAAATAATGTCGAACTCCCCGTAAATACTTTCAGGGGGACCAATTAGTTCCGGATGACAAAGATCGAAAACTGAAAAACTGATGTTTTTTTTCAAAGTCGGGTGGATTTCAAACTGTTGCCGGTTATGGATAAACCACTTTTCGACCCAGCTGAACCGTATGTTGGCTATTGATTCGACATCATAAATGCCTTTCTTTGCCTTATCGATTTGCGCCTGGCTGATATCTGAACCAAAAATTCTGTAGGTCCACTTTACAGACTGATCATGACTGATCTCCTCCAAAAGTATCCCCATACTGTAAACTTCCTGTCCGGCTGCACAGGCAGCACTCCACAGTCTGATTTCATTACGGTTGGTAAATCCCGGAGAATGTATGATTTCAGGAAGTATTATGTAATGAAGTATATTAAATGTCAACGGGTCTCTGAAGAAAAGACTGAAATTGTTGTGCAGTAACTCCTTAAATGTGGATTTTTCATCAGGGTTTTGGGTCAGAAATCGATGATATTCTTCAATAGTATTGATTTTTAGGATTTTCATCCTCTTCCTGGCAGAATTCATCAAAAAATCGGAATCAAATTTTGAGAATTCAACAGGAAATTCTATTGAAAAATCTATGGGTGCCCGGCTCATTCTATTAGGAACATGATAAGAAAAATAGTCATCAAAAATAGAAAAAAATAGACAGGAAATATTTTTTTTGGGAATTCATTAAAAGATTTGATCGCTTTAAATTTTTTGGCAGCCGCTTGAACATGATTCAGGAACGATTTGTTTTTTTACAAAAAGGAAATATAAACTACCATAAAATCTGTGATATGGTAACTAATGAATTTAAGACAGTTGTGTGGCTGGTGTTATTCATGGGTGTCTTTACTTCATGCAATTCTCAGGAAATTAAACATAATGATATGAAACTAAACAAATTAAATCGTGAGGAAGAAAGAGTAATCCTAAAAAAGGGAACTGAATTTCCGTTTACCGGAATTTTTACAGATCATTTTGAAAGAGGCACCTACCTCTGCAAACAATGCGATGCCCCCCTGTACCGGTCGGAAACCAAGTTTCACTCTGGTTGTGGCTGGCCCAGCTTTGATGATGAAATTGAGGGAGCGGTAAAAAGAGTACCGGATGCCGATGGCAGAAGAACTGAAATTGTCTGTGCCCACTGTGGCGGTCATTTGGGTCATGTATTTGAAGGGGAGGGGTTTACGTCCAAAAATACCCGTCATTGTGTGAATTCGATATCGATGAAATTTTTGGCGGATACGGTGTTGGATACAGCCTATTTCGCTTCAGGTTGCTTCTGGGGGGTGCAATATCATTTTAATAAGGCAAAAGGGGTTATTTCAACTCAGGTGGGTTACTCCGGCGGACATAAGCACCACCCAACCTATGAAGAAGTATGTACCGGCAGGACCGGTCATGCTGAAACGGTTGAAGTGATTTACAACCCATCTCTGGTTTCGTTTGAAGAACTCACAAAACTGTTTTTTGAAACCCATGATTTTACCCAGGTAAATCGCCAGGGTCCGGATATCGGTACCCAATACCGTTCTGAAATATTTTATGTGAACGATCAGCAGAAAGCTGTGGCTGATAAACTTTCTGACCAGCTTACTTCACTGGGTTATAAAGTAGCTACAAAGTTTACCCCGTTTGAAAAATTCTGGATTGCCGAGAAATACCATCATAATTATTATGAAAAAAAGGGAGGAAGTCCGTATTGCCATATTTATCGAAAGATATTTTAGTTAAGAACATGAATGTGGATTGAAATGCTCATGTAATTAATAGTCAGATATTTAATTGACATGAACAGAGTTCATGCTTGTTTATGTTTTTAATAAGATATTACGAATGCAGGCATTTTATCAACACTTAATAAAGGATTTTGAACATTTACGAATTGTAACTTGTAAGCAATAGAATTCGCAATAACTTTGCCCCAAGTTAATTGATAATTATTTATTAAATCCTGAAAAAATGAAAGTCTGTTCAGTTCTTGTTATCGCATCAATACTTTTTCTGGTGACCTCCTGCCGGAAAAGTCCCGGAGATGTTTATCCGGATACCCCTGCAGAAAGTACTAATGATCTTGTGGTTACCCAGGATTTTTCCTGGCAGACTGCAGATCAAATTACCCTTCAGCTTGAAGGACTCAGCACCCCGTTGCCTTATCAGTCAACTTTAACGGTTGAAACACTGGATGGTGTGGTTTGTCTTCAGGTAAATTACAAACTGGCCGATAATCTTACGGCCATGTTTTCAGTTCCTGCGAAAACCTCTCAGGTAACGATTAAATATGGCAACTTTATTAAAACGATTCCCATAACCGATAACCTGGTTTTCCATTCCTTTATACCTGTTGAAGAGTAACAAATAATTTTAATCCTGAATACATATGAAAAATAAAATCAAACATATCCTTTTTTTAGCTTTAAGTGTAATAGCCATGATATCCTGGCAAAAAACCCAGGCTCAGTTAATCCTGAACTGCGAATCGGGAAACCGGGCTATTGAACAGGGCGCCTGCTGGGCATTCGGGGCTGTATCATATTCCAATAATGTAAATCATGTAATTTCCGGCTCTTATTCCACCCGTTCGAATGCACTTTCAAATCCGGAACCTACTGCTTGTTGGGTAAAAACCCCCTGGATGAAAATGGGTTCCGGGGATATTACCCTGAAGACAAAACTGGAAGCTGCCAATGGAACTACAAGAGGGATCATAGTTTCCTATATAGCCTATGATCCCAATGATCCTCCCTACTATGAAGGCGATCCGGTTCAGTTTTATTCATGGAACTGGCCTTCTATCAATACCAGCCTGTATAACCTCACCATACCCATTCCGGCTGAAATTGCCAACTCCAGTGGTGCTTATAAAATCAGGATCAGTTTTGTGGGTACCGGAGGCAATTCAAGGGCTCATGGTGATGATTATGTGTTCCCCGGAACATATTGGTCTGATCCTACCAACAATTGCCTGCCCTTACCGCTAATTGCTGATGCCGATGGCGACGGAGTGGCTGATGAAGAGGATAATTATCCTGAAGACCCTTACCGGGCTTATAACAACTATTATCCTGGTGCCGGCCAGTATGGCGCGCTGGCTTTTGAGGATTTGTGGCCTTCGAAGGGCGATTTCGATTTTAACGATCTGGTGATCGATTATAACTTAAATACTGTTACCAATGCCCAAAACCACGTGGTTGAAATCAAAGGTGAATTTATGCTGAAAGCTGCCGGAGCCAGTTATAATAACGGTTTTGGTTTTAATATAGCAGGTATTACCGATGATCATGTAACCGGGGTTACCGGGTATGAAGTCGCACCGGAATCCATATTTTCATTAAACGACGCCGGACTGGAAAACGGGCAGAATTTAGCTACTGTGATTGTGTTTGACAAATTCAAGAGATTGATGCCCCATCCGGGAACCGGGATAGGTATCAACACTGATCCGGCCGCCCCATACGTGCAACCTCATACGGTGAATATTACCCTGACCTTTATCGACAATGGGGTACTTCCACCAGCCGGAGCCACCTCGCTGCTAAGTCTCAATCTGATAGCCGCTTTCAATCCGTTTATCGTGATCGACCAGGAACGTGGCCGTGAATTGCATTTACCCGATTATCCCCCTACGAATCTTATGAATCAGTCATTATTCGGAACCTTCGATGATGATTCCAATCCCGGTACGGGCAAATATTATAAATCTGCCAACAATCTTCCCTGGGGCATTAATATTTATGGACAATATGACTATCCCATCGAAAAGACTGATATCCTGCATGCTCACCTTCATTTCGGTGAATGGGCCGAAAGTTCGGGTGAACTTTTCCCAGACTGGTACGAAGATCAACCGGGTTACCGGGATGAATCGAAGATTTATCAGATCCCTTAATGGGTATAATTCTTTAGTTCCCAGTTAATAAAGACTTGATCGACGAGTAGTTTCACTACCGAATCGAGGTGCCCTCCCTCACGATAATCAGCAGGAGCCAGGTAATCAGCCCTTCGCTGGGCTACCAGCTCCTGACAGATTTGCCGGGGGGAGGGTTTGGTATCGGTAGCTTTCACCTTAGGATCAAACACAGCCACCGCTTTTCCACCCTGGTACTTGATCATTTTCATAGCCGGCACATCAGTAATGCCATCGCCAATATAGATCATATTGGTAAAAGGAACTGCTTTTTCATCCTCGGGTATGTATTTGTTTATCAGGGTATTGTCCCATGAGTTTAAAATACCTTTGTTTATTCTGAAAAGGAACTGGGTTTTATTGGTATAATTAACCGCCAGCGACGGCCAACGGGCCACTCCGTTTACATCATACCGGAAGCCGGAGGCAAAAATCACCTTGAAATGACGGGCTATGCTGGTTCCGCTGATGAATTCCCTTAAACCGGAAGAAATCACATAATGCTCAATAGCAAGTTTCTTACTTTCTCCGTATTGGTTGATCCGGTCGAACCAGGTTTCCACCCCCGGAAAGAACCGGATTTGTTTTCCATAGTTTTCAAAATCGCTTTTACGTATGGGAACATCATGTTTGCGGGCCTCATCCAGCATCAGCTGCATGTAAGATAAAATCTCGTCCATATCATTGTCTTCAGCAATCTGATTGGCTTTGGTCCAGAAGGTAGCCGGATCAATATTTAGCTGCGGAAAGAAGGAGTGCTCCTGCATATTGCCAGGAGCCAGGGTGCCGTCAAAATCATAGGCAATGGCAATTTTTATCATCTTCCTGTTCATGTTGAGAATTTTGGGTTGTTAACATTTTGGGAGGCGAAGGTATGAAGTTTTTTGTTATATTGCGCGGTTTTAAATCTCAATTGCCATGAGTTCAACTGATACCCAAAATGTCGAATGCTGCCCAAAATTTGATCCGGAACCCTGGAAGGGCAGAACCTATGACTGGCACGACAAGCTGTTTGTCACCGACCACACTGCCAGCCTTTTTTATTTCCCTTTAAACATGGGGAAAGTGATCACCCGTATGATGAAAAATATCGATACGGCCGGAGCGGTTTGCCAGGATAACCTGATGCTTACCTCCGATAAATCACCCTGGAGAAGCGATCATTTTGTGGCAGTGGATAAGGAAGTTCCGGGGATACAAAATGTGAAAATGTCGGGAAAATTCATCACCAAAGTATTCGAAGGCCCATACAACAAAGCCAAGGATTGGTATGGTGAAATGAACCGGATGGCTGTGGAAGCCGGGAAAAAGAATCCTGAAATTTTCATGTACTACACTACCTGCCCCAAATGCGCCAAAAAATGGGGAAAAAATTATGTGGTGGGATTTGCAAAAGTGGATTGATCTGTAATCAGTAAACCAAATTGTAGTACATTTTCCTGCAGATTTCGCAGATTTACGCAGATTAATCCGGTGTATTTCTCAGCGTAAGTCTGCTCATTCTGCGGGAGATGCTGTATTTCCGGAAATTTGGAATTTCACTTTCAGGTTTTGCATAATGACATTAAAAAATTAGATTTGCACCCGGATGTATACCTGATTTTACTAATCCGGTTTCCTTTTCAAACCCTGATTTCTGAAAATGAGGGCTTGATGGTAACCTGACTTAACTTGAACCAATACTTGAAAATAAATACGGTAACTACTTATATATTAGCGGTTCTCTCGATGATATTCTGGGGAATGTCGTTTGTTTGGTCAACCATCGTATTTAAGTATTATGACCCGATAACCACGGTTTTCCTAAGGTTGGTGGTTTCATCCGGTTTGATCTTTCTGGGGCTTTACCTGTTTAAACAACTCGAAAAAGTAAAACGCCGGGATTATAAATTGTTCCTGCTGTCATCGCTGTTTAATCCCTTTCTTTACTTTCTGGGGGAAAGTTTCGGTTTGCAAATGACCTCACCTACGGTAAGTGCGGTGATAATTGCGCTGATCCCTGTATTTACTCCGGTTGTGGCATTTTTCTATCTTCGTGAAAGGCTTACAAAATTAAATATTGCCGGATTGGTCATATCCTTTTCCGGAGTGTTGATCATGGTACTGAAATCCGATCTGAGCCTCGCTTCCTCACCACTGGGAATTCTGTGTCTGCTGTTTGCGGTTTTAAGCGCCCTGGGTTATGCCATTCAACTGAAAAGACTCACGGTAAAGTACCATCCTTTTACCATCATTGCCGTTCAGAATCTGATCGGGGCGGTTTACTTCCTGCCAATGTTCCTGATTTTCGGATACCGGAATTTTGTTCAGGTTACACTAAACTTTGAACTGGTTTCCAGCCTGCTCCAGCTGGCCTTTTTTGCCTCTTCTCTTGCGTATGTGTTCTATACCTTCTCAGCCCGTGAACTGGGAATCAGCAAAGCCAACCTGATGACCAATATCATTCCGGTTATGACGGCCATTTTCTCGTTTATTATTCTGGGCGAAACCTTTTCAGCCACCAAAATTGCAGGAATGGCCATTGTGATTTCAGGGGTAATATTATCGCAGGCCAAAGGGCTGAGATGGTTCAGCGGATAATACAAAATAGAATTATAAATTATAAATTATAAATTATAGATTATAGATTATAGATTATAGGTTATAGATTATAGATTGAAATACAATGTGTTAGATCGTTAGTGAAGTATTTGAAAGGTTAATTTGTATTTCATTGTCGAATTATCTAATTACCGGATTGAATTTGAATTTGAATTTCATTTTCAAATTCCTAAATTTCTAAATTATTAAATTAAAAATCGTAAATATTTCTTATGTTAATCACAGTTTTAGGCGCCGGTTTAGTAGGAGGTCCCATGGCGCTCGACCTCGCCAATGACGGCTATCAGATTTTATTGGCCGATAAGGATGAATCGCGGTTAATGAGATACAGCGGAGTTTATAATATTAAAACGGTTCTGTGTGACCTTTCATCAGAAGCAGCTGTACAGTCAGTGATAAAGGATGCTGACTTTGTTTTAAGTGCAGTGCCGGGATTCATGGGCTTTCAAACCCTGAAAACCATTATTTCAGCGGGAAAGAATGTAGTGGATATAGCCTTCTTTCCGGAAAACCTGTTTGAACTGGATGAACTGGCCAGAGAAAAAGGGGTAATTGCCATTTCAGATATGGGTGTGGCTCCCGGTATGAGTAACCTGCTGACGGGCTATGTGGATACCCTGCTTGATGAAACGCATAAAGTAGTCATCTATGTTGGCGGACTGCCAAAAGTACGTACCTGGCCGTTTGAGTACAAAGCGGTTTTTTCACCGGTGGATGTGATTGAAGAATACACCCGTCCGGCCCGGTATGTAGAACATGGGGAGCTGGTGGTAAAACCACCGCTTACCGATCCTGAACTTCTCACTTTCAATGAGGTAGGTACTCTGGAAGCATTTAACAGTGACGGACTGCGATCTTTGATAGATACCGTAAAAGCACCTTTTATGATTGAAAAAACGCTTCGTTATCCCGGTCACATTGATAAGATAAAAGTGATGAAAGAAGCCGGTTTTTTCTCTGAAACGCCCGTGAATTTTAACGGAACGGATATCCGCCCCCTCGATTTTACTACCAAAATCCTCTTGCCTAACTGGAAACTGGAGAAGGGTGAAGAAGATTTTACCATCATGCGAATTATAGTGGAAGGTGTAAAAGACCATCAGAAACTTCATTATCAGTATGATCTTTATGATGAGTTTGATCGTAAAACGGGAGTCCATTCCATGGCCCGAACCACCGGGTATGTCGCTACCATGGCCCTTCGACTGCTTATCAACAATCTATACAAACGAAAAGGGGTTTCAGCCCCGGAACAGGTGGGTCAGTGTACCGGTTGCATGTCGTTTATGCTGAAAGGATTGCGTGAACGGGGGGTGAACTACCGGGAAACCATCACGATTATTTGATAATTGAGGAATTTGAAAATTTTAAAAATGATACAATTATAACTATTAAGGAGTCATCTCGAGCGAAGCGAGAGATCTCTCACTTCGCTCGAGATGACTCGTCGACAGTCAATCTAACGAAGTGTATTTCAATTTTTAATTTATAATTCTTATCTTAGCGGCCTGATATTAGAAAACATGGCGTTAGGTTGGAATGAAATAAAAGAAAGGGCTCTGCAATTCTCCAGAGAATGGGCCGGCTGCTCCCGTGAAGAAGCAGATGCAAAACCATTTTTAATTGATTTTTTCAACGTATTTGGCATAACCAGCCGCAGAGTCTCCACTTTTGAGCACAGAGTGAAAAAGCCGGATGAATCTGATGGTTATATTGACCTGCTTTGGAAAGGCGCCATTCTGATTGAGATGAAAAGCCGGGGTAGGAACCTGGATAAAGCTTATCAACAGGCTGTTGAATATACCTATGGATTAAAAGAACATGAATTACCTAAATTTATACTGGTTTCCGACTTTGAAAATTTTCGTTTATACGATCTTGAGGATGATAAAATTCATGAATTCAGGCTTAGCGAACTTTCAAACCATGTAGCTCTGTTCGGCTCATTAATCGGCTATCAGAAAAAAGTTTACAAAGAACAGGATCCCGCCAACATTAAGGCTGCCGAATTGATGGGCAAACTTCACGACCGGTTGAAGGAAATCGGATATAACGGGCATCCGCTTGAAGTATATCTGGTTCGAATACTTTTTTGCCTCTTTGCCGAAGATACCACCATATTCCTTAAATTTCAGTTTCAGGATTTTATTGAGCAGCGCACCCAGGAAGATGGCAGCGACCTGGCGGCAAAGCTGCAGGAACTTTTTCAGGTACTGAATACTCCGTTGGAAAAGCGATACAAAAACCTCGATGAACACCTGGCTGGTTTTCCGTACGTAAATGGAAGGCTCTTTGAGGAAATTCTTCCTACAGCCAGTTTCGACCGTAAAATGCGTGAGGCGCTGCTGGATTGCTGTTATATTGACTGGAGTAAAATTTCTCCGGCCATTTTCGGTTCCATGTTTCAAAGTGTTATGAACCCTAAAGAACGCCGGAATTTGGGAGCGCATTACACCAGTGAAACCAACATCCTGAAACTCATCAAACCGCTCTTCCTGGATGAGTTATGGCAGGAGTTTGAGAAAATAAGAGACAACCGGAATAAACTGAGCGAATTTCACAAACGGTTAAGCGAACTGAAATTTCTGGATCCCGCCTGCGGATGCGGAAATTTTCTGGTGATCACCTACCGGGAGCTAAGATTACTCGAACTCGAAATATTGAGAGCGCTGAATAATACGGGACAAACAGTCATTGATATCAGCGCCATTGTTTGGCTGGATGTAGATCAATTCTTTGGAATCGAATGTGAGGAGTTTCCGGCCCGTATTGCCGAAGTAGCCATGTGGCTCATCGATCACCAGATGAATTTGCTGATTGGGAGTGAGTTTGGGAGGTATTTTGTCAGAATGCCCCTGAAGAAAGCCGCTAATATATTTCATGGCGATGCCCTTGAGATGGAATGGCAATCATTGTTAAATCCGGTCAATTCGTTTGATATTACTACCCGGCATGTCAATGTGTTCCTGGTGAATGAACCGGAGGTTCCTTATGGAGAGGTTAACATTCAGGCAAGGTCCGTTTCGGTTCACCGTGTCATTCCTGCCCTGAGCCATACCATTAAGTTCGATTATATTTTCGGCAATCCCCCATTTATCGGTTCCAAATTAATGACTCAGCGGCAGCGCGATCAGATAGTCAGGCATTTTGATCATGTATCCGGCAGCGGAGTCCTCGACTATGTAACCGGATGGTACGTAAAAGCTGCCAGGTATATTCAGGGTACCCGGATAAAAGTGGCATTTGTATCCACCAATTCAATCGTTCAGGGCGAACAGGTGAGTGTTCTCTGGGGGCAGCTCATCCACCAATATGGAATTAAAATTCATTTTGCCCACCGCACTTTTAAATGGAGAAACGAAGCCAGGGGCAATGCGGCAGTTTATTGTGTCATTATTGGATTTGCCGGTTTTGACACCTTGAATAAACGCATCTTTGAGTACGAAAATATCAAAGGGGAAGCCCATGAAATGAAAGTGAAGAATATAAATCCGTATTTGGTGGATGCAAAGGATATTATTATTGGAAAACGTACTTCTCCAATATGTAAGGTTCCAAAAATGAGTTTTGGCAACATGCCGCTGGATGGTGGCCATTTATTGCTGTCTGATGAGGAAAAAGAGGTCTTGCTGAAAATTGAACCAAAAGCTGAAAAGTTTATCCTGCCTTTAATATCTGCCTATGAATTTCTCAATGGTCTGACAAGGTGGTGCTTATGGCTTGTGGATGCTACACCCAATGAATTAAAGCAAATGCCTGAGGTATTAAAACGTATCGAAGCAGTCAGAAAATTCCGTCTTGACAGTATTGCCCCTTCCACACGGATGTTTGCATCCTTTCCTTCGTTATTCAGAGATAGGAATCAACCGGAAACATTTATATTAATTCCAAGTACTACTTCTGAAAACAGAAATTTTATTCCACTTGGTTTTTTAGGGAAAAAGTATATAGCCAACAATAGCTGCCATATAATTCCTAATGGGAAATTATATCATTTTGGAGCGCTCATGTCAACCATGCATATGGCATGGGTAAAATACATTTGTGGGAGATTAAAAAGCGATTTTCGCTATTCAAAAGATATCGTGTACAACAACTTTCCCTGGCCTGAAAATCCTTCTGAAAATCAGGTAAATGCAATAGAAGAAGCTGTACAAAAAGTATTGGCTACACGATCTAATTTTCCAGAAAGTTCACTTGCAACCCTTTATGACCCTTTGACCATGCCTCCCGAACTCGTAAAAGCCCATCAGGAACTGGATAAAGCAGTTGATTTCGCTTACCGCTCTCAACCCTTTACCAGCGATGCCCAACGTATGGAGTTTTTATTTGAACTTTACGAGAAATATACCGCTGATTTATTTACTCAGAGGAAACCAAAACCGGTTAAAAACAAAGCGACCCGGACAAAATAAGGATATAAGAGACCTTAAGTTAATGATTATTGGATTATAAAAAATGTAAAGCGCTTATCCTGGTATTATTAACAGGATGAAGATTTTATGATTAGTTGATAACGATTTTTTCAATTTTGGTTCCGCTTGCAGATTCAATTTTTGCGTAGTAAACGCCTTTTCCTTTTGCAGACAAATCAATAGAAGCCGGCAAAACGGTTCCGTTGTGGTATACTTCTTCACCAAATGCATTGAAAATTCTGATATTCACGTTAATGCTGATGCCATCGATGGTGAAATTACCTTTTGAAGGATTCGGATAAATTTTAAGGCTTACCAAAGCAGGATCAACTACCCCTGTTTCAACGGTTTTAACAGCTACAACCACTGAAGCGCCATTCGATTCAAAAGCGCCTGTATTCATAGATTGATCGTAGGTAACAGCCAAATCGAATGTTTCGCCTGTTGACGGGCGGTACAATTTATAATTAAGTTGGTTACCTTCTGTAAAACCATCTTTCTCAAGGGTATAAATATCATCTGCATTTAAACTTAAGGCAAACGGGGCGTTTGAATCGGTGATTTCCTGAACGCCGGCGCAGATGCCTTCGGGAGTAAATCCTCCGATAATATCACCGTTATTGAATAATCCGGAAATAGTATTAAACACTACGGTGTGGGAAGCTGGTGTAACTGACACTTTGTTCCATGGTGTGGAAAGTGATTCAATACCGGTGGTTTTAATGTTTGATAAGTTATCGCCAAATGTCCCGTAATTTATTGATCCGGAAGTACTCATTTTAACATAGTAGGCTTTACCCGGCTGAACGTTGCCAATGGTATTTACGCTATAAGCAGGCCAGTACACGCCCCCGCCTGCAACATCTTTTGCCATGGAAAAGCCTGTAACTCCGTTAAATAATGAGGAAATGCTTTTTTCTGTTGAACTCAGCACAGGAATAAAATTCCAGCCTTGGTTCAGATTTACGAGTTTATTGGTAACTTCACTAAATCCGATAGCTAACTGAACAGGTTCCGAAACCTTTATGGCATACCCGGAATACTCATTCCAGGTTTCAAGGGTAAATATGTTGCCATCCGGGTAATACATACCTGTGAAATTATTAAGCATATCGAGGCTGTTTAGGATTGGGTACAGTACGGCATCCATATCAGGATTGGATGGTTTAAGGTAACTTGAAATACCACTCCAGCCAGCCGGAATATTGATGTTGTGAACCAACGGGGGAGTACCAAACTCATAGGCGCCCATATCAGGCGGATTTGAACGGGTTTCGCCGGTAATGTCATACACTACTTCAGGAATATGAACACCCAGATTATTCAATGCAACTGATTGTGGTAACAGATTTTTGTTCGATATGAATTGAGGATTTATGCTTACCGAATAAATGTCCGTTCCGGTAAATGCCTGCCATGAGGCCAAATCGGGGTAATTAATAAGAAATGTTCCGCCCACACCATATTGCTGGGCGATTTGTCCCTGATAGCCATCGATAAAATAGTCGTTGTTTTCCGTAACCATATCCGAAATTGAATTGGTGAACATAATCCCGTAAGCTTTTCCAATGGCATAAGGGTCAGGATTAGGAAAGGTATTGGTCATTGAATTTTTAAGGATATTGTTCCTGATATCATAAGTGTCAGAATTCACAGGACTCTGATTCCATAAAGCAATACAGGCCGAAGAAGGGGCATACGAATCACCACCGTAAAGATATGGCCCGCTCAGATTGATTGAATTATTCCAGATTTTGATGTTTCCGCCCTGGCGAACAGTAATTCCCTGGGCATGAGTGAGCGATACACCCGGATTTAAACCCCAGGCGCCGATATTGTAAATAGAGTTATTCACGATATATGTTGGAGTACTATTGTTATCATTGTCGCATTTGATTCCGATACTTCCCATGAAATTTGAAATAAAATCATGAATTTTATTATTGGTAATTCTCGTATTGGTGCTGTTTTGGAAATATCCTACACCGCATTGAGCCACTGCATCACTCCCTTCAGCGGGGCCCATGATATCGTTTTGATCAACCAGGGCATTGTCGGTTTGCCTGATGGCAATTCCCCACCGCATTATATACTCAGTGGTTACCGTTGATCCTATGGTATTGTTTGAGATGGTAATGTTATGATTACGGTTAGAGGCTGTGGCATATATATCAATGGCAAACAATGTGGGAGTATTCAGAAAAGTGTGTCATACCCCATTTTTGCAGGGAAAAGCCTTGAGGCCGGGGGAGGCCGAAAGGCTTTTCCCTGCAAAAATAATTTTTCTTATCAATTTGAATATTTTTCATAACGT
>Ga0302250_1000141_pt1 | contig 101312 bp, 71 predicted proteins | sample AAG_RA_Asp_MG_FD_193536 | JGI IMG/M metagenome (GOLD analysis project Ga0302250, IMG submission 193536) | Enriched activated sludge microbial communities from anaerobic digester in WTTP, New Holstein, Wisconsin, United States - AAG_RA_Asp | ecosystem: Engineered > Bioreactor > Anaerobic >... | reverse complement strand
CTCGTATGTTTGCCGAGTCAAAAAAAATGACTATTTTTAAAGAAAAAAGTAAGCAGGATGAGAGCAGCATTAGCGTACAAACAAGCCTTGAGCTATGTTCTCGCAAAGATATTCCTCATCCTGCCTTTACTCTTTTAAACCCGAACAGAATTTAGGGAATTATTCAATAGATAATATCCCGTATAGAAAAACGAGAATGGGTAAAGAAGAGTATTACTTTTTTTAAAAGTTAATGCAAATTTAAAGATTTAAAGTCATGGAAAAATTTCTTAAACAATGTTTGGGTATTGATGTATCAAAAGACACTCTTGATGCGTCCATGAGCAGAATCAATGAAAAACTGGAAGTGATCCATGTTGAACAAAGGCAGTTTGCCAACAATGAAAAAGGTTTCCATGATCTGATCAGATGGATGGATCGTAACCGGCTTGCCGAAGTTCCCTGTCAGGTAGTAGTGGAAGCTACCGGTGTATACCATGAACACCTGGCTTACAGACTGGTAAAGAATAAGATAAACCTGGCCATCGTTTTACCCTGTAAAATAAAGAACTACTCCAGAAGTACCAATATCAGAACCGTCACCGACAAGATCAGCGCCCGCCAGATTGCAGAATTCGGATTGGTGAAGACCTTAATAAATTGGACTCCACCTGATCCTGTGTACCGTTTCCTTAAAGGACTATGCCGGGAAAGAGTTCGCATATTGAATGATAAAACCATGGCGCTCAATCAGAAACATGCCTCTGATTACTCAGTACTCACTTCGCAATCGACCTTGAAGCGACACAAAGATCGGATTAAGTATTTTGAAAAGCAGATCAAAGAAATCGAGAAGGAAATATTGGAAACGGTCAATAAAAACGCTGATATAAAAAGAAAACTGGAAAAAGTTTGCAGTATTAAAGGTGTGGGTATAATCACGGCAGTGACTATCCTGGCAGAGACTAACGGTTTTGAACATATCCGAAATGTGCGCCAATTGGTCTGTTATTGTGGGTATGACATAGTAGTGAAGGAATCCGGAACTTCAGTACATTCCAAAGCCAAGATGTCGCACAAAGGGAACAGGTACATCAGGCGAATCCTGCATTTTCCTGCAATAACTGCAGTTAAGTACAACAAATCCCTTTCTGGTTTTTATCATCGGTTGTATGAAAGGCAAAATATTAAAATGAAATCTTATGTAGCCATTCAGAGAAAACTGTTAATTTTGATATATACACTCTGGAAGAAAGATCAATACTATGATCCGGATTATATGGCTCATTCGCTTGAAAAAACACCAATAGAGCAATGCAACCAAATGAATCAGAGCCTTGACCCGGCACGCAACAGCGACCATGCAAAAATATTAGGGCAGACAAAAAATGCTGCCCTAACCGAGCTGGTTCTTGACCGCTCTGTGGATAGTATCATCCATGTGCAAAGTTAACAATATTTCATTGAAATTTAATGTTGAAATTCAAAAATTTGGCATCCCTATTTATGATAGTCCTAAAAATTTGTATCTTTGTATGTCAGGTAAGCGGAAACAAGCTCTGCTGGGGAGCAACTTGTCAGGATTATCCTGACCAAACAAAATAAAAATGAAAAAGGGGGCTGGGTTGTCCAGCCTTCTCTGTTATTTTGTTTGAAAAATGCCTTGAAAAACCCTATCTCCCCCTTGGGGGTTGGGGGGATAATTATCGAAGATACCTTTTTAATGTTTTGAATAAAACCACTGTTTAAATATACATGCCATGGCGGGAATAGCCGTTCTGGCTGGGAGGTCTGTATTTGAAAAGGTGAAAGTGTACAGGGAGGCTCAACCCGGCGACCTCATAAAAATTTCGTGGTTTTCAAGGGAAGGCTCATTGCGCAGGCTTCGCAAGCGATGCAAAAGCTAGCGGAGGCATTGGCTTAGAGCGCTTGCATCGCGCAGGATGAGACGACCCGTAGAAAACCAGAAATTTTTATGAAGTCTTGATCTTTTCTTTGTTACTTTCTTTTGGATTAAGCCAAAAGAAAGTAATGTTAACTAATTATATATCAATACTTTAAAATAAGATGATTGACTATACCCGAATTCAATTTATCCAGAGTCTGAATTAGCATTATTCAAGACTGAAATAAAAATGAAAAAAATAAATCACTGAAAATATTTGAAAAAAGATTTGGAAATTAACACAGAATCTTTGCGAGAAATAATACGCATCGATCATTTCACGCAAAGAAAATCCAAAGAAATCGCTGAGATCATCAATCGGATATCATCAATAATCCTGGTGTGGGAAAACTCCCTGATTTCCCGTATCTTTGTATGTCATTATCAACTGGAAACAGTTGTAATGCCAGGCTGTTCAAACCTATTAACCAAATACTCTGAAAATTAGCTAACCACATGAAAACCATCATAATTTTGGTTTTTGCATTAATGCTTACAGCCGGCGCTTCATCAGCCCAAAGCTTTAAAGGCCACATCTCAGGATCTTACGGAATCATAAATCCAAAAGTCAGGGTTCAGTATGAATCGCCTTTGAAAGACAAATCCAGCGTTGGGATAAACATCAATTACTATTTCGAGAACTGGACAGGACCAGTGTTTGAACCCTTTTTCAGATTCTATTTTTTTTCAGATAAAGGCAATTCCAAAGGTTTCTTTCTTCAACCCAAACTCATGTATGGCAACCTGTCGACGCTGGATTATGAAACCTACAAAAATTATCTGATCAACAACCGGTGGTCGACCTGGGGTATCGGGCTTAATGTCGGCTTTAAAGTACTGGCAGGCAAACATATTACCATCGAACCACTCACCGGTTTCCGGTTTCTCACCCCGCCGGTGTACCGTTTTTCAGCCGAAGCCAATGAAGAATTTATGCAGTCGTATTTAGGAGTATTGGAGGACATCGGCTGGTACCTGACTACCGGAATGCCCATCGATTTTCAGATAAAATTCGGATATCAGTTTTAACGCTGATCAATCATCATCATACATCCCTCTTACCGTCATCAGCAGAAAATCAAGACTTTTTGAATAATCAAGGGTCTCATATTCCAATCCTAACCTTCGCAGATTCTGATAATATTCCCGTATCTTTCTGAAGTAGTTTTTTTCTGACTGAACCGCCATTGCATCAACGCCCAGCTTTTCCCATAAAAACCATTTTTCCAGCAGACGGGCAGCGCGGCCATTTCCATCCTGAAACGGATGAATCTTTACGAATACAAGGTGACTGAACGCAGCGTAATAAAATATTTCGAAAGGGTTCAAAGATACTTTAAGCAGCAAACCAATGTCTGAAAATAACTTTTCCAGTTCAGTTTTTACGATCTCCGGCTTAGCAGCCACATATTCTATCCGGTCATCGCTGTTTATCACATACATCGGGTTAGTCCTTATTACACCTTGCTGATTTTCAGGCAACAGATTTCTGCTCAAAATAGAGTGGGCCGTACATACATTTGAAAAATTCAGGGGATGTTTCTCCATAAATTCATAGGCGGTAAATAAATCGTCAGTTTTCTGAGTATAATCTGGTTTAAAACTGATATTCAGAAATTTATGCTTAAAGTAACTGTCATAGTCAATATTCTCCCCTTCAATTTTAGAGGAGTAAACGGACGATACCGACTTATAAAAATCGAAATATCCTGCAGGCAATTCTTTGTTTTTGAGATGTTTGACCTGTTCCTGAGGAGATTCTCCGACATTTTTGGTAAAATTATGAAGTAAAATATCAGTCAGAATTTGAAATGGCATGAAACAATCAATATTTTTAGCAAATGTATACTTTTACCCCCTGAAACCTCTCAGAAATTCATTATCAACTCAAAATGAAGAAGATTTTTACTACCTTTCTGATTACGTGTATATTAATACCATTTGGATTTTCTCAAACCGTCAACTTGATCCCCTACCCCACTGAACTGACATTAGGAAAAGGCACCTTTCAGGTTACCTCAAACACCACCATCATGGGCGATGAAAAGGCCCGGGCTGCCGGTGAATTCCTGGCGGAAGTGCTGTCTGAAGCCACCAACTCCGGGTTAACATTCACATACAGCAACAATCCGGTTATTCAAAACAATACGGTAACGCTGCTCCGGACGGATGAAGCGGCACTTGGAAAAGAAGGATACCGGCTGGAAATCACCCCAAAGAGCATCTTCATCAGAGCTCATGAGTCCAACGGATTTTTAATGGCTATACAAACGATGCGGCAACTGATGCCAAAGGAAGGCAAAACCGTTAAAATCCCGGCGCTGACCATCCTGGATACACCCGAATTTGCCTGGAGGGGTATGCTGTTCGATGTAGGCAGACACTTCTTCAGTAAAGATTTCATTATGAGATACATCGATCTTCTTTCGTTCTACAAAATGAACGTGCTGCACTGGCACCTGACTGAGGATCAGGGCTGGAGGATCGAGATCAAAAAATATCCGGAACTGACCCGAGTGGGCGCCTGGAGAACCGAACCCGACGGCACCCGGTATGGCGGTTTCTACACTCAGGAAGAAATCCGGGAAGTAGTGGCCTATGCCCAAAGCCGGGGCGTGGAAATCGTACCGGAAATTGAAATGCCGGGCCATTCGCTGGCCGCCCTCACCGCCTATCCGGAACTTTCGTGCACAGGCGGCCCCTTCGAAGTAGCCAACAGCTGGGGGGTTTTTGAAGATGTGTACTGCCCGGGAAAAGAGAATACCTTCAGGTTTCTGGAAGATGTGCTGACGGAAGTAATTGACCTGTTCCCGTCGAAATACATTCATATCGGGGGCGACGAATGTCCGAAAGATCGCTGGATGCAATGCCCTGATTGCCAGCGAAGAATAAAGGAGGAAGGATTGGAAGATGAAGCGGAGCTTCAGAGTTATTTCATCAAAAGGATAGAACACTTTCTGAATTCGAAGGGGAAGAACCTGACCGGCTGGGATGAAACCCTCGAAGGCGGGCTGGCGCCCAATGCCACCGTTCAGGTTTGGCGTGAGTGGAAATTTGCCGAAGAAGCCGCCTCCCAGGGGCACGATGTGGTGATGTCGCCCACCTCACACTGCTATTTTGATGGTTCACCGGAAAGGCTCACCCTTGAAAAGGTGTACACTTTTTATCCGGTATCTGAAAACTTGCCTCCAGAACTGGCCAAACACATTTTAGGCGCCGAGTGTTGCCTCTGGTCAGAGCACATCGACAGCGGAGAGAAGATGGATTACAGAACTTTCCCCCGAATTCTGGCCCTCAGCGAAATACTTTGGAACGGAAAGAACCGGCAGCGCTATGCTGAATTCCATGAGCGGGTAACCCGGGAATACCCCCGCCTGCAAAATATGGGTGTGAAGTACAGTCCGGAAGGCCCTGTATATACCATTGACTACGAATATGATGCGGCAAACAAAGAGTTTGTGGGAAAGATCACCCGGCTCAGTCCCGGATTTGAGTTCCGGTACACCCTCGACGGTTCGAATCCCGTTTACAGCTCCCCCACCCTACAGCAGGATGAATTCCGGTTCAAAGCCCCGGCTCAGGTAAAAGTGCAATCATTTCAAAACGGGTATCCGTTGGGGTTGATGGCAGAAAGTCAGTTTATCGATCATCTGGCCTTGGGTGCCGAAGTGACTTTTCTGAATCCGGTAAGCAGCAGTTATCCTGGTAAATCGAACAACAACCTTTGCGATGGCATGCTGGCCACCGAATCGTTTTCGGATGGTTATTGGCAGGGAATCAATTATGAGGATCTGGTCGCCATCATCGATATGAAGGAGGTCAAACCCATCCAAAACATCGCCCTCAGCATGCTCACCAATACCAACTCCTGGATTTTGTTCCCTTTTTCGGTCAATTTCGAGGTATCGGAAAATGGCACGGATTACACAGGAGCAGGTTCCTGCCTCAACGACCTTCCCCTCAAAACCCCCGGCGCCCTGAAGAAGCAGTTCGGCATCCACCTGGAGAAGCCTGTCAAAGCCCGCTATATTAAAGTCACCGCCAAGAACCCCGGATTATTGCCCGAATGGCACCGTGCCAGGTATAACGGAGCTTGGATATTTTTTGACGAGGTGGTGGTGCGGTAAACGATTATAGATTATAGATCATAGATTGAAATACAATTCTTTAGATGGGTAATGCAGAAGATGACAGTTGAATCTGCATTTTTATATTGTCAAATTGCCGAATCAAAAAATTGTATTTCATGTTCTAATGCCGAAATGTTCAAATGCTAAAATTATTTAATCGCAATTCGTAAGTAAAGATGCTATTTGCTTATTAACATCCCGTATACCCCTACTCCGTCTTCACCACCTTCCCCATAACCACCTTCTCCCCATCCGTTACCCGGATCAGATATACTCCGGGTTTAACGGTTTCTCCCGACTGATTGCGGCCATCCCATTTGAAGTTAACCTGCTTATCCGGATTAACCGGCAAATCCATCGTGGCCACCGTTCTTCCGGAAAAATCGGATATCATCATTTCAGCATGGCTCTGTGAAATGCCTGAAATCTCTATACGTACTTCATTACGGAACGGATTGGGTGTGATTTTCAGGCTTCCGGACGTGGCTTCAAAGTCATCGACTCTTGTAACCGTCTGTGTTTCATATATCTGGAAACCGGCCGGGCCATCGGAGAGATATATATTATTGCCATGTACTCTTACGCCCAGGGCGAAACATCCGCTGCGGGCATAATAACCGTCGATAATCGGATTATCAGGATCGGCTACATTCACCACCTGAACACCGCCGTTAATATAGCAAGCCACAAACACATGATCCTCAGCATAATCAATACTCCAGCCCACATCGGGTAAAGTGATGTAGGATCGGGTTACCGGAAACTGCACATCAGAAACGTCGATGATTTCCATACCGCCATTCTGATCGGCAACATACACAAAATTACCATGAGCGGTCAGATCATACCCGGATGACATAAGCACCGGATACCTCGAAAGCTTCACAGGATTTTCCGGATCTGAAATATCAAAGATATAGAGGCCTTTAGTATCTTCATTTGTAAATGGTTGATAATCCAGAAGATAGAGATAGTTTCCTTCAATATCCAAGGCTTGCACATAGCAGAAATCTACCCCGGGTATGGAACTGCTGCCAGTCCAGCCGAATTTGTGGGCCACCAGCGCCGGCGCTGCAGGATTCTGGAAATCAATCACCCGGAATCCGTCCCACCAACAGGCAATAAACGCGTAATGATCAAGAATCGCAATATCGTTGGTCATCACGGGAGCCATGTATTGTCCTTCTTTAAAAGGATTTTCCGGATCGCTGATGTTCATTAACATCACGGGGTTATTGGCAGTCATACTCTCGCGGATATACACCGCCGTATTTCCGGCCAGATCCAGCAAACCGCCGTCGTTCGAATCATAACCGACTTGAACGGGACGTGTCTTATCCGAAATATCGTACACCCTGAAACCCCGGCTGGCTGAATAGGCGTATTGATCGCGAACGGCCACGTCGATGGTGGAGACGGGAATATCGAATGTGGAAGCCAGAACCGGTGAAGCCGGATTGCTGATATCGAGGATATTGCAGGGAAAACTGCTTCCTGTGTATGCCACTACATTACCATTACCAGCCAGCCAGTCGGCATATCCGGCATAGGTAGTTACCTCGGCCGGAGTTTGCGGACTGCTCACATCCACCACCTTGATACCGCCACCGGGATTGGTGGTAGAACTGGCGATATACACATGGGTTCCTATCTTTTTTACCCGGTAAGGCCAGCCATTCAGCGCTAAGGTTCCCACCTGGGTTACAGAAGATGGATTGGATACATCAAGGATTTTCAAACCGTAATTATAAGCCACTACGTACACCAGGTTTCCTTCGGCATACAATCCCGTAGTTTGACCAGCCGAGCTACCCACTATGGAAGGGCTGAGCGGATTGGAAACATCCACGATCCTCATGCCTCCGTTACCCAGTGCCAGATAAATGTAATTGCCCACCAGGGATGAGTTCCAAACCAGGTTGGTTCCCGGAACCGGGCAATTGGCCTTCAACACCGGGCTGGCCGGGTTGGAAGCGTCGTACACGTACACCCCGTTGGCCACAGAGACTACATATACATATTGCCCGGAGGCAAATATGCCGCCTCTGGGAAGTCCGTCCACCGCTGCTTTTCCAATCAGATGGGGATTTTGCAGATCGGCAAGATTCCAGATTTCAAATCCTTCGAAATAAGTGCAAAGGTATAACCTTGATGAAAAATCATCAAAATACATGGCGTCCACCAATCCCCGAGTACTGATTTCAGAGAGTTTCAAAGGCGCGGATGGAACACTCACATCCAGCACATACACACCCGCACCGGAGCCCACAAAAACGATGTTTCCCGCACCGTTGCAACCCATCGAAAAGCTTTGTCCGAAGGCCCATGAACCTTTGTACGTTACATTCAGCGAATCAAAACTGAATAAAAGTTCATCGCCGTTTGAAGGGGGTACCGCAGTAAAAATATTCTGATTAAGCGGAGAGGTAACTTCCCGGGTAATTATCTGCTGTCCGCCGGACGTAACACCTGCAGGGATCTGAGAGAAAACTGACAAAACGTTTAAAATCAGAAAACCAAGAAAATAAAGATTCTTCATATTTAAAGGATTTAGAATAATGAACAATATTTAATATGCTGATATACAGCTTCTAAAACACTCTGCCTAACCAGAACTCATCAAAGGGTGAACATACCGGGCCACATCGTCGGCTTTAACCGCCCGGTCGCACAAAATGGCCAGACGTTCCACAACATTTCGCAATTCTCTGACATTTCCGGTCCAGGGGAATTTTTTAAGATTTTCCAGCGCTTCGGGCTCAAACGGGATGGTGGATTTTCCCATATTTGCAGTCAGCTGGTCCATAAAATACTCGGCTAAAATAGGGATATCATCCTGCCTTTCAGTAAGTTTTGGAACCTGAATAATGATTACACTTAACCGGTGATACAAATCTTCCCTGAAATTCCGGGCTTCAATCTCCAGTCTTAAATCTTTATTGGTAGCGGCTATAATTCTTACATCCACAGGGATTTCCTTCTCCCCTCCTACCCTGGTGATTTTGTTCTCCTGCAAAGCCCGCAACACTTTTGCCTGGGCTGACAGGCTCATATCGCCAATTTCATCGAGGAATAGGGTACCGCCATGGGCCAGTTCAAAATCGCCACGGCGTTGTTTAATGGCTGAGGTAAACGAACCTTTTTCATGTCCAAACAACTGACTTTCAATCAATTCGGATGGAATGGCCGCACAATTCACCTCGATGAACGGAGCATGCGATCGTTTGCTCTGCTCATGCAACGCCCTGGCTACCAACTCTTTACCGGTTCCGTTGGCACCTGTAATCAATACACGGGCATCGGTAGGCGCCACCCTTTCTATCAGCGATTTCACCCCAATCATAGCCTCAGAGCTTCCGATCATTTCAAAACTCAGTCCTGCCTGCCGTTTTAACGCCTTGGTTTCTTCCACCAGCCGGTTTTTGTCCAGGGCATTTCTCACGGTGACCAGCAACCTGTTTAAATCCAGTGGTTTGGCTATATAGTCGTATGCGCCCTTCTTGATGGCTTCCACAGCCGTTTCAATCGTTCCATGTCCCGATATCATGATGACCGGGGTGTCGGTTATTTTCTGAATGTGTTCAAGTGCTTCAATGCCATCCATCTGGGGCATTTTTATATCGCACAGAATTACATCATATTTCTTTTCATTCACCAGTTTTAATCCTTCGATACCGGTCGGTGCATCATCCACTTTATAATTTTCATATTCAAGGATATCCCTCAATGTATTGCGGATAGCCCTTTCATCATCAATAATCAGAATCCTCGTCATACTTCAATAATTAAGAGACCAAAATTAAATAATTATGTAATTTTACCTTCTTAATTTTTCAAACTGAATGAAAATCATTTTTACGAAAATACCCGGCATTCATTTCATCCTCGTTTTTATTTTTCCGATTTTAAGCTTTGCGCAGGCCACGCAGGACTTTGGTTTTTTTAAATCCTTCAACGTGCCGGTATTAGACCAAAATAACCAGGTTATAAAAAATGCCTGGACGGGTGGGCTGAATGCCTGCCAGTTCAACGCAATGGATCTGAATTTCGACGGTATCAACGACCTGGTTGTATTTGACCGCCATGGCAACCGTATGCTGACCTTTGAAAATGCCGGCATCAGCAACCAGGTATCTTACATTTATCAGCCTGATTATGAACAGTATTTCCCCAAAATTAATGACTGGATGATCATTGCGGATTATAATGGTGACGGCCTGGACGACATTTTTTCCTATTCCCTGGGATATGCGGGTATTAAAGTGTATAAAAACACCTCCGGAAAGAAACTTCAATTCACGCCGGTGGTGAAAAAATACCTTACCTCGAAACAAGGCGCCGGTTTTACCAACATTCTGGTTACTTATGCCGATTATCCGGCCATTGTGGATCTTGACCGAGATGGAGATCTCGATATCCTGACCTTTTACGGATTGGGGATGTTCATTGAATTACACAAAAACATGTCGATGGAAACCATTGGCAATGCCGATTCGCTATTATATGAAAAAGTGGATTTTTGCTGGGGAAATTTTGCCGAAAGCCCGGAATCAAATGTAATAAAACTGGATACCTGTCTCATTACTGAACACCTGAAATCTGAGCCCAAACACACGGGTTCCACATTTCTTGTACAGGATCTGAATGGCGATGGACTCGATGACTTATTATTAGGGGATGTGGATTATCCGAACGTGATTGAACTGATAAACGGAGGTACTCCTGAAAATGCCCTGATGATCAGCCAGAACCCGGTTTTTCCCGGTTCATTTCCGCTGAATCTCACTTCATTTCCGGTGTTAAAAGCATTGGATGTTAATAACGATCAGAAAAGAGACCTTCTGGTTTCTACCTTCGATCCCAGCCTGATAAAATCGGAAAACCGGGAAAGCAATTGGCTGTACCTCAACCAGGGTTCCAACAACACCCCTGAATATGGATTGGTCTCCCAGTCGTTCCTCCAGGATCAGATGATCGATGTAGGAGCCGCATCAATGCCGGTTTTCCATGATCTCGACAAAGACGGCCTGATGGATATTTTTGTGGGAAATTATGGCATTCTCGACACTTCTTACTTCGATGAATATCAAATACTTCAATGCAAGTATAAAGGAAAGATTGCCTATTATAAAAATTCAGGGACTTCAACCGCTCCTTCGTTTAAACTGATGGATGAAGACTTTGCAGGAATTTCAGGTCTCACGACAGTCGATGAGTACTATACAGCGCTGTTTCCGGCCTTTGCCGATCTGGATGGCGATGGAGATGATGATATGCTGACCGGCAACCACCTGGGCACACTTCTTTACTTTGAAAATCAGACGATCAATCTCAGCAACCCCGTTTTCGTCTTCCAATCAGATTTCTATCAGCAGATTGATATCGGAAGTTTCAGCACTCCCCAGTTAACAGATCTGACCGGCGACGGTCTGATCGACCTCGTGATCGGCAATCAGAATGGTACGCTGTACTTTTACCGCAACACAGGGACTGCTGAATCTCCACAGTTTACCTTTACAACAGACAGTCTGGGAAAAGTAAGTGTGAGAGATCCCAACCTGAGCTACAGTGGTTACAGCATTCCCTGTTTTTTCCGATCAGAGAATGATCAGCTAAGATTAATCGTTGGGTCTGAATCGGGTAAACTACACTACTACAAAGATATCGAAAACAATCTTTTGGGTCAGTTTTTGGAAGCAGATGACGCTTTTCAATGGATTTCGGACGGGATACGAAGCGCTCCCGCCTTATGGGAGATCAATGGGGATCAATATCCCGACCTGATACTCGGAAACTATTCCGGAGGCCTGACATTTTATCAAGGGAAAACACCCTCCCCATACCACATTCACGAAACGGAAGACGTTGGATCTGTAAAGGTTGAGGTTTACCCGAATCCTGCCTGTAAATTTATTAATATCGAACCTGAAGCGGGCGCTGAAATTACTTCAGCCCGGCTCATCTCCGTAACCGGTTCCATCATTCCTTTAGATATGATTGGCAAAGAAATTAATTCAGGACATTATGTTTTTCAGATACCTGAATATGTAACAAATGGAATATATGTAGTACATTTGTACATAAACCAAAATGAAAAACAATGCCGGTCGTTTCCAAAAATAATTATCCGAAAATTCTGATATTCAGTTTAATCAGTATTTGTTTATTGGTTAAAACATCTGCCCAGCCTCCCGGTTCTCCACAAAAAATGTCGGTATTTGCCAACGGTAAATATCCCGATACGCTGGCAAAAGGAGCAGCACTACCCCCCCATTTTTATGCATATGATCCTTTCGAATTATGGAAAGCCGGACCGTCAGCCAAATTTGATCCGGTGTATGATATGCGTCAAACCCCCTGGCTGTCGCCGGTTAAAAGCCAGTCGGCAGACGGATGCTGGGCTTATGCCACCATGGGCGCCATTGAGTCGCGTTGGTTAACACTGGGTTATCCTGTGTTTGATCTTTCTGATAATAATATGAAATATTGCCATCAGTATGTACCGGAGAGAAGCTATTGGGGGAACCACTGGATGGCCACTTCATATTTGGTGAGAGGTGGTGGACCTTTTACGGAGGCACAGGATCCCTATCCGGGAGGAACCCCGGGGCCGGGAGAATGCCCGGAAGGATTAGTACCACAGGCTTATATTCCGGAAGCCAGGTACCTTCCCAAAAACATGAACCTGATCAAACAAACAGTGCTCGACTATGGCGCCATCACTTCCATGATGTACATCAGCAATGCTTACTACAATCCGGTCAACTTTACCTATTATTACCCCGGTAGCAGCATCAATCATGTGGTATGTATTGTTGGGTGGAATGATACGATAACAACAGCCGGAGGTACCGGAGCATGGATATGCCGCAACTCATACGGACCAGGATGGGGACAAGGTGGCTATTTCTATGTTTCCTACAACGACGGCGCCTTTACCCGTTACAATTCTTACTGGCCGGAACGGTGGGATTATGATGAACTCGCCACCATTTACCAGCATGATATGATAGGAGGCTACGATGGCGTAGGCTGGGGAGATTCCCTGTGTTATGCCCTGGTGAAATTTCAGGCTGAAACCGACTTGGAAATCCTTCATATCGGAACTTTTATCTTTAATTCAGGATTGAAAACTACGTTTAAAATATTTGACGATATTGCAGGGGCACCCACAGGTTTATTGGGACAGAAAAACTGGACCAGCTTTGATCTGCCCGGTTATTATACCATTTCATTAGATTCATCCATTAAAATCGCTGCAGGGAACGAGTTTTATATATTAGCGGGATTCAATTCCCGGACACTTGCCAATAAATGGCCCATCCCTGTTGAAGATACTATTGACGGATACGCTGAACCTATGATAGAATCCGGGAAATGCTGGATCAATCCCAACTTTGAATTATACCCCTCCTACTGGTTTCCTCTCGGAGCCGACCAGCCCGGCTGGGAATATGACATCTGCCTGAAGCTGTATACCAAACCGCTCCATTCTGTGACGGGTGCAGTTGCTTATCATGACAGCCTGAGTACGCCACTGCCAAATCAGGCCATTAAACTTTTTGGAGCGGGTAATTACCCGGTTGACAGTACACAGTCAGACCCTGGTGGAGCTTTTGAATTTCCCTTGTTGCCACAAGGTCAGTACTACCTGGATGCTGATATTGATCTGCAGCCAGGAGGGTATAATGCTACCGACGCGCTGCTGGCTCAATTACACAGCGTTTCAATGCCCGGATTTGAACTTTACGGCCTGCCCTTTCATGCCGGCGATGTGAATAATGATGACGTGGTGAATGCTACTGATGCCCTGTATATCTTGCAGCGTACGGTGGAATTAATCACAGAATTCCCTGCAGCCGACTGGCAAACCCAGCCCGACACCCTTGAAATTCATGGGAGCAATATGGAATCGGAAATATGGATCCAATGCACCGGAGACATCAATTCCAGCTACTTCAGAACTGAGAATCTTAAAAACCAGCTTAAGCAATCTGATAAAAGAGTGATGGATTATTCAACGGATGATGAATTCAGTCTGCCCGTACTTTTTGCCGGCGAAACCAATTTGGCTGCCTACAGTATCAGTTTAAAAACAACCGGCAAAGAGCTACGAATTTTAAACGTGGAAAGTACTGCCGGAATGATACAATGGAACAAACAGCAGGGAGTACTCATGATAGCCGGTATTATTTCTGAAAATACAGAATTTGGCGAAGGTGACACTTTACTGGTTATACAAATGACAGCCAGCCGCCCTTTGGCTTCCATACCATTCGAGATGAGTGATTGCGAATTGGTGAACAGTAAATTGGAACCTTTACAGAATATACTGGCGATTCCTTCGCTCAGATTCAAACAAACTGAAACTGATAAAATGCCTGTTGCACTTGAATAAATTGATGGGATCTTAAAAGATCAGAATGTTGGGTTTTACGATTGAGGAGGTCCCTCGCTACGCTCGGGATGACTCTGATTGGTACTACTTAATATTGGTTTATTGGAAAATATGGGTAAAGGGGTATTTGAACATGAAAAACAAATTAAAGTCGATAATTCGGCAATACGACCATTTGACAATGAAGTACGATTGCTGGAATCCGGCAAATGAATACGGGTCATTAGGCTGAAGGTGGGTTCAATTCTGCGAAAATCCGCGGGATCTGCGGGAAACCTGTATTCTTTGCGTTCTTAGCGACTTCTTAAAATTTTCTTTGCGTGAACGAACTGTATTTCAATTGCTCATTGCTCATTGCTCATTGCTACTTTTTCGTACGTACAACTGAAAAGAATATTTTAGAAAGGATTCGTGATCCTTTTGGGGCTCATCTGAAACCAGCTGCCACTCATCCGGGCTTAAGGCAGGGAAAAATGTATCGCCTTCAAAGTTGGCGTAAACCTTTGTATAATATATCTTTCCGGCGATTCCAAGAAACTGCCGGTATACTGAAGCGCCGCCAATCACAAAACACTCCTCGGCATCACTGCAATGCCTGACAGCCTCTTCCAGGGAATGAACCATGATGCAGTTCTCAAATATTTCACCGGGACGATCGGTGATCACAATGCTGGTACGGTTGGGTAACGGTCTCACTGGCAGCGACAAGTAGGTGTTTCTCCCCATAATGATCTTACTGCCTGAAGTGATCTTTTTAAACCGTTTAAGATCTTCTGGAATATGCCACAAAAGGCGGTTATCTATACCTATTGCCAGATTTTGGGCAACGGCAACAATGATTGAAATCATGATGAATTGTTTTTTAAACTGAAATATCTGCTTTTATAAGCGGATGACATTGATAATTAACAAGTGAGAAGTCAGAATATTGAAAATCGTAAATACTCTTCACCTCAGCATTGATCATCATCTGAGGCAAAGGAAAGGGTTTCCTGCTCAACTGCAGCCGGCATTGTTCAATGTGATTCAGGTAGATATGGGCATCACCGAAACTGTGAATAAACTCTCCGGGCTGATATCCGGTTACCTGGGCAACCATCATGGTTAATAATGCATAGGAAGCAATGTTGAAGGGTACCCCGAGAAATATATCTGCGCTCCGTTGATACAGGTGGCAGGACAGTTTTCCGTTGGCCACATAAAACTGAAACAGAACATGGCAGGGCGGAAGCGCCATTTTATCCAGTTCACCCGGGTTCCAGGCGCTCACTATATGGCGTCGCGAATCGGGATTGTTTTTTAGAGAATCAATCAGATTAGCAATCTGATCAACAAATTTTCCGTCAGCCGCAGGCCATGAACGCCACTGGTAACCGTAAATATGACCCAGGTTACCTTCCCTGTCGGCCCACTCATCCCAAATCGTCACTTTATTTTCATTAAGGTACCTGATGTTGGTATCGCCTTTCAGGAACCAGAGCAACTCATAAATAATGGATCTCAGATGCAGCTTTTTGGTAGTAAGCGCAGGAAAACCCTCAGAAAGATCAAAACGCATCTGATATCCGAAAATACTGATAGTTCCGGTACCGGTACGGTCGGATTTCAGGACTCCCTTTTCAAGGGTATGGTTTAAAAAATCGAGAAATTGTTTCATGATATTGGTGATCAGTTATCTGACGGCAGAAGTCCTGTTGGCTTGTTTATCAGCATATTTAAGCGCTTTGTTCATTACCCTGAATAAATTCCCGCCCCAGATTTTTTCAATATCCTTTTCACAGTAACCCCGGTTAAGCAGCTCAATTGTAATGTTGATCATTTCACCGGTATGCATGCAACCGGTTACTCCACCTCCGCCATCAAAATCGGTACCGATACCTACATGATTGATTCCGGCAATTTTTACGATATGATCAATATGATCCACCACATCGCTTACTGTGGCCAGATTTTTCGGGAACATCCGGTCAAGACGCCGCCATTCATCCCAAAGATTTTCCCTTTCTTTATCAGAGAGGCGGTCAGGGTCAGGATTTCTTTTCCAGAATTCAGCATAGGCACTGTCTCGTTTTGGATTTGAGGGCGTTTTCTTTACATAATCACTCAAAATACACATCTGAATAACCCCATCGTTTTTAGCCAGCGCGCGAAGCATTTCATCAGAAAGATTCCGCGGGTTGTCGCATAATGCTCTGGCACAGCTGTGAGAGGCAATTACCGGTACTTCAGAGATATTCAAAATATCATAAAAAGTCTGATCCGAAACATGCGATACATCTATCATCATGCCAACCCGGTTCATCTCTGTTACTGCCTTCTCACCCAGTTGACTGAGGCCCTGGTGTAAAATAGTATCCGTTGACGAATCACAAAGATCATTATTCTTTGAATGACAAACGGTTATGTATCTCGCTCCCTGCTGAAAAAACCGGCTGATATTGGACAGGTCGGAACCTATCGCGTACCCGTTCTCAATACCAATAAAGGCGATATGCTTTCCGCTTTTTTTGATGCGGGCTGCATCGGCAGGCGACAAAGCCAGTTCAATTTTCCCAGGATTCCGGTTAACTACCGATCTGATAGTATCAATAATCCTCGTAATTTTTTCTATCGCCCGCGCATTCCCGTCAGGCGTTAATGGTCCCTGTGAAATAAAGGCCGCGAAAAAAGCGCCATCGAGAAAACCCTCGGTCATCCGGGGTATATCAACCCGGCTTCCGTTGACTTTCACGTCGTTTTTCGAGGAAAAATCAAAACCATCCCGCATCAAAAATAACGGAGTATCATTATGTGAATCGATGGATATAATCTCAGAATGAATTTTTTCTGCTTTAATTCTGATGTCTTCGTCTTTTCCAGGACTTCCCGCCTGAATGCCTGAAAACAGCATTATAAATACACTGATTAAGAGTATGTTCCTGTAAATCATGATAAAAAAGAAGTTTTGGCAATATTAAGCAATTCTGTAAAAGCCAAATCTTAAAAGTGCTTAAGAAAATTCATCCTGCATCTGAAAATTAATACTACTTTTGATGTTGGATTGATTTGACCTGTGAGTTACACCAGATTCAGGTTTGGCCTGTTTTGGCAATATTATTATATACTGTACCTAAAACCAATTACAAATTCATATGAATGCCCATGAGAAAATCATCCATGCCCTGAAACTGGAAAATGAAGAGCTTAGAAGAAGGTTACAACAATATGAATCAGCTGGAAAACAAGCACTTGTTGATGAACCTGTTATCGGGCAAAAAAAGATTGGCCTGGATATATTGCTCGATCATATTCCGGCCATGATTTTTTTAAAGGATATTGAAAGCCGCTATATCGCAGCTACAGAAAACTTTTGCAGATATCTGGGATCCACCCGTGAAGAAATAGCCGGAAAAACAGATTATGATTTTTATGAAAAAGGACTGGCCGATCTGTATAAGGAATCTGATTTACTGGCCATCCGTTCCGGTGATTATATCGACTTTGGAGAAGAAGAAATTATTGAAGGCGCGCAAAAAAAAACCTATTCAAGCAAGAAAGTTCTGGTAAGAGATCAGGAAGGCAATCCGGTAGGTATACTGGGAATTGCTTTCGACATAACAAGGCAAAAGGAAATTGAAAAAGAGCTGGTCAGGAGCGAGGAAAGATACAAAGCCTTTATTTCCCAGACCAATGAAGGCATTTACAGAATGGAAATGAAAGTTCCGGTAAGTATTGACCTGCCATATGACGAGCAAATCAGGCTGATTTATGAAAATGCTTATATCGCGGAATGTAATGATGCTTTGGCCGAAATGTATGGCATGAAGAAGGCTGAACAGTTAACAGGGAAGATGCTGCTTGAATTTCACGGATCAAACGATAACGAAATCAATGTGAAGGCCTTCCGGCATATGTTTGCCAATAATTACAAGGTGCTGGATGAAGAAACCCTTGAATACGACCAGTCAGGAAACGAAATGAACATCCTGAACAATTCGGCCGGAATCATCGTTAACCGCCACCTGACCAATATTTGGGGAACACAAACCAATATCACCGAAAAAAAGAAAGCTGAACAAGCACTGCGCGACAGTGAAAAACGATATAAAGAACTGTACAGTTTATTCAGGTTAATGGCAGATAATATGCCCGACCTTGTATGGGCCAAGGACATGAACCGGAACTTTACCTTCACCAACCGGGCTATTTGTGAAAAACTGCTGAATACTTCTGATGTAAATGAACCTATCGGGAAAAATGAAATGTATTTCGTGAACCGGGAACGGTTGCGACATCAGGAAATTCCCGACTGGTTTAACTTTGGAGAATACTGTGGCGATTCCGACAATATGGTAATGAGCTCCGGGCAGGTCGGCAGGTTTGATGAATACGGCAATGTAATGGGAAAGTACCTGTTCCTCGATGTACAAAAAGCCCCTATTATTGATGAAAATGGCAATATGATCGGCACGGTGGGAAGCGCCCGTGATGAGACTGAAAAAAGAAAGATTGAAGGCAAACTGAATGAATTGCTTTCGAAATACAAAGCCATGCTGAATGCCATACCTGACCTCATGTTTTTGTATGATAAAGAAGGCTTCTTCCTCGATGTACATGCCCATGATCCCAATGAACTACTCGCACCTGCCGATGAGATCATCGGTCATCATATCAGTGATTTTTTCCCGGAAGAGCAGTCCCGTGAAATTCTCGAATTGATTCAGTTAGTACTGGCCGGTGAAAAAACCATGAGTTATGAATATGAGGTTCAGTTGCCTGACGGGATTAATTATTACGAATCACGGCATGTTCCGGTAAATGAGAATGAAGTGCTGTCGATTTCCAGGAACATAACCCAGAGGAAGAAAATGGAAATGGAGCTTCGATTGGCCAAAGATACGGCCGAAGCATCCAACCGCCTGAAAACGGCCCTGCTCATGAATATGAGTCATGAACTGCGTACTCCCATGAACGGTATTATTGGATTTGCCGAATTGATGAAGGATGCCGCCAAAGAGAGCGAAATCAAAGACATGTCAGTGAATATTCTGAAGTCGGGAAACCGGCTCATGGATACCCTCGACGCTATTATGGAACTGTCACAACTCGAATCCGGCATTAAACAGCCAGACCTTGAAAAGGTACAGGTAAACCGGGTTTTAACCTCCTTATTGAATGAATATGACGAGCTGGCTGCATCAAAAAGCCTTAACTTCACTATTGAACCGGCCAAAAATCATTACATTACAGCAGATCCCAAACTTCTCAGAAAAGCTATAGTCCACCTGCTCGATAATGCATTTAAGTTTACACTTGCAGGATACATTAAAATATCTCAGAGCATCCTGGTCAGTAATTCTAATAAATACCTGCTTATCAAAATCAAGGATACAGGAATTGGGATAGCTGAAGAATACCAGAAAACCATTTTTGACGAATTCTCCCAGATAAGCCAAGGATACAGCAGAAGTCATGAAGGCGTGGGTATCGGACTTTCGCTGGCAAGAAAAATTACCCATATCTTTAACGGAACCATACATCTCGAAAGCAAAATCAATGAGGGTTCAGTTTTTACCCTTACATTTCCCCTTTCAGAAACAGAACAAGACGTGAATAAAGATTTCCAGACCCGGCCAGGTGTGGATAAAACAAGCCATATGGTAAAACTAACCCGTGAAAGTCATGCCTCCAAAATTAAAATACTGATTGCAGAAGATGATATAGTAAACCTGAACCTGCTGGTAGCAGCTTTACATGGAAATTATGATATTGATGTGGCCAATAGTCCTTTTACAGCCATTGAAAAAATCAATCTTCAGCATTTTGATGTGGTGATTCTGGATTTTTCGAATGTTCAAAAGCTGGAAAACCAGATGCTGATCAGATCAATATTCACCAACAATCCGGAAAGACCGACCCTGGTGATAACTACCTGTGAAATACTTACCGCCAGCGAGACAGAAAAAATGAAACCAGCCATAAATATCATTCAGGTTTCCAGACCGTTTAAAAAGCCTGAACTTCTCAATACCATCACCAACATATTCAAAAGTAATTTGTAATATTGCCGTTACTGAATTTATTTAAATCCGGCTAATAATTACATGATGATTCACCAGGTATGGATCCCAGTTTAATTCCCAATGTTTCGGTTGATTGCGTGGTGTTTGGATTCGACTTTAACGATCTGAAAATTCTCCTGATTGAAAGAAACATCAACCACGAAGACATTACTTTCCAGGATTTAAAACTACCCGGTGATCTCGTCAGATGGAATGAAGATATTTGCGAAGCAGCTTCCAGGATTTTAAAAGAACTTACCGGACTTGAGAATATTTTTCTGAAACAGCTTACAGCTTTTGGAGGCATCAACCGTCTCAACATCCGTCCCAGAGACATGGCCTGGTTGCGCCAGATCGATCACCCTGAAGAAAGAGTCATAACCATCGCCTGGTATTCCCTGATCAATATTGCCCTTGACCGCTCTGCACAACTGAGCCTTGAAGAATCTGCCCGTTGGATATCAGTGAGTCAGATTACTGAATTGGCTTTCGATCACCGGCTGATATTGGACTATGCCCTGCAGCAACTACGGCAGGATTTAATGTTTCAACCTATTGGTTTTGAATTGCTCCCTGAAAAATTTACCCTTTCTCAGCTTCAAAAATTGTATGAACTGATCTTTCAGACCAATTATGATAAAAGGAATTTCAGAAAAAAAATTGCACAGGTGAACTATATTATACCTCTTCATGAAAAACAAACAGGCGTGGCTCATAAACCTGCCCGCCTTTATTCGTTCAACAAGAAGCTGTACGAAAAAACGCGGAAAGAAAACTTCGGTTTCTCATTATAGATTTTTATCGTCTCAGTAAAGTTACTTTTTCCATCCAGAAATTACTATACCGGGAATCCCTCTCCAATACCCATTCAAATAGTCCCGGAAATATTTCCTGATTCCGGAAATTAAAAGTAATGTCGCTTCCATGATCAATGCCAATATATACCCAGGTTTCAACAGCCTTACTCCGGTAAACCCGACCGGGAGTCCCAAGCACACAATAAATCATGCCCCGGTCAGTACTCCAGCCATTTTTAAAGGTAGTGAACCATTGATTGGCCGATGAAATCCTTTCAAAATACTGATGCATGAGTGTCATGGCCCTCGCTGCATTCCCACCGGCCATCAGCCAGAATTCATGGATGTTTTTTTCATCTGAGCCGGGTTGGGTTAAAAATGCATATTCACTATCCGTTAACAGATAACGCATGGCCCCAAGTTTACCAGCGATCGAGGTTTCATATGGAAACCCCTTTTCACGGATAAAAGTCACCGGAATACAGTACTTTTCATGATCCGGCATAAAACAGAGAAGCTGATCCCGTCCGGTATTGACAAAGGTAGTGTCTTTACTGCCCTCTTCCGGTAAGTTAATAATTTCAAAAGTTGTCGGGCTGTCAGGGGAATGAATAAACGGAGGATCCGGAAACTGTTTGGATGGTTTGAGCAGAATAAACCGGCCTTCAATCTGATGCGCGGAACCGGCAACTACATAAAAGTCAACACCTTCTGAGACATGACGCTCAAAAATAATCTGACCACTCCCATCCAGTAACAGAAAATCGTCGGGGCAGGGAATACTTTTCTTTGAAAACCTGTAATGATCTGTGGCTGTATATTCTCCCTTCAGGTTTAGCTGCCTGATGCGTATTTCATATTCACCGTTTTCAAGATTTTTCAGGGGGAAATATCCTGTTACCACAGAATCCCGGTTAAAATCACAATTTACCTGAATACTGTCTATTGCCGGAGGAATCAACTGATCAGCATATAGAATAAACTCAACCCGGATAAACCTTGCGGTATCATTCCGGCTTCCAAACTGAATCTGTGAAAGGTTACCAGAGTTCACCCGGTAATGCAAAAAACTCAGCGTGTCATTGGCATGAAACAGCCGGAGACTGATGCCTGGACTTCCTGCATTTCGAATCCGGTACAGTGATGCATAATTGGTTACATCAGGATATTTACAACCGCCAATTAACATGAAAAACAACATCATGAACAGGAAAAACAACCTGTAAATCCCTGTTTTGGTTACATACATATTTATTTGGTGCCAATACATAATTGTTACTAAGGTCAAAAGTAAAATAATGTAAATTTACGATTTCAAAAATAGGATAAAATGAAACTTCTTTGTAAATGGTCCCCACACTTTACCAGGCTCATTTCAATCTTGGGGGTATTTTTTCTTTCTGGGGTTGCATTAACTGCCCGTTCACAGGGTTATGTGCCGGTTAACAATACCGGTGGTAAAAAAATGCTTCGCGACTTCATCACTGAACAAATGGTATATCCCGCAGCAGAATTGAAAAGTAATCAGGGAGGAACTGTTACCATTCAGTTTACCTTGAATCCGAATACCGGGGTGAGCGGGATTCAGATATCAGGGTCCGGAAGCGCTGACATGGCACAGGAAACATTACGGATTTTCAGAATGATTAATTGGGAACCAGCTACTTACAATTCTATTCCCATTGAAGAATCAACAGAATTCACTATTAAATTTGATCCTGGTAAATATAGGAAACTTGTCAAACGAAGAGGCTATGATCAGCTTCCGGAGCCTTACTTACCGGCAGATGAAAGCTTACATATTTTCCGGATCAATGATCTCGATACACCACCGAAGCCAATCTTTACGGATAAGAGAACGACGCTCGGCGCATTTATTTATTCCAGCCTGAAATATCCTGAAGAAGCCATTCATCAGAATATTACAGGAAAGGTCAGGTTAGGTTTCATTATAGAAACCAGCGGACTGATATCGAATATCAGCATTCTGAACAGTATCGGAGCCGGGTGTAATGAAGAAGCCATCAGAGTATTGAAACTGATCAGATGGATGCCCGGAATTAAAGATAAAAAGGCAGTCAGAACTCAGGCTACCCTTGAAATTATCTTTAACCTTAAGGAGATGGAAAATCTTCAGTACGTAAACCCGAACCTGAACAGTACCTTTTAATGAATTATGAAAATCGGACTGATATCGGACACCCATGGTGAGGTACCGGGTAAAATTCTGAAATTTCTCTCTGAGTGTGATGAAATCTGGCATGCCGGAGATATTGGCCAAATCAGTGTTTTAGAATCACTTGAAAAACAGGTCCATGTTCGGGCTGTTCATGGGAATATCGATAGCACTGACCTGGCCGCACGGTATCCCGAATTCCTGTTTTTTACCTGTGAAGAGGTTAAAGTACTCATGATACATATTGGCGGATATCCGAAGAAGTACAGCGAAAAAGCCCTGAAATTAATCAAGCACTTTACACCTGACCTGTTTATTTCAGGACATTCTCATATTCTGAAAATAATGTATGATACTGAACATCAATTGTTACACATGAATCCGGGGGCTGCCGGAAAATTCGGATTGCACCGATATGTAACGGCCATACGATTTGACATCCACGGTAAAGAGCTTGAAAATGCTGAAATATTTGAAATGGAAAAATATCTTCTGTGAGAATTGCTGTTTTTAGCAGCCGGCAGGTTTGAATTACCGCAGACGGTCAGCTGACCTTACCAACGCTTCGTCCTTTCGGATTCTCCAGCTGGCCAGTAAACAAAAAACGATGGCTATCAGAGGAATGAAGGTGCCGGTTTCATACTCCGGCCTGGCAGATATCTGTTTGCTGAGTATTGAATCATAGATAAAAAATATTAATGCCACCAATCCTACATTCAGAAAAACGGCAATATTGATAAGCTGAAGTTGTAAACTTCTTTTTTTGTACTTAAAAACAGAATACACCAGTATGGCAATAATGGCAATGACCAGCACCAACAAAGGTAAAAATGCCGTGAACCCGACATCCTTATGCTCGGGTCCCATATCCGTCAAACCATAAATATATAGCTTAAAGTACTCAAAATCCGACAAATATGAGGATAACGGGAATATAAACATCAAGAGCATACTTACAGCTGCCAGAAGCAAAAACAGGGTTTGAATTCGTTGTATCATGCGATTTATTTTTGCCGCAAAAATAGGGTTTTGTCAAGAATCCCGGGCACCAATCTCCCACTGAATGAAAAATTGTTGGGTAAATAAAAAAAAACTTGCATTGCATCAATTATTATTATATGTTTGCACCTTCATACATCAAGATGACAATTGCATTAAAAAGTACTTTCATCATCTGATTTTCATCATTTTTCTTAGCAATTTTCAAACAGTTCAATTTCAAAATTTTCTTATCTGACCGGTAAGTAATAACAAACCGGCTCAACAATTAAAAATCCCTAATCATTTTATGTACGATATTAATGAGTTAAATGTCAAAACCGTTGCGGAATTAAGGGAAATAGCCCGAAGGATTAACATTCCCAAAACTGACAGATTAAAAAAGCAGGAGCTTATTTATAAAATTCTTGATTTTCAGGCACTACGTTCATTTTCAGCCATCTCCGGAAAAGAAAGCAAATCCAACGCTGCTCAAACCTCCCAGAGTGAAGTGACATCCGGACAGAAACGCAGAACTAAAACTGTGGCTCAGAAATCAGAATCGGCTACTGAAAATGTTGACTCGATTGAAAAAGCTGATGAAGCACCAGCCTCTCCGGATAAAATTCGGGAAGATAAAACCATCCCGGTAAATGAAAACTCAGATGTTACCCAAACCTCACCGGAAGGAGAAGCTGACATACCACCGGCTGATTCAGGCGAAAACACCCCTGAAGATGGGAAGGATTCGGATGAATTCAAACCTAAAAGAAAAAGAATAAACCGGGAAGAAAACCGGAAAATCAAGGTAGCTGTTTCCACGGGTTTTGATAAAAAAGATGGAAAAGTCTTTGATTCAAGAAAGAATATTTTCCAAAATAATGAAAGAAAACCCAATCCGGTTCAGGGAAAATTTCAGGATAACCAGAAAAACAGGGATTTCCAGAAAAGAAAAATTGAAATCAAGCATCCTAATCCTGAACTGATTGATCATGAACTTGAAAATCAGGCAGTGGATGATGTTGAGCTAAATACTGTGGCTCAGGAGGTTAATCCTGCTGATACTTTCCTCGATTTTCCCGAGTACCAGTTGCCTGAACTCAATTTCAATGATATCCCCATTTCTGATGAAGACCTGCTGATTCCTCCTTTCAGAGAGTCAACCCCGGAAATCACAGAATTAACCCAGGATTTGCCATCGAAACCGCAAATTCCGATTAAAACCAAGATTCACGAAAAAAGAAAATATGATTTCTTTGAACTGGACAGTATTGTTGAGAGTGAAGGCGTTTTGGAAATTATGCAGGAAGGCTATGGGTTCCTCAGGTCATCCGACTACAATTATCTGAATTCACCCGATGATATATATGTTTCTCAGTCGCAGATCAAGCTCTTCGGCCTGAAAACCGGGGATACCGTTAAAGGTTCCATCCGTCCGCCGAAAGAAGGTGAGAAATACTTCCCGCTGATCAAAGTAAGCCTGATAAATGGTAAAAAACCGGATGAAATAAGAGACAGGATTCCCTTCGATTTTCTCACACCCTTATTTCCTCATAAAAAATTCAAACTTACCGGTCATCCTACCGAAACCCTTACCTCGAGGGTAATTGATCTGTTTACCCCTATCGGAAAAGGCCAAAGGGCGCTGATTGTGGCACAACCCAAGACTGGTAAAACCATGATTCTGAAAGAGATTGCCAATGCCATTGCCCATAATCACCCCGAAGTGTATATGATTGTACTTCTTATCGATGAACGACCTGAAGAAGTAACCGACATGGCCCGCAGTGTGAAAGCCGAAGTAATCTCTTCAACTTTTGATGAACCGGCTGACAGACATGTGAAAATCGCCAATATCATTCTCGAAAAAGCCAAAAGACTCACCGAATGTGGCCATGATGTGGTAATACTTCTTGACTCCATTACCCGTCTGGCAAGGGCTTATAACACGGTATCCCCTTCTTCCGGAAAAGTACTTTCGGGGGGTGTGGAAGCCAACGCCCTGCAAAAGCCAAAACGTTTCTTCGGGGCTGCCCGCCAGATTGAAAACGGCGGCTCGCTCACCATCATTTCAACGGCCCTGATTGATACAGGCTCGAAAATGGATGAAGTGATCTTCGAAGAATTCAAAGGTACCGGTAACATGGAACTGCAATTAGACCGCAAACTATCCAATAAACGCATTTACCCGGCTATCGATATCGTTTCATCCAGTACCCGCCGCGACGAGCTGCTGCTGGATAAAGATGTACTGCAAAGGATCTGGATACTCCGGAATATCCTCGCCGACATGACACCTATTGAAGCCATGGAATTTATGAAGGAAAAAATCAAATGGACCCGCTCCAACGAAGAATTCCTGGCTACGATGAACTCGTAAACAAGCGTTAAGCAACCTTAACATAATGGTGGCTACTAATAACCAGACCTAAATCACTACGCCACTTATAATATAAATTTCAAAGACTCACAAAGTAAATAAAAATATTTCTTTGTGATTCTTTAGGTTTTGGTGACCTTGTGGCAGTTACTTAAATAAAGCAATCTGCTCGGCCGATTATTTATCAGATACCGGATAGTTTTCCCGCCAAATCTTCAAGGTCAGCATTGTTAAAATTTCCAGAAGACATCATCAGCAATACCGCGTTTTCCCAGTTCATTTTCAGGAGATAGTCCTGTAAACGGTTGCTATCGGAGAAAACCATCAGGTTTGTCCGGTTGAATGCCTGTTTTACAGCCGACTCAACCAACATGGGCAGCCTCTTGATTTCAAGAGCATGCGGATTAAAATAGACGATGGCTTCATCAGCCTGGTCGAGGGTTCCGCGGTATTGAGGCAGAAAATTAATATTCAGGCTGGAATAAGTATGCAGTTCAAAGCAGGCTACCACTTTTCGGATAGGGTAAAGTGATCTTACTGCTTCCACGGTGGCTTTCACTTTACTGGGGGCATGGGCAAAATCCTTGTACATTGAAAACTGATCATTTCCCCCGATTTTCTCAAGGCGGTTCCTGGCGCCTTCAAAATCCTGGATAGCCCGGTAAAAATCAACATCGCCAATTCCGAGCGAACGGCATACTTCCCTCGCTGCTGAAAGGTTGTACATATTATGTTTTCCGAAAACTTTAACCGGTATAAGTTTCCCATTGTGTTCCAGTGAGAAGGCATCACCGGAATTTATATGCGGATGTTCATTATATCTTACCACACTCAGGTCACATCTTCCTGACCGGTCGATAATTTTTTTGAGAAGAGGGTCATCACCTGAATAGATCAGCCGGGCATTTTCAGGCAACAACTGAATAAAAATCTCAAATTGTTTGGTATAATCCTCCATAGTTGGGAAAACGTTCATATGATCCCAGGCAATACCCGATAATACGGCAATCTGTGGCTGATACCAATGAAACTTGGGACGTGGGTCAAGGGCTGAAGTCAGATACTCATCCCCTTCAATAACCATAATACCGGCATCGTTTGAGATTTTTACCGTATCAGGAATATTTTTAACCGGAGCGCCCAACAGATAATCGGGGTACATCCCACATGAACGCATCACATGCAGGATCATGGCAGTAATGGTGGTTTTGCCATGGCTGCCACCCACTACAATCCTCTGCTTGTTTTTCGAGACTTCAAAAATATACTCCGGGTAGGAATAAATTTTCAACCCCAGTTCCATGGCCTTTACCAGTTCGGGATTGTCCCTTTTGGCATGCATACCCAACACTACAGCGTCCACATCCGTATCAATTTTGTCAGGAAACCAGCCATATTGTTCCGGTAACAGACCGGCTTTATCGAGCCGGCTCCGGGATGGTTCAAAAATCTCATCATCCGAGCCGGTAACTGCATATCCACTGCGGCTGAGGGTCAATGCCAGGCTGTGCATGGCGCTCCCACCCACAGAAATAAAATGTACTCTCATAGGAAATTACTCAAATGTAAATGTTACCTGAAAAATCTTCGACTTCAGATAGTCAACGCCGCCGGAATATATCGTGTTTTCTTTTTTTAACATATCCTTTGAACCATACAGCATCTGAAATTCAACGCCTAATTTAAACCAGTTCATGTACAGATCGCACCCCATTCCAATGATGCCTCCGATATCATAGCGATTAAGTTTAGGATCTCTGTTGTTATCATCATTCTTTTTTGCCTGTGAGGCCAGATCAACACTGGGATTGATCCCTCCAAAGATATAGGGTCGGTAATCCATGATACGTTTCGACTTGAACTTGATCACAAGTGGAAAGTCCATATACGTAGAAGAAATTTTTATTTTATCCTGTAACAAAGTGCCATCATCGGTAGATGTTTCAAAGACCATGTAATCATAAACAAGATCCCGGCTGCCGAATGATAACTGGGGAACAAACCGCAGGTCAAAATGACGGTTTATCCGCATATTTGAAACAATCCCAACCGCAAAACCCAGAGTAGGAATGTATTCTACCGAATACAACTGAGCCTGGTACAGGCTTCCAATTGGAATCCCAATGGGCAGTTGTTTTATGTCCGAATATGTCTTCGAATTAATATCATTTTCCGGTCTTATGGAATAATGCATCTGATTTACAGCCAGTATAAAGCCAAACCTGATAAATTTCTCATCAAATCCGGGCAGATTGGGCACCTTGTTTATCTGCGCCCTGCCCGTCGAAGAAATGATTATAATGGCAAGAAGGAAAAGACAAAAATATTTACGCAAAGTGGGAATGTTTCAGTTTGACGAAAAACGAAAGATCATGAAAAATATTTCCCGTGCTTTTGAGAAGGTTCTTTACTGACAGTCTCATCAGCTGATTTTACGGATTTCGTCCAGTAATTTCCCTTTATCTACCGGAACAACCCCTACCGATTCGCAAACCAGACCCCCGGCCAGATTGGCCAGTAATGCAATGGAAGCCTGGGGAATACCGGAAGCTATACACAGACTTGTAATGCTGATAACCGTATCGCCTGCGCCCGACACATCGGCAATATTTCTGACAAAGGCAGGATGAATGATCGTTGATTGGTGACCGTTTTCATAGCTCGAAAGAAAAACACCATATTCGGATAAAGTGATCATCACATGCTCTATGGAATAATTCTGATGCAAATGAAGGGCGGCACCTTCAAGCTCATCAGGATGATCCGCCGAAACAGAAATCTGGAGTCCTTCCCTCAGTTCTTTGAGATTTGGCTTAAACAAACTGACCTGATGGTAGAACCGGAAGTTCCTTTTTTTGGGATCAACCGTTACAGGAATGCCGGCTGCTTTCGCTTCAGACACTACCTCCGCAATAAGCCTCTCATTGATGCACCCTTTGTCATAATCCTGAAAAATGATGACATCAATCCTTTTCTCCCGGATAATGGATGAAATTTTATTAAGCAGTAAGGAAAACTCAGTTTCTGTGAGCGGATGATCATTTTCTTCATCCACCCTGAGCATCTGCACATTATTGCCAATAACTCTGAATTTGGTAGTGGTAAGCCTGTCAGGGCTGACTACGATCCCGGTATCCGGAAGTCCGTTCTCCTCCATCAGGCTGGTGAGAACCGCTTTTTTATCATCATTACCTGCCAGAGAACATAAATAGGGATTGGCTCCCAATGCTTTAAGATTGAGCGCCACATTGGCAGCGCCGCCAAGCCGGTTCAGTCTCTTTTTAACGGCAACAACCGGAACCGGGGCCTCTGGCGAAATCCTGTCGACTTTTCCAAAAATGTAGGAATCGATCATTACATCGCCAATGACCAAAACATTCATGTGGTTGAACCTGATAAAAAGCTCCTGGTATTGGCCAAAAGTCATGATCATGTGCGAAATTTAAGGGTACTCAGTGAAGATTGGAAAGTCCGGATTCAATTCTGTGCATGGCTTCAACGAGGTGTTCTTTTGAAGTGGCATAGGATATCCGTATGTATTCCGGAGCTCCGAAAGCACTTCCGGGAACCAGCGCTACATGCTCTTTTTCAAGGAGATACAGACACAAATCGTTATCATCTTTTATAACATGGTCTCCATCGGATTTCCCGAAATAGGAGGATATTTTGGGAAATACATAAAAAGCTCCGTCGGGAATATTAGTTTGTACCCCCTCAATATTTGAAAGCAATTCCAGCACCAGGTCTCTGCGGTCCCGGAATGCATTTTTCATCATCTTTACATCGTCTGTGCAAAACTGATCATTGGATAAAGCTTTTATGGCAGCATACTGTGAAATGGAAGAGGCTCCCGAAGTATACTGGCCCTGCAGTTTATCACAGGCTTTGGCAATAACGGCCGGAGCGCCTATATATCCGATCCGCCAGCCGGTCATGGCAAATCCCTTTGAAACACCGTTAACCGTAATAACCCGCTCCTTAACCGAATCAAAAGAAGCAATGCTGGAGTGCATCCCGGCATAGTTGATCATTTCGTAAATTTCATCTGAAATAATATATACCTGGGGATACTTTTCAAATACTTTAACCAGAGCTTCCAGATCTTTCCCAGAATAAACAGAACCGGTGGGATTACAGGGTGAACTGAAAATAAACGCTTTGGTACGGGGAGTAATCACTGCTTCGAGCTGCTCAGGCAGAATTTTAAAGTCGGTTTCAATACCGGTACTAACCTCAACCGGAATTCCTTCGGCAAGTTTAATCATTTCCGGATAGGATACCCAGTAGGGAGCCGGTAATATTACTTCATCTCCTTTGTTTACAATACAGAGAAGAACATTGGCAATGGATTGTTTGGCGCCATTGGATACCACAATCTGACCCGGTTGATAATCCAGTTGATTATCTTTTCTGAATTTCTCTGAAATTGCCTTTTTCAGAGCCAGATAACCTCCCACTGGTGAATAATGTGTTTGATTATTGTCGATAGCCGTTTTCGCAGCCTCTTTAATGCAGGATGGCGTGTTGAAATCGGGCTCGCCAATACTCAGATTGATTACGTCAATCCCTTTCTCTTTCAACTCCCTGCTCCGGGCATCCATTTTTAAGGTAGCTGATTCAGCCAGCAATTTTACCCTGTCTGATAAATTCTCCGTGTGATTCATTTCTGAAATTTTGAACGATTACTGAACTTCACCCGCAAAAGTAAAGGTTTTTATTTATCTATGCTGATTCATGTCCTCAATACCTGAAAATTTACCAATTTTGCCGTCAAATTATTCTGAAATGAGCACAATTGTATTAAGCCTGTCTTACCTGGTATCCCTTATAGTTTTTTTAACGGTTCTATACCTCCTGTTTAACCGCTTTCTTAAAAACTGTACTCAGCAGAAAAACCCGGAAATGGAAAGGGAAGCCCTCAGGATTATGCTGCCCCTCAAAATCCAGGCCTATGAAAGAATGATGCTTTTTCTCGAAAGGATTTTCCCCCGGAATCTGATAATCAGAGAGCTAAATCCGGGATTGCCGGTCAATGAATATCATTTGAACCTGGTGAAAACTATACGTGAGGAATTTGATCACAATCTTGCCCAGCAATTATATATATCGGTTGAAACTTGGGAACTGATCAAATCGGCTAAGGAGGAGATTATTCAGCTGATTCACAAGGCATCGATGGAAATGGCCAGTATAAGTGATTCATCAGTGCTGGCTGGAGTGATTATTGAAACCGCAACATCCCTGAAAATGGACTCATGGCATACTGCAGCCCGTAAATTAAAAGAAGAATTTGCCAGGCTGGGATAGGATCCATAAATAATTAGCAATTAGCAATTAGCAATTAGCAATTAGCAATTAGCAATTAGCAATTAGCAATTAGCAATTAGCAATTGAAATACAGTTCGTTCAAGCAAAGAAAATGCAAAGAAGTCGCTAAGAACGCAAACAGAATACAGGTTTCCGGCGGATTTTCGCAGAATTGAACCCACCATCAGCCCAATGACCCGTATTCAGTTCGCAGAAAACTTTCAGTCCATGTCAGGCTTTAACCAGTCATAGATGGAATATTGACGGTCGATTTCTTTTGAGATGATATTGGAAGCCGAATGAGCGATCAGTTTTCCGTCTTCGCTGTTCAGATCACATTTAAGATTCACTACAGTATTGCCTTCCCGTACTACGTAGGCATGGGCATAAATGAGTTGCCCGGGTTTTGCGCTCAGAAGATAATCCACTGAAAGGTTAACACTGGTATAAAACCGGTCTTTTCCCAGACTAAAGATGGCGATCCCATAAGCATCATCTATTATAGCGGCTATAATTCCTCCCTGAAGAACGCCTAGTGCATTGGTCATTTCCTGGCGAACCAAATATTCAATGATGGCTTCCCCTTCGGCTACTTTTATAATTCTGCCATTCAGCCATTCTGACACCGGAGAAGGATTTTTTTCAAGTACCTGACCCTGAAATTTTTCGAGATATTTTAGGGCTTTATTTGTCATTATCAAAGGATTATCAGTTTATGTTATGTTTGAATGTCACGGCTTGCCAACTTCCATGCCAATTTAACAAATTTTTAATAAAATAATATTAACATAACACCCCTGTCAAATTCAGGATCGCTTATTCAGCGTTACCATTTCCATTGCCGTAACGGTATATTTCCTTGAGAATGTGCTCATATTTCTTATAAATAAAAGCTCTTCTGAGTTTTAACGTAGGAGATACTTCACCGGTTCCCGGCGACCATTCTTCGCAAACCAGCCTGAAACGTTTAATTTTTTCATGCTGGCCAAGCTTTTTATTGATATGATCTATTTCTTTCTGAAAACGGGAAATCACTTCCGGCTTCTGAACCAGTTCCATATTATCCCGGAAGTGGACTTTATGTTTTGAGGCCCAGAAATGGAGGTAATTGAAATTGGGTGATACCAGGGCGCTGGCAAATTTCTCATTTTCACCTACCACCATGGCCTGTTCAATGAAATTCGATTCTTTGATCAGGTTTTCTATCACCTGTGGAGCGATGTATTTTCCGGCCGACAATTTAAAAATCTCTTTTTTCCGGTCGGTAATCTTGAGGAACTTATTATCAACAAGGTATCCGATATCTCCGGTATGGAACCAGCCTTCTTCATCAATCACCGTTTTGGTGTATTCAGGGTCTTTATAATAACCCATCATCAAATTCGGACCCTTTGTCAGGATTTCACCGTCTTCGGCAATTTTTACCTGAACATCTTCCAGGACTGGTCCAACTGTTCCAAACATAACATTTGGATATTCAGGATAGTTAACGGCTATTACCGGTGATGTTTCGGTCAGGCCGTATCCCTCCATAATTTTCATTTTGGCAGCCCAGAATAACCTTTCGATACGGGGTTGGAGGGCTGAACCACCCGAAACAATAATTTTTACATTACCTCCAAATGCCTGACGCCACTTGGAGTAAATCATCTTATCGGCAAATTTAAGTTTGGTCTCGTACCACCAACCGTTTTCACTGTTCAGATTATACCGTAACCCTAATTTTACCGCCCAGAAATATATTTTTCGCTTTAACCAGGGCAAATCTTTGCCTTTCTGAATAAACCGGTCATACACCCTTTCGAGAACTCTTGGAACACTGTTGAATCCGTCGGCTTTGATTTCCTGGATGTTATCCACTATGGTTCCCAGACTTTCGGCATAGTAAATACTGATCCCTTTATACTGAAAGTGGTAATTCATCATCCTCTCATAAATATGGCATAATGGAAGGAAACTGATTACTTTGTGCGAACTGTCAAGCGGTTGAATTTTGCTTGAGGTCACAAAGTTAGATACAATATTCCGGTGATTGAGCATGACCCCTTTTGAATTACCGGTAGTACCTGAAGTGTATATAAGTGTAAAAATGTCATTTTCAGTAATTGAATTTTTGATGGTCTCCAAGGTCGCAGCATATTCCGCTTCCGACTTTTTCCCCAGTTCAACGATCTCCATCCAGTCTCTGGTATCAGCGGTACCGTTGTTAAAGGAATAAACAGTCTGAATACCCGGGGACTTATCGATGGCAGGCTTCAATCTCGATAATATTGATTTGTCGGATACAATCAGACATGTTACCTCTGAATGATTAAAAATATGTACATACTCGTCCTCTGATATATTCGGATATACCGGTACATGGATTACGCCGATCTGCGCCATACCCATGTCAATATAATTCCATTCCGGACGGTTATTGGATACCGAGGCTATTTTATCGCCTTTTTTGAATCCAAGCGCCATTAATCCATAACTCACATAATTTACATTTTCCAGGTAGGAAGAGGTTGAAACCTTGTCCCATTTACCATTTCTCTTGGCAGCAAATACATCTGATTTAGAAGGATATAATTCCCGGAAACGTTCAAGCAGATCAAAAGTACGTGTAACTTCCATATTTACTGAATAAAGAGGTCAAAATTAGAAATTCACTGAATTTTACATCGATTCTAATCTTAAAATTTAATAAAATTTTTATTTGCGTTCCATGCATAAATCATAAACATATTAGAAACATAGATTACAATAACACTATATGTATTTAATTATCAATATATTAAATAATTTTATTAAAATTATTTTCTTGAAGCATTTAAAATCGATCATTTGACTGTTTACATTTATTTTTTTCATATTTGCACCCTCAAAAATTAATATAGATGTAACCCAAAATTTTTCATGATGAAAAGAACATTGATTTTTATTTTGATGGTAAGCCTGGTCTCTTCTGCTGTTATGGCAGGAGGATATCAGGTTAGGCTTCAGGGAAACAAACAAACCGGAATGGGTCTGGTGGGAACTTCGCTTTCCCATGATGCCAGCAGCATTTTCTATAATCCGGGTGCATTGCCCATGCTAAAAGACAAGTGGAGTATTTCCGCCGGTATGAGCTCAATTTATGGTCTGATCCGTTTCAGAATGGAGGATTCTGATTATCAGGCCAAAACCAACAACCCGGTGAGAACGCCTTTTTACCTTTATCTGAACGGTAAAATAACCGACAGACTCAGCGCCGGCGTTGGCGTATATACACCCTATGGCAGTACTGCCAAATGGGACGAAGACTGGGCAGGAAAAGAACTGATCCAGGATATTTCGATGCAAACCATTTTCGTGCAACCGACAGTAGCGTACAAAATTCTTGACAATTTAAGTATTGGAGCCGGTTTCGTTTATGTTAACGGAAAAGTTGAATTGCATAAAGCAGTCCCTTACAGCACCCCTGAAGTAGCCGGTCAGGCTTTTCTTGAAGGAACCACTTCAGCCTATGGCGCCAATTTCGGAGTCTTTTACAGTCCTACCAAAAAACTTCACCTCGGTTTAAACTACCGTTCCTATATCAAAATGAAACTGGATGGAGGAGATGCTCATTTTACCATCCCTTCGTCTGTTGAACCGTTGGTTCCGAAACATAATAAATTTGATGCCGAGCTTCCGCTTCCCGGTAATATTGACTTTGGATTTACCTATGACGCTACTGACAAACTGAAAGTATCGGCTGAACTGAACTTCGTGCAATGGGGAGTTTATGACTCGCTTGCTTTTACCTTCGAACAAAAACCCGAATCGCTTAACAGTTCAAATCCCCGCCTTTACAGTGACCGGATGATCTATCGCATCGGATTTGAATACGACCTGATGGACGAAATTACCCTCCGCTGTGGCGGATATTATGATCAAACTCCTACCAATGATCAGTATTTTAATCCTGAAACCGTCAGCCTTGATAACTATGCATTCACTTTCGGTATGTCGATGCGCCCGCTTAAAGGACTGAGTATTGACCTGTCCTACCTGCAGATTGAAACACAAACCACGACCAAATCATATGCTCCTGCTTCGTTTACAGGAGATTACAAAGTGAGAAGCTTTATCCCCGGTTTAGGAATCACCTATAATTTTTAATAATTAATTCATGAATAATATGAAAACTAAATATTTTTTACTTGTTGTTATTTTAGGTTTTCTTGCCGGTTGTGAACCCAGTATTGATCCCATAACCACCAGTCCTGGATCCGCCGACTTCACCAAATATGTTTCATTGGGAAATTCGCTTACTGCAGGTTATTCTGATGGCGAACTTTACCAGTCAGGGCAGGAAGTGTCATTTCCCAACCTGCTGGCACAGCAAATGATGACTGCCGGACTGGAAGGATTCAAACAACCTCTGATGACCGATGAATACGGTTATGGCGCCCGGCTGGTATTCGATGCCGCCAACCAAAAGCCGGTTCCTGCCGGAGTAAATCCATCACCGGCAAATTTTGAATGGATCGGCAACCAGGGCCCCTTCCAGAATCTCGGAGTACCCGGCATTAAATCATTCTATATGGTACCCGGAGCCGGAGCTTACAGCGCTATTAATCCCTACTATAAAAGGTTTGCAGCCAATCCCGGCGTATCTACCGTACTTGAAGAAGCTATGGCTCAAAATCCCACTTTCTTTACATTATGGGCCGGCAATAACGATGTACTTTACTATGCCTTTAATGGTGGCGCAGCCGACAGCATTACCCCTGTACCCTTGTTTGCCCAGGCTATTACCGGAATGGTAATGGGAATGGTTTCCAAAGGAGCCAAAGGCGCCATTGCCAACATCCCTGATATGACCATTGCACCCTATTTTACAGCTATCGGGAAAAGGCTTCCCTATAATGGTTTGGTGCTCGACGAAACCAAAGCTGCACAGCTCAACGGCGCGTTTGCCCAGTATGAACTGGTGCTGGCCAGCTATGGAATTACTTATGATTATCCGTTTACTTTTGTAGCCGGGCCCAATCCGTTCCTCATCGCCGATGAATACCTTCCCCTCCCGGCCCCGTTCAATGTCCGACCTATGACCAAGGATGAACTGTTCCTCCTTACACTGCCCACCGATCAGCTACTCCAGGGAATGGGAAGTGTGGCGCCGGTTAACGGACAGGTACTGCCTTTTGGAATTCCCGATCAGTACATCCTCAGTGAAACCGAGCTTACTGAAATCCGGACGGCCATTGTGTCGTACAATACCATTATTGAAGGCCTGGCTACCCAGTACAACCTTGCTCTGGTGGATGCCCATAAAATCATGACCAATATCGGTACAAGCGGCGTAACTATGAATGGCGTATTCTTCGATTACAACTTCATAACAGGAAACCTGTTCTCGACCGATGGATTACATCTCACCGGAAAAGGCAACGCCCTGGTAGCCAACTATTTCATTAAAGCCATCAACGCAAAATATGGTTCCACCCTTCCCGAACTCAACGTCTCCGTTTACCCGGGAATTTACTTCAAATAAAAGAATCACCATGATACCAAAAGCCGCTGTGATGCCTCATCATGGTGGCTTTTTGTCTTTACAGGGGGGCAAACCAATAATACATTATATCGGGTTTCCTGTTTCTTGAACTATTCTGATACGCTACCGGTAGAATTGTTTACCGGTAAGATGTTGTATATTCATACTTGTATTTACCTCTGCGTACTTTGATTTTTACTCTGCAACTTTGCGGGAAAAAGCAGACATGCATCAATTCACGCAAAGAATATACAAAAATGGCGCTGAGACCACAAAGGAAATACAATGAAAAGAACTATAAATTATGAATTGAAATGCAATTCGTTAGAGTAACTTACCGCGAGTCATCTCGAACGAAGTGAGAGATCCCTCGCTTCGCTCAGGATGACTCCTCAATATTATAATCACTTTCATTTTCAAATTTCCAAATTTCCAAATTCTCAAATTTTTAAATTTTTAAATATTAGTTTTGCCCAAAAAAATGAACCTCATCTTTGCCACCAACAACCAGCACAAACTCCTTGAAATCAGGCATATCTTTGAAAAGCAGGGCCTTGACCATATACATTTGCAGGGTTTGAAAGAGATAGGATTTACCGGTGAGATAGAGGAACCGGGAGAGACACTTGAAGAAAATGCATTGATAAAAGCAAGATTTATCCATTCAAAGTACGGGAAAAACTGTTTTGCCGATGATACAGGACTCGAAGTGGATGCCCTTAACGGTCAGCCCGGGGTATATTCGGCCCGCTACGCCGGTGAAGGATGCTCCTACCAGGATAATGTAGTTAAACTATTGGATGCGCTGAATGGAATTGCAGACCGGTCAGCCCGCTTCAGAACAGTTATTGCCCTAATAATCAATGATAAGGAATATCTATTTGAAGGCAGAATGGAAGGCATGATTATCACGGAAATAAGAGGAACGAATGGGTTCGGTTACGATCCGGTTTTTATGCCGGACGGATATAATCTTACTTATGCTGAAATGCCTGCTGATATTAAAAACAGCATCAGCCACCGGTACCTGGCGCTTGACAAAATGATCAGATTCCTGAAAGAGAATCCGTGATTTGATTTCTTTTGATTTTTTTATCAACATTTTCAGGTAATGAACGGCAAAATTCAGATTTTTGCAAAAAAAATCCGTTATGCGAATTCACAAAGACCAGGTCGTTGGATTGTTCATTGATTTTCAGGAACGTTTATATCCGTTCATCCATAATCATGAGGAACTGACGCGCAATACATCCATACTGATTCAGGGACTTAAAGTCCTCGGCATTCCTATATTGGTTACTGAACAATATGTTAAAGGTCTCGGGCCCACCATTGAACCCTTGAAAAATCTGCTGCATGAGAATAAATTCATTGAAAAGCAAGCATTTAGCTGTTGTGACGAACCCCGGTTTTCAGAATCACTGGCGCTTACCTTTAAACATCATATTATAATCGCAGGTATTGAAACCCATGTTTGTGTGCTACAAACCGTGGTTGATCTGCTCGAATCTGGCTATAAACCCATTGTGATTGAAAACTGCGTTTCTTCGAGGAAACCTGAAGATAAAAGAGCAGCGCTTGAACGGATGAAAATGGAGGGCGCTGTAATTTCAACGTATGAATCCATTCTTTTTGAACTCCTGAGGTACTCAGGAACTGAACCCTTTAAAGCCATTTCCAGATTAGTCAAATAACAACCTTTCACCAAAATGGATGAGCTAAAAGATGAAGAAATTTCCGGGAACCCGGAAACGAATTCATCGGAAACAGACCTGCCTGAACATGTTGAATCATACAAAACCCTTCACCTGAAAGGGATGTATGAGAACTGGTTTATTGATTATGCCTCATACGTAATTCTTGAAAGGGCAGTTCCCGACGTTTACGACGGGTTGAAACCGGTTCAGCGCCGTATTCTTCACTCCATGAAAGAACTGGATGACGGAAGGTTTCATAAGGTAGCCAACATAATCGGCAATACCATGAAATACCATCCCCACGGAGATGCCTCTATTGGGGATGCATTGGTGCAACTGGGTCAGAAAGACCTGATGATTGACTGCCAGGGTAACTGGGGAAATATTCTTACCGGCGATTCAGCAGCAGCGCCCAGATATATTGAGGCCAAACTCTCAAAATTTGCCCTCGAGGTAGCCTTTAACCACAAAACCACTGCCTGGAAACCTTCCTATGACGGACGAAACGATGAACCGGTGTGCCTCCCGGTTAAATTTCCTTTGCTGCTTGCCCAGGGTGTGGAAGGGATTGCTGTAGGGCTGTCTTCTAAAATTCTACCGCACAACTTCATTGAACTGATAGATGGATGTATCAGAATCCTGAAAAATGAGGATTTTGAAGTATATCCCGATTTTCCCACAGGGGGTTACGTGGATATCTCAAAATATAACGACGGAGCCAGAGGCGGCAGGATAAGAATCAGGGCAAAAATCGGACTGCTTGATAAAAAGACCCTGGTTATCACTGAAATCCCCTTCGGTACCAACACCTCCTCTATCATTGAATCGATCATCACAGCCAATGACAAAGGAAAAATAAAAATCCGGAAAATCGATGATAATACCGCTGAAAACGTTGAAATTCTAGTTCACCTCCAGCCCGGAGTATCGCCGGATACTACCATTGATGCACTGTATGCATTCACCGATTGTGAAATATCGGTATCGCCCAATGCCTGTGTAATTGTTGAAGGAAACCCCGCATTCCTGGATGTGAAGGAAATTCTGAGAAAATCAGCCTGGAATACCGTCGCACTACTAAAAAAAGAACTGGAAATCAGACTGTCAGAACTGAAGGAAGAACAGTTGTTTGCCTCACTTGAAAAGATCTTCATCGAAAAAAGAATCTACCATTCCATCGAAAAATGTGAAAGCTGGGAAGAAGTTCTCGACACGATCGATAAAGGATTAAAACCCTGGTATCCAAAATTTTACCGGGAAATAACCCGGGATGACCTGGCCAGACTCACCGAGATCAAAATCAAAAGAATTTCGAAATACAATTCATTTAAAGCGGATGAACATATCAGGGGAGTAGAAACTGAAATTGAAGAAGTGACCAACCATCTGGCTCACCTGATCGATTACAGCATCAATTATTATCATCAGATCAGGAAGAAATATGGCCCGGGACGGGAGAGAAAAACCGAAATACGGAATTTTGAATCGATAGATGCCACCCAGGTAGCCCATGCCAACCTTAAGTTGTATGTAAACCGCAGTGAAGGATTTGCCGGTTTTGGACTGAAGAAGGATGAATATATCACCGATTGTTCGGATATTGATGATATCATCGTATTCAGGGAAGACGGTTCATTCATGGTATCGAAAATTGCCGAAAAAAGCTTTGTCGGGAAAAACATCATTCATATCGATGTTTTCAAAAAGAATGATGACCGCACCATATATAATGTAGCCTACCGGGATGGAAAAAAGGGAAAGGCTTTTGCAAAAAGGTTTCCGGTACTTGGCATTACCCGGGATAAAGAATATGTGATTACCAGAGGGACAGAGGGTAGCAAGATCCTGTATTTTTCAGCCAATCCGAATGGAGAAGCTGAGGAAGTAACCGTGCATTTCAGAGCCAAACCAAAAATCAGGAAATTATCCATGGATTTCGACTTCAGTAAACTCGAAATCAGGGGGAGATCATCCTATGGCAACACCCTTACCAACCACGAAATCCGGAAAATACTAAAAAAAGGCGACGGGGTTTCTACCCTGAAGGGAAGAGATATCTGGTTTGATGATACGGTACTGAGGCTCAATGCGGATGGAAGGGGAACCCTTCTCGGTAATTTTGAGAATTCAGACAAAATACTGGTAGTCACCAAATCTGGTCATTACAGACTCTCCTCTTACGAACTTTCCAATCATTATGAAGAAGACATTCTGCTGATCGAAAAATATGATCCTCAGAAAGTGATCTCTGTTATTTATTGGGATGGCGAATTGCAGGCTGAATATGTAAAAAGATTTCAGTTTGAAGCTACCGATAAAAAACTCAGTTTTATTGGCGATCATACTGAGTCAAAACTGATCAAGTTAAGCTTTGAGGAAGATGCCATCGCCACATTAACTTTCAAACCCGGAAAATCAGGAAAGGTTCCCGATCCTGAAAAAATTCAGCTTCAGAGTTTTATAGGGGTCAAAAGTTTTAAAGCAAGGGGAAAAAGATTATCTGTCAGGATCATAGAATCCATTACTCTCCTTGAAACGGCTGCCGGAGAAAATGAGCCAGTACCGGAAGAGCAGGAGGACAATACAGGGGCACCGGAATCAGACCTGATGGTTGAAAATCATGATGATGCCGGAGTAATGGATGATACTGGAAATGAAGAACCTGAGACAGCAGAACCTGAAAAATTAACACAGCCGGACCATGATCCGGAGGAGACCGCTGGCGCTGCCCTTATGGAGGATGAGGAGTCAGAAAGGATGGATGATCTGGATTCTGATCCCAAAGACAGGAAAAATGAAATCAACCAGGAAAATCCCAAAAAGCAGGGATTTCCGAAGAGTCCGCCCCCTGACCCTTATCAGATGACGCTTGATTTCGACCTCTAGCGCACTAAACCTGCCAAACCGCTCCCTGCACCAACTGATTCAAATGTTAATTTTAAGGTATGTTTAAATCAAATTACCGATATTTGCATACTTTTTTGAGCTAAAGAAATGGACAATAATAAAACACTGGAAATTACCCGGGATGTGCATTGGGTAGGCGTATTAGATCCTGACCTGGTTACCTTTGATGTGGTGATGGAAACCAAATATGGCACTACTTATAATTCATATCTGATACTGGCTGAAAAATGCGCTGTGGTAGAAACTGTAAAAGAAGGCTTTAGTAATGAATTCATTGCCAAAATCAGTGCACTGATGGATCCGGCCAGTTTGGAGTATATCATTCTGGATCATACGGAACCTGATCATTCGGGTGCATTGGCAAATCTGCTTAAAGTGGCTCCAAATGCTAAAGTGGTTGGTAGCGGGAATGCGATCAGATACCTGAAAGATCTGTTTGAAATCCCATTTGAATCCATTATTGTTAAAGACGGCGACACACTTGATCTTGGCAACAAAACCCTGAAATTCATAGCGGCTCCTAATCTACACTGGCCCGACAGTATGTACACCTACCTGGCAGAAGACCAGCTGCTGTTTACCTGTGATTCCTTCGGTGCTCACTATTCCGATGGCAGGTTATTCAATGATCTGGTTGATGACTATTATGACTCTTTCAAATACTATTTTGATGTAATTCTGAAACCTTTCAGCAAATTCATGCTAAAGGCTATTGAAAAGATAAAACCTCTTGATATTCAGGCTATATGTCCGGGGCATGGACCTATTCTCCGCTCCGACTGGCAGAAATGGGTCGATGTCTCGGCCCGGCTGGCCAGGGAGGCATTAACTGAAACATCCACTGCAAGAGTTTTCATCCCTTATGTTTCAGCCTATAATAAAACTAAAAAGGTGGCTCTTAAAATTGCTGAGGGAATTTCTTCTGCCGGCAATTTTGAAACAGACGTTTGTGATATTGAGACCATGAGCGCCGGTGATCTGGAAGAACGTATTGCCCGGAGTTCAGGTCTTGTATTGGGTTCACCAACTATTAACCAAAACATTCTGCTCCCTGTCTATAAGTGTTTTGCACTGATCAATCCCATCAGGGATAAGGGAAAGCTGGCCGGAGCATTCGGTTCTTATGGATGGAGCGGAGAAAGCCGTAAAATTATCGAATCAAACCTGAGAAACCTGAAACTCAACTTCTTCGGAGAAGGTGTTTTTGTAAAATTTACACCTAATTCAAATGAACTGGATGAAGCCTTCGAATATGGAAAGAAATTTGGTGAAGCGCTCCTGACCAATACCATTTCTGCAGAATAACAGACTACCCAAAGTGTATACCCCGAAACCACAAAATTTTCCTTTTACCCGAACTATTTCTGTTTTTCGAAAGGTCAGATTTCTGGCATTATTGACCGGAGTATTCCTTTTTATCGCATCCTCCTGTACCCTGGAACAAAAAATCGGGCAAAAGTTTTTTAAGGAAGCTGCCGGGAATTATGCCGTAATGGTTATTCCACCGGACTTTCTCTATAAAACAAACCTTAAAACCGGAGATATTGAAGGTTTTAAAAATATGACTAAAGCTGAACAGGATTCCGCATTGTTTCAGAACAGTCATTTCATAAAAGAAATTTCAGACAGTACTTTTTTAGCCGGTTATATCACCAGCCTGATGGAACAACTTTCTTTCCATGGAATTAAACTATACGGCCCTGCTGATTTCGATGGTTTTCTGAAACACAAAGGCCAGAATTATGTGGTGAGCCTCGCTCAGGCCGAACTGGAGGAATATATTAAAGTGGTTACGACTGAAGAAATTCTTGGAGAAGAAGACTATTACCAGGAAGAATTCACATTAAATGCACTGAATGTCAATTCATGGTTTGAAGTCGCCAGACTGAATGACACCACCACTTCAAAAAAACAAATACTTTATGCAAGCCACTATATTTTCGACAGTTTTGAAAGCAGACTGGTAGAAAATCCGTTTACTGGTGATGTTGTTTTCAAGTATGCTATTGATTCACTGACCATTGATGATGTGTACAGCTTCGGAAAATTTCTGGGAATGAAATATGCGGAATACCTTTATGACTATTTTATGAATGCCTATATCTTTGAAAAGTTTCCGGCCGAGAAGGAACCTGCCATGTATCTTCATTTCGATCATAAAAGAAGGATTACTTATCCCGCTGAAAACGACCGGTTTATTTTTATGGAGTAATTACCCGGTTGAACGGGCATAAGCCGTTAAACCCTGGGAGGCAAAGTTATTTTCGAGATATTTATAATAACCCGTGATTGAAATCATCGCTGCATTATCAGTAGTGTACTCGAATTTAGGGATAAATACCCTCCATCCTTTCTGAGCGCCTGTTTCAGTAATTTTCTTCCGCAAGGCTGAATTCGCCGATACGCCACCAGCTATGGCAACATCTCTGATATTATGCAGCGCTGCAGCTTTAATGAGTTTAACCATTAAGATTTCAATGATGGTTTTTTGAACGGAGGCGCAAAGATCAGCCTTGTTTTCCTCAATAAAACCTGGATTGTGTTTCAACTGATCCCTGATAAAGTACAGGATGGAAGTTTTAAGTCCGCTGAAACTGTAATCCAATCCCTGTACAGAAGGCTGTGCAAAAGTAAAACGGTCAGGATTCCCGGTACTTCCGATTTTATCAATCATCGGTCCTCCCGGATAAGGAAGTCCCATAATCTTTGCGGCTTTGTCAAAGGCCTCCCCGGCTGCATCGTCAATAGTACGTCCAACTATTTCCATTTCCTGGTACCCGCTGACTTTCACAATCTGAGTATGCCCGCCCGATACCGTCAGACAAAGAAAGGGGAAACCGGGCACCTCTTTTGGGTCGTGGTCAGTTTGAATAAAATGAGCCAAAATATGAGCCTGCAAATGATCTACCTCTATGATAGGGATATTTAATGCCATTCCAAGCGCTTTGGAAAATGACACACCTACCAGCAGGGAACCCAACAAACCGGGACCCCGTGTAAAAGCAATGGCTGAAAGCTGCGACTTTTCAATGCCGGCCTGTTTCAAAGCCTCATCAACTACCGGAATGATGTTTTGCTGGTGTGCTCTTGAAGCCAGTTCCGGCACTACCCCCCCAAAATTCTGGTGAACTTTCTGGTTGCTGATAATATTGGATAACAGATACTGGTTCCGGATAATGGCCGCCGCGGTATCGTCGCAGGACGATTCAATACCAAGAATATATATTTCTTTAAAATCCGTACTCACTTTTCAATAATTTGATTCTGTTTATATCGTTAAATTGTGCAATTTTGCTTATAATTTCTTTGTCTGAAGCATAGCCAATCACACTTAAAACTGAAAAGGAGGCAAAAGTATTAAAACCTGGATTACACGTGGTATATTTTATCTACTCTGGATACCTTTCGGAATTTTCATGAGTATTTATATAATTATCTCAGACACAGCCGTTCAGAATATAATTACCCGCCTGGCTTCAGATTATGCCTTCCAACACACGGGAATCCGGATACATATCGGCGGACTAAATTTTCTGCCAAATTCCGGAATCATCATGCACAATCTGCGGATTGACGACCATTATAATAATCCGTTACTCTCTGCAGGAAGGATCAATATATTGCCTTCCAGGCTGCAAATCTCCGGAAATTCGTTTTCCTTCCGGAAAATATCCTTAAAACATGTTGATTTCAACCTGATTACATACGAAGGGGATACTTCCGACAACCTTACCATCTTACTTCAAAAGCTTGAGATTAAGGATACCACCGGCAAAACAAAAGATACTGCTTCAACACCAGTTTTTTTACAGTGTTTTAAAACAGAACTCAATAACATTACTTTCAGGCTTCAGAACAGGAATGACAGGGAGTTTGTGGAAGGGATGAAATATACAGATCTGGAAATCAACCTGAAAAGCTCAATTCTTAAAAAACTTGCTTTTAACGGTGATTCCATTACCGCAGATATCCGGACGCTCGTTGCCCGTGAAAAATCAGGGTTTGAGGTTGATGAATTTTCAGGATTGGTTAAACTGGACAGCAGATCAGCCGTATTTAAAAATGCTTCTTTAAAATCACAGGAAACCGAACTGGATTTTGACCTGGCATTCCTGGTAAAAGATTGGAGTGAGCTGAGTGAATTTGTGGACAGGGTAAAACTACAGGCTGATTTCAGGGATTCAAGATTATTGCTCAGCGATCTCAGATATTTTTCCAATTCGCTTCGTGGAATGAACAACAGGATCCGCTTTTCAGGTACCGTTGAAGGTACTGTCAGCAACCTGTATGCACCAGATATTGATCTGGCTTTTGGATCCGGAACGAGGTACAAGGGCTCAGCCCGCATTAATGGTCTGCCAGATATGGAATCAACTTTTATGTCATTCAGATTTGATGAAATAGTTACGAAGAGAAGTGATCTGGCCGGATTCAGACTTCCCGGAGGAGAAGGGATAGAGCTTCCGGAACAGTTTGATCTTTTTGGCGCCATCAGAGGTCAGGGCAGATTTGATGGTTTTCTGGATGATTTCGTGGTAAAAGGAAACTTTTCATCAATTTTAGGCAGAATCACCACAGACCTTCAAATCAGGAATTCAACAATGCCTGACAGCCTTTCTTATTCCGGGATGATTAGTACAACCGGATTCAATCTGGGAAAACTTACCGGGCAGGAAACCTATATGGGGAATGTATCCTGTGTATTGAATGCTACCGGAAAAGGTTTTGATCCCGGAACGATGAATGCCCGGATTGATGGCAGCATCCAGGAAATATTCCTCAATCAGTATAACCTCACCAACATAAGGATTAATGGCAGTTTTATCAGAAATGAGTTTACCGGAAGTTTTGATATAACCGATAAGCATCTCACGATGAACTTCAACGGATCTGCTGATTTTAGCTTCAGCTATCCCGTTTTCGACTTCAAATCCGAAATCATGTGTATGGATCTTAATGAACTGAATATCCTTGAAAATGATTCCCTGCTCAGATTGTCCACGCACCTGAATATCCGCCTTAAAGGAAACCATATCGATAATTTGGTTGGGGCAGTTTATATTGAAGATACGGAATTACTTTATGGCCAGTCAGAACATTCCATGAAATCATTGTCTGCCGCTATATACAATGACACCGGTTCATACCGGGAAATCCTGGTACGATCTGATTTCATGGATCTAACGGTTACGGGAAACTTCCAGGTAGCCGGATTAACCCGTTCACTGATCAGTTTCACCAACACCCTCACAGCTTCTTCCATCCCTGTTGCTCACAATTCAGACAGTCTTTTCAGACATCAGGAAATATCGTTCCATTTATTACTGAAAGACTCCCATGAATTAACCAGATTGCTGATGCCGGAAATGGCATTGTCAAAAAACACAAAAATTTCGGGTGTTTATGACACCCGGAAAAACCAGTTCAGGATTGATGGAGCTTCCAGGATGATAACGTACGCAGGAATAGATATTTACAATTGGAAATTTTCAGGTTATAATGAAGAAAATGCGCTCAGAATCGACAACCGGTTCGAACGGGTTTTCTTCACAGGTCAAAATAAAAACGATTCTACAGCGCTGGGTATCGACAGTGTGTTCCTGGTAGCTGCATTCCGGCATGATACGCTGAGTTTTGGCATAAACTGGAATGACATTCTTACGGAAGGTACCAATCAGGGGGATATTGATGGCATTATATCCCTTACTGGTTGGCCTAAGATAGATATCCAACTGACAAATTCACTCATATCTGTAAATGACCGCGTATGGACAGCGCCCAAAACCAATTCGGTGGTAATTGATACGGCATCACTTACGTTCAGGGATTTCCGTTTACAAAGCAACGATTCGGAAATAAAAATAAACGGTTCATTATCAGATACAATCAGGGATACTCTTAACCTTAATGTGTCTCAATTTGAGATAGCTGCCATGAATCCTTTTCTTACCAGCTATGAAACTGCCTTGAGCGGCCGCTTAACTGGAAATGCTTCTATTATTGGAGGATTTGGTTCCCCGCGTATTTTTGCCGATCTTTTTATTGAAAATATGTACTTAAATTCTGATGAGATAGGAGATATAGATGCATATCTGAATTGGGACAATGAACTGATGGCCGCCGATGCCGATTTTAAAATTATTTACACTGGCAACTCCGGGTCCAGTCCGGTTTTGGATGTTCAGGGAAAATACTACCCCTACGCAAAAAATCAAAACTACGATTTCAAACTGGATCTTAACAACCTGAACCTCTCGCTTTTCAATCCATTCCTGATTGGATTTATTTCAAAGCTGGAGGGTACTGCTACCGGGCATTTCGACCTGAAGGGAACCAACCAGAAACCTGATCTTACCGGTAAACTGAAGCTGATGAGAACAGGTTTCCGGGTGGATTATCTAAACACCCGGTACAGTCTGGCCGATCAGATTGAAATTAAAAAAAACCTGATTGAACTCAATAACATCAGGATTAATGATACCGCAATGAACCAGGCTGTTCTGTCCGGTAAAATTACCCACAATTATCTGAAAGACTTTTATATAGATTTAAAAATTCAGGCCAACAGGTTCAGTGCCCTGAATACGGACGTGACCCAAAACTCAATGTTTTACGGGAAAGCAGCCGCCACCGGTGATATATTTATCAGTGGTCCGGTTGATGATATGAAATTTGAAATCAACGCAACCAGCAATAGCGGAACCAATATCAATATTCCCCTGAACTTTACTACCGAAGTTTCTGAAAAATCATTTATTGTTTTCGTTAATATTCCGGAAACAGATACAATTGAAGAACTACCGAAAAAATATTCCGCAGATCTGAAAGGCATTTCCCTCAACATGGACCTGAAAGTTACACCGGATGCCCAGATTGATCTTTATCTGCCTGCCAAACTTGGGAAAATTGAAGCTAAAGGTAGTTCTGATATGCAAATGAATGTGAATTCACGCGGCGATTTTTCAATGACCGGGGATTATAGCATTGATCAGGGCTGGTTTAATTTCACGTTTCAAAGGCTGTTAAGCAAGAGATTTGAAATTCAAAAAGGAAGCAAGATCTCTTTTACCGGGAATCCTCTTGATGCAATGCTCACTCTGTCAGCAGTTTACCGTACCAAACCCACCCTTATGGGCTTGCCTCTGGCCACCGATACTGCCAATCTTTCAAAAAGAGTCAATACCGAATGTGTGATTCTTCTGGAGGATAAACTCATGAATCCCCAGATCAGATTTAACGTCCGCTTTCAGGGTCTGGATGATGAGCTGAGACAACTGATCTATTCTACTCTGGACACCAACGATCAATCAGTGATGAGTCAGCAGGTTATTTCACTGTTGTTGTTGAATTCCTTTAGTTATTCATCCACCAATACCGGAACGGTTGCTTTTTCGACAATGCAAATGCTTTCGAACCAGATTGGCAAACTGGTATCAAATTTCTCTGATGATTTTGATATCGGGCTGAATTACAATCCGGGCAGCGCCAATGCAGCCGAAGAGTTTGAAGTGGATCTTCATGGTCAGCTCTTCAACAGCCGGCTCATTATCGATGGAAATTTCGGAGTGAAGTCCAACAAAACCGGTACTGCTTCCAATTCAAGTAATATTGTGGGCGATGTAAATATTGAATACAAAGTTACCCCCGACGGCCGCTTCAGAGTAAAAGCCTTCAACCGTACCAACGACATTACCTTAATCGAAAAAAGCGCCCCATATACACAGGGTGTGGGTATCCTCTACCGGAAAGATTTTGAATCATTCCGTGATTTATTCAGAAGAAAAAACAAAGAAAAACGAGACAGTATTCCTGAGCAAACTGGTAAAGCTATTGAAAACAGGAACTTATACCTGGAAATGCCGAATAACAGAATATACTAATTCATTGACAAAACAATATTTCTCATTATTAACTTCTATAAAATGAAACCAATTCCAATACTCAGAATATCAGCCACCCTTCTGGTCATGTTTTGCATGACCTGTATGGACTCAGGCAAAATCCAGGCGCAGATCAGCTATACCTCTTCAGACCTTCCGGCGGTGAATGACACCATCCGCACCAGTCTTTCTGTAGTATTGCCTGGTCTTGATTACACCAGCACGGGTAGTAACTATTTCTGGGATTTCAGTTCACTGGTTCCCTTGTCGCAAACCGTCGACACTTTTGTGAGTGTATCATCAACCCCATTCTTATACCAGTTGGTGTTTATTCCCAATATTGTGGCCAATCTGGCACAACCCGTCAGCAATTTCGATTCATTGTTCCCGCTTACCGGTTTGGATGTATCCGATATTTTCAGATATTATAAAAAAAGTACCAGCTCATACCAGGATGTTGGTTTTGCATTGACTTTTACTGAAATTCCCTTGCCGATAAAGTATGACTCACCGGATGTAATTTACAAATTACCGGTAAATTATGGAAATCAGGATTCGAGCAACAGTGGTTTCCAGATCAGCGTACCTGATTTTGGATATCTCGAGGTTGACAGAAAAAGGGTGAACAAAGCCGATGGCTGGGGAACGGTGGTTACACCGTACGGGTCATTCAATGCTCTCAGGCTCAAATCCACCATTTATGAAACCGACACTTTCTATCTCGATACGGCAGGTTTCGGACAATCCATCACCCGCGAAATTGTGGAATATAAATGGCTGGCCAACGGATATGGATTACCGGTAATTCAGTTTACCGAAACAGCAGGACTGGCCACGGTATCGTATATCGATTCTGTCAGATTGATAACGGTAGGGATACCTGAAGACCAGAAAAGAAGCAAATTTACACTCTATCCCAATCCGGCAGCGGGTTTATTTTCAGTTTCCGTCCCCGGAGAATGGGGTCATCCGGTTACTATCCGTTTGTATACGCCTGACGGCAGGCTGGTTGACAAGATATACCTGGAAAATCAGCAGGGTGTGCGGACCATTGATCTTGCACCATACGGATTAAAAAAGGGTTTGTATCTGATTGAAATTAATAGCAAAAACCTGACCGAGCATCACAAACTGTTGATCAGGTAATGATCTGAAGGATTATTTACAGAATCCACGCATTCTTAAGTATTTTTAAACAGTTTAAAGTAGTACCAATCAGCGTCATCCCGAACGAAGTGAGGGACCTCGTCAATCGTAAATTATCAATCGTCAATCCCAGATCTTTCATTGCTTATTGCTCATTACTCATTAAAAAGAGGCTGCCCTTTCGGAACAGCCTCTTTTGCTTTTCAAACAAAACTGTTTTTATAAAACGCCCTGATCGAGCATGGCATTGGCAACCTTGAGGAAGCCGGCCACGTTGGCGCCTTTCACGTAATTGATATAACCATCCGGTTCGGTGCCGTGTTTCACACACTGGGCATGAATTTGAATCATGATCTGATGGAGTCTGGCATCTACTTCACTGGCCGGCCAACCCATCTTCATGGAATTTTGCGACATCTCGAGGCCTGAAGTGGATACGCCACCGGCATTCACTGCTTTACCAGGTCCGAACAATACTTTATTCTGATGGAAAAGATGCACTGCTTCTGGCGTGGAAGGCATGTTGGCGCCTTCACCTACACAGATCACTCCATTCTTGATCAGGGTAGCGGCATCATCTTTTCCTAATTCATTTTGAGTAGCGCAGGGCATGGCTACATCTACTTTCACTTCCCACGGACGTTTGCCGGGATGGAATTGTGCACCGGGGAATTCATAACTGTAGGGTTTCACAATATCCTGGTTGGAAGCGCGCAGTTCGAGTAAATAATTGATTTTCTCACCCGAAATACCATCAGGATCATAGATATATCCGTCGGGACCGGAAATAGTGACAACTTTTCCGCCTAATTCATTAATCTTGGAAATAGCACCCCAGGCCACATTACCAAATCCGGAAACGGCAAATACCTTACCGGCAATCTTCATACCTTTGGTAGCCAGCATTTCCTGAACAAAATAAACAGCTCCGAAACCTGTAGCTTCCGGTCTTACAAGACTTCCGCCCCAGTTGATCCCTTTACCGGTTAAAACGCCGGTATGTTCATGGGTAAGTTTTTTGTACATACCATACATATAGCCAATCTCACGTCCGCCCACACCAATATCGCCGGCAGGAACATCGGTTTCTGCGCCGATGAGTTTCCATAATTCGAGCATAAACGACTGGCAGAAACGCATGATCTCACCATCTGATTTGCCTTTGGGATCAAAGTCAGAACCGCCTTTTGCACCACCCATAGGTAAAGTGGTAAGGCTGTTCTTGAAGATCTGTTCAAACCCAAGAAACTTCAGAATGCTCAAATTCACGCTGGGGTGGAATCGTAAACCACCTTTATATGGGCCAATAGCGTTGTTGAACTGAACCCTGTATCCAAGATTTACATGCACATTGCCGCTATCATCTACCCAGGGCACTTTAAAAATAAGCGCCCGGTCGGGTTCAACAATTCTTTTAATAATTCCAGCGCTTTCAAACTGAGGATTTTCACTCAGTACCTCGTCTAATGATTCGAGTACTTCGCGCACCGCCTGAAGATACTCCATTTCGCCCGGATGTTTTTTTCCAAGGTCGTTCATGAATTTTTCCAGATCCATTGCAATAATTTTTTAAATGTTTTTTTAAATGGTATTTTTTTGATTTGTTAATTAATTAACAATGTTATAAAAATAACACGGCAAAAGTATAGTTTCTTATTGACAATAAAAAACTTTTTGAGGAAAATATTTTTTAATTTTTTAACATTTCGTCTTACGTCAGACGCATCCTTTACTCGGTTGAAAACTCAACCTTTACCAATGAATCATTGATAAAATACTCTGTCCGGTCTGTATGGCCATCCGGCCTGAAATAGACCTGTGGACCATCTTTTTTATTCATACGGTACTTCAGGTTTTTCTCAGTGTTTCCATTCCCGTAATAATACAACAAATCGCCAGACCCCTCTGTAAAACTTCCAATTCCGTATATTTCTCCGGACTCATTGTAATAGTACCATTTACCATCCCAGAAACCATCCCTGTAATTCCCTGAAAGCCTGGGCACACCCGAATCGTACCACAAAAGGTACTTTCCGTCAAGGGTATCATTTACATAATTTTCCTCCAAAACCTGAATTCCTGAATAGGACCATCTTCGGCTGAGACCTTGTTTTAAGCCCTGCTGGTAATTCAGTTCTGATTCTTTCTGACCGTTCAGATAGTAGCGGGTTATTTTTCCCACGGGCAAACCTTTTTGATAGGTTGCTTCTTCAAGCACTCTTCCATTGGGATGATACAGAATATATTGCCCGTGAAGTTTTCCGCTTCTGATCATTGTAACCGATTTTAATTTACCGTTATCATAATACTCTTTGTTGGTTTTTACGCATGACCAAAGCAACACAAGTCCGGATAGCAAAAGCAAAAACAAAAATCTATTTACAATACTGTTCATAAAAATCTATTGATATTGCGGCAAAAATATCAAGAATTCGCATGAACAACCGGATTTGCAATTAGATTTGCACATCGGGATTTAAAACGATCAGAATAATGGCAGAATCAAAAGAGAAATTCGTGGTTTATAAGTCTTCCGCCGGATCAGGCAAAACATTCAGACTGTCAGTGGAATATATCAGACTTGTTCTTCAAAATCCTATAAACTACCGGAAAATTCTCGGTTCAACCTTTACCAATAAGGCAGCCCATGAAATGAAATCGAAGATCATCAGCTACCTGAATGATCTGGCCAATATCAATCCTGAAAACCCTGAAGAAATCAGATCATCTTTTTATCACACCGTTAAAAATGAAACAGGCCTGCCTGACTTCACCATCAGGGAGCATGCTTCCAAAGCACTTACTTTTATCCTTCATGATTATTCTGATTTTTCAATAATGACCCTGGACAAGTTCACCACCCGTCTGGCCCGCTCTTATCAGCATGATCTTTTAATCGAACATGACTTCGAAATTGAACTGGATGTAGATGGTACCATCAAAAAAGCTACTGACGATTTGTTTGCCATAGCCGGTCTAAACCATCAGGTAACTGAAATCCTTACTTCCTATATTTGGGAAAGTATATCTAACAACCAGGATTGGAAACCTGAAAAAATGATACAGGATTTCTCCAGGCAAATACAGAAAGAATCGGCCATTCCACAACTCAATCACCTGAAAACCGTTTCCGGAGATGATTTCAGAGAGTTGATCGACCGAACCGCCTCATTTGTAAATATTTACCGGAATAATCTTCGAAAGACCGGCAAGGATGGTCTGGAAATATTCAGAAAATACCAGATCGATCCCGGAATTTTTCTGAACAAGGAAAGCGGTTTATTTGGCCAGTTCATCAAATTGGAGAAAGGGATGGATGAAGTCAATAAAAATGTTGTTAAATCATTTCAAAAGGACAAATGGTTTGGTGATCAGGTGAAACCCGAAGAACGGACGCAGGCCGAACCTCATCTTATTGTCCTGAAAGAATTGGTAACCAGCTACTATGACCGGAGAAAATATCAAACGATACCGGGAATTGAAGATTACCAGCTATATATTTCGCTGTCAGCCATCCAGAAGAATATTTATGCAATGGCGCTTTTTCATGAAATTAACCGGGTAGTGGAGGAATATAAGGATGTGAACCGGATTGTTTTTTTGTCGGAGCTGAACCACCGCATCAGTGAAATTGTGTCGTTTGAACAGGCTCCCTATATTTATGAAAGGATTGGAAACCAATACCAGCACATTCTGCTCGATGAGTTCCAGGATAATTCATTGCTGCAATGGCGCAATTTTATTCCGCTGTTTGAAAATGCTTTGTCGATGAATAACCTGTGCCTGATTGTGGGCGATGGAAAACAAAGCATTTACCGTTGGAGAAACGGGCTAACCGAGCAATTTGCACGATTACCTGAAATCCATTCACCCCCGGATGATTCGGAACTATGGCTCAGTCGTCAGAAACTGTTCAGAGATCATTATAAACAATCGGATTTACAGCAAAATTTCCGGTCAGATAAGGCAATCGTTGAATTCAATAATGAGCTTTTCGGGTATCTCAATACAAAACATCAGGCAGCTACCGGCGAAATATATAACAATCATAAGCAGAAAGTGACCCGGATTGGAAATGGATTGGTGTCCATCGAATTCTTGGATGGATCAGCCGATACCTATACGGAAAGTACTCTCGGCAGAATACTTGAAATCATCACCGGAATCAATAAGAGAAAATTTACCTTTAGGGACATAGCCATTTTATGTCGCCGAAATGCAGTTGCATGCGAAGTTTCCCGTTTTCTGACTTCTCACCGGATACCGGTTGTTTCTTCTGAATCCATTACACTCAATAGTTCCGACAGGGTCAACACTATCATTTCCTTTCTACGCCTCATCAATTCGCACGACTTCCGGTTCTACCCAGTTGAAATAACCGGGCTGCTTATGAAAACCGGCATTATCTCCCACGAACTGTTTGATACCTTTTTCCGGAACCTTTCTCTTCAAAAAAGCCTGACAGCTGATTACTACGAGACTAATTTTTTGAACCTCCTGCAAAAAAATGACATTAATATCGACATTAACAGACTGTATTACATGACATTATATGAGAAGACGGAATATCTCATTAAGGCGCTTGGCTTTCATCACAAACCTGACCCTTTCCTGATATTTTTCCTGCAGGTGTTGAAAGAATTTACGGAGAAATCAGGGAATCTTACTGAAGATTTTCTGCATTGGTGGGATGAGAAGGGAAGGAATAAATCCATTATTATCCCGGCAGAATATAATGCCGTTAAGGTAATGACCATACACAAGGCAAAGGGGCTTCAATTCCCGGTTGTAATTTATCCTTTTGCCAATGATAAAACGGATCTTTCGAAAAGCAGTTTATGGGTTCAGGCTGACCTGAAGATGAGCAGAATACGTTCATTTCTTATCAAAGCGGGAAAAGATATTAATCATTCGATTTTCTCGGAACAGTACCAGCAGGAAAAAAACAATTCATTACTGGATTTGATCAATTTACTGTACGTTGCACTGACGCGTGCAGCCTCGAAAATGTATGTTCTTTGCTCACAGTCAAAAAGTACGGATCCGGAATCCATTTCAGGATTACTCCGGGGATTTCTGGATGAAACCGGGAAACAACCCGGAATTGACGATCGATATACTTTTGGAGAGGAAGAATTGGCTGATGAAAATCATGAAATGCCCGTTAAAAAAGAATCAGATACTGGTGACGATCTTGTTTTCCAATCATTTTCCGGGGATTGGCATGAACGGGTATTGATAAGTCACAAGAATGCAGACTATTTTAATCCGGCCTCCGGTTTGCGGAAGGCTAAAAAAGGAAAAATCATCCATGAAATCCTGTCCGGATGGATTCCCGGTTGGGAAATTGATGACCTGATCAGACAAACCAAGGTAAATCCGGACATCAGTACACAGGAACTCACTTTTATAAAAAACATGCTGACTGATATTATCACTCACCCTGAATTAAAAGCCTATTATACGGCTGATTACGAGGTTTTAAATGAAACTGAGATCATGTTGCCAGGAGGAAAAATTTATCGTCCCGACCGGGTTATGATTCAATCTGATGAGGTTCATTTATTGGATTACAAAACTGGTGAAAAATCTGATCACCATTCATCCCAATTGTTAACCTATGCCAGGGTCATTGCAGAGATGGGTTTCCGTATCAATAAACTACTGTTGGTTTACCTTTTTGAAGATGGGATTGAAGTGGTGAGGGTGCCATTGTAAAATTTAGGCCCTATCCACAAATATTAATTTTAGAATTTCGTTAACAGGAAAAATTGCACCGTGCATTATGACAGAATTTTACAAAATCATAGCGGCCGAAACCGGGAAAAATGAAGTTTTCGTTAAAAATGTGATCCAGTTGCTGGAAGAAGGGGCTACCATTCCATTTATTGCCCGGTACAGAAAAGAGATGACCGGCAGTATGAATGAGGTAGAGATCACGATGATCCGCGATCGTCTGAATGTATTAAAAGCCCTTGAAAAACGTCGTGAAAGCATCCTGTCATCACTTGCCGAAATGGAAAAACTTTCTCCGGAACTTGAGAAACTGATCCGGGAAGCGCCTACTCTTTCCGAACTGGAGGACATTTATCTCCCTTACCGGCCCAAACGTAAGACAAAAGCATCGGCAGCCAGGGAAAAAGGACTTGAACCGCTGGCTAAATGGATGATGCTGCAGTTACCGTTTGATATTGAAAAGGAAGCTCAAAAATATATATCAGAAGAAAAGGGTGTGGAAAGCATTGCTGATGCACTCTCAGGCGCCAGGGATATCATGGCAGAATGGGTCAGTGAACATCTCTATACCCGTAAACAGTTAAGAAGACTGTTTGCCAAAGAAAGTCTTATCTACTCAAAATTAGTCAGGGGTAAGCAGGAGGAAGCCGCAAAGTACCGTGATTACTGGGATTGGTCAGAGCCTATCCGGAAAATACAGCCCCATCGTACGCTGGCCATTTTCAGAGGCGAGAACGAAGGATTTTTAAATGTTAAGATTTTCCCTGAAAAAGAAAAATCGCTGGAAATAATTGAAAGAAATTTTATCAAAGGAAGAAATGCCTCATCCGGGGAGGTTAGGAAAGCGTTGACAGATGCCTACGACCGGTTGCTGCAACCCACCCTGGAAACTGAAATGAGGAATGAGATCAAGATTCAGGCTGATCATGTATCCATCAAAATATTCTCTGAAAACCTAAGGCAATTACTGCTTGCCCCCCCATTGGGCAGAAAACGGGTACTGGCCATTGATCCCGGATTCAGAACCGGCTGCAAAATTGTATGCCTCGATTCGGAAGGCAATCTACTTCATAATGAGACCATTTACCCCCATCCTCCTCAGAAGGAAAAGATAAAAGCGGCTTCCAAAATAAAAACCCTGGTAAATACCTATAAAATTGAAGCCATCGCCATCGGAAACGGAACAGCCAGCCGCGAAACGGAAGACTTCATCCGCAGGATTGAATTTGAAAGGGATGTGGTAGCTATCATGGTGAATGAAAGCGGCGCCAGTATTTACTCTGCTTCTCCCCTGGCCCGGGCTGAATTTCCCGATTACGACATCACGGTACGCAGTGGTGTATCAATAGGCCGGCGGTTGCAGGACCCGCTGGCAGAACTGGTAAAGATTGATCCAAAATCGATTGGGGTAGGTCAGTACCAGCATGATGTGGATCAGAACCTGCTGGCCGACGGGCTGAAAGATGTGGTGGAAAGCTGTGTGAATAAAGTGGGGGTTGAACTGAATACAGCCAGTCCTGAATTACTGACGTATATCTCGGGAATAGGTCCGGCTTTGGCCAAAGCCATCATTGAATTCCGAAATGCAACCGGCACTTTCACGTCACGCAAAAAACTGCTGGATGTACCCCGGTTCGGTAAAAAAGCCTTTGAACAATCGGCAGGATTTCTCCGGATAAAAGATTCAGAGGATCCCCTTGATAATACTGCCGTTCACCCTGAAAGCTATCATATCGTGGAAAAAATGGCCGCTACTACAGGCTGCACCATCACTGACCTGATGAAGGATAAAACCAGACGTCAGTCCATTGACATCCATCAATTTATAACAGATACCGTTGGATTGCCTACCTTGCAGGACATCATGAATGAACTGGAAAAACCAGGCCGGGATCCCAGGGATAAAATCGAATTATTCTCATTTAATGATCAAATCCGGAATATAGGAGATATCCAGCCAGGTATGATACTTCCCGGAATTGTGGTTAACATCACCCGTTTTGGTGCATTTGTCGATCTTGGGGTCCATACATCTGGACTGATACACGTCAGTGAAATGGCTGACCATTTTGTTTCTGATCCCACTGCCTATCTGAAGCTTAACCAGAAAGTCCAGGCAAAAGTGCTGACTGTAGATATCGAACGTCAAAGGATTAACCTGTCTTTAAAAGGAGTAATACAATAAAGCCATGAAATCAGTCACCTCCCCAATTATTGCCTTATTTTTCATGATCCTGATCCTGAGCCCGCTGAAGACTTATTCACAACGCATCCAGGCTGCAGTAGCAGCAGGATTTAATACTACCAACGTTCAGGGTGATGATGTGTACGGATTCAGGAAATTTGGTCCGAATGCAGGTTTGGCCGCTATTGTGCCATTTTCTGAAAAAATCCAGGGAAGTCTGGAAATCGGTTATTCCGCAAAAGGAGCCTTTCATAAGCCCAATAGCCGTGGGATGGATTACCGTAAGTTACACGATTACGACGGGTATAAAATCATCCTGGATTATGTGGAAATACCCCTTATGATTCATTACCAGGATAAGAACAGGATGAATTTCGGTGCCGGAATCTCATATGGCCGGTTAGTAAAAGTGGAAGAATACGAAGACCGGGATGTTAATTCGGAAAAATTGGAACGCGTGGATTCAACCACACTTGAAGGACCTTATAATCTTTCTGACATCAGCGCCGTTTTTGCCTTCAGACTGCCTGTTTATCAATCACTCCGGTTTGATATGAGATATATTTTTTCACTCGCAAGCATCCGGGAACGATATTTTGTGAATGCCGATATCACACGCAGGCAATTTAACCAGGTACTCACATTCCGCCTGTTCTACGTAATTAATGAGAAAGCCTCAGAAAAACGTCGGATCGAAAACACCCTTGGAAAATAGCCTGTGCATCATCACCATGTATCATCCTTAACACGATCCTGAGCCCGCTGCCTTCGAAAGTGAGCAGACTGATGTAATCGTAAATCGTAAATCGTAAATCGTAAATCGTAAATCAATTTCTTATGTCAATAATCTTGCAAAATGCCAGTTACATCGATTGGCAAACCCTCAGAATAACCCATGGTTGTAACATACTCATTGAGCCTGGTGAGGGTGGAAAGATATTTCTCAATCCGGAATTCTCATCTTTTAAAGAAACTGAAGTTATTGACTGTACCGGAAAATGGGTAACCAAATCACTGGTAAACGCGCATCATCATATTTACTCGGCCCTGGCCAGAGGAATGGACCCACCCCCGGTATCGCCGGACAATTTTCATCAAACCCTGCAATATATCTGGTGGCGGCTGGATAAAAGCCTGAATGCTGACATGATCAGGGCATCGGCTTTGTTTGCGGCCATGGATTCTTTAAAAAACGGTGTTACCTTTGTTATTGATCATCATGCATCACCCAATTTGGTACCCGGTTCTCTGGATATCATCAAAGAAGCATTCGACAGCCTGGGAATCAGTCATTTATTATGTTATGAGATCAGCGACAGGGATGGAATGACTATTGCGCATCAAGGACTGGATGAAACCGAACGCTATCTGAGCCAGAATCAGGGCTTGATCGGTCTTCATGCTTCATTTACCCTATCTGAAGAATCGATGGCCATGGCCTTTGCACTGGCAGCCAAAACCGGAAAAGGAATCCATATCCATGTAGCTGAAGATCATGTGGATCAGACCCATTGCCAGGCCAATTTTGGTGAAAGAGTCATTCAGCGGCTTGATCACTGGGGACTGCTCGATTATCCTTCCTCCATACTTGCCCATTGCATTCACCTGAGTCTTCCGGAGAGAAAAATTCTGGCATCCAAACCGGCATGGATAGTTCAGAATCCGGAAAGCAATCTGAATAATCAGGTAGGTTTTTTCACGAACAACTTACTGAACAAACCTGTAATGCTGGGTACCGACGGCATGCATTCGGATATGTTTCAGAGCGCCAGATATGCCTACTTTTCAGGGAAAAACTATGAAAAACTATCCCCTTCCGATGTTTTTACACGATTAAGAAATGTACATCATTACCTATCGAAAAACAATTTCGCCGGTGACGGTGAAAACAATCTTGTCGTTATGGATTATCAGCCACCAACCCCTGTAACCACCGAAAACCTGCCGGGTCATCTGTTTTACGGAATGGGCAGTAAAGAGGTAATTCATGTAATTTCCAACGGAAGGCTGGTGGTTAGAAACCGTCAGATTACCACTGCCGACGAAATGGAAATTCTGGACTATTGCCGGTCACAGGCAATAAAGCTCTGGACAGCGATGAAGACGATCTGATTTAAAAAATTTACCTGTATTCAGGAGAAAGCAGATCTTTCAAATGTTTTTTACAGATATATTGAGACATCAGTAGCTCAATTTCAGATTTTCTTTATATTTTTGAAAAATTTTTAAAAACACCTGATTGATCATGTTCAGCAAGAAATCTGTCAGTTCATGGGAGATTATGTTTTTAAACATTGATTATTTATTGTCTAATATGTTAGTACAGTTCAGGATCTGTCTGATTTTCATCATAATGTTGGGTATTATCAATAGCGGCGCTTCACAGGGAAAAAAACTCAGGGTTATTGCTACTTCTGATGTTCATGGCACCTACCTGCCTGTAAGCTTTATTGATAAAAAGGTATTTGGAAATTCACTGGCACATGTTCAAACCTACCTGAAAGCAGAAAAAGCCATAGAAGACCAGGAAATATTATTGCTGGACAATGGTGATTTCTTACAGGGTGATCCCATGGTTTACTACTACAACTATGAGAAAACAGAAGGCACCCATATCTCGGCATCGGTAATGAACTATATGGGTTATGATGCCGCTTCAGTAGGAAATCATGATATAGAAGCCGGACATGAAAACTACGATAAGCTGGTCAGACAATTTCGTTTTCCGTGGCTGGCTGCCAATGCCATCCGTGAAAACAATTCAGAACCCTATTTTGAACCCTTTACCATTATTCACCGGGCAGGTTTGAAAATTGCCATTTTGGGACTGATTACCCCTGCCGTACCAACCTGGTTACCCAGATACCTCTACGAAGGAATGTATTTTGAAGATATGATTGAATCGGCTGACAAATGGGTAAAACACATCAGAAATCAGGAAAAACCAGATCTGCTGATTTGCCTGAGTCATGCCGGAATAGATTATAAATATAACAATCAGAATGCCTTTACCTATAAAAATGAAAATCCGTCGTTGCTAATCGCCATGAAAGTTCCCGGTATTGACCTGATGATAGCCGGTCATGACCACCGGGGATGTGATTCGATGGTAACCAATAGTGAAGGTAAACGGGTACCTGTATTGGCTCCTACCAGTAATGCCAGGGATATAGTTACGGCCGTGTTCGAATTTTCAAATCCAACCGGAAATTCAGCAACTTATAAGGTAAGCACCGAAGTGGTTGAAATGAAGAATTTCAGACCTGACGAGGAATTTATAGAGCAATTCAGGCCGCAGTTTGAAGAAGTCACAAAATACGTTGCCCGACCTATAGGCGTGATGGCGCAAAGTATTTCGGCCAGGGAATCATTATTTGGCGACAGCCCTTTTCTGGACCTGATACACCAGTTACAGCTTAAAATCACCAGCGCTGACATTTCATTTGCTGCACCATTGATGCTGGATGCCTACATCGATAGTGGTACGCTGTTTATACTCGACATGTTCAAGTTGTACAAATACGAAAACCTGATCTATGTATTGGAATTGACCGGACTTGAAATTCTGGATTACCTCGAATATTCCTACAGCCTCTGGTTTAATGACATGAAATCGGAAAACGATCATTTACTGAAATTCAAGACTGACAATGCCGGAAATCTTCTGGTGACCCGCGCAAACGGAGCTGTGGATCTGGCCAATCAGTTTTTCAACTTCGATACAGCCGAAGGAATTGACTATGAAATTGATTTACGGGCTAAACCGGGTGAAAAAGTGTCGATCAGACGTTTTACCGATGGAAGGGTGTTTGAACTGGATAAAAAATACAAGGTCGCCATTAATTCATACCGTGCTTCAGGAGGCGGTGGCCATCTTACCGCAGGCGCCAAAATACCCAGGGATGAAGTCGATAAAAGGATCGTATTTACATCTCGCAAAGACCTGAGATACCTCATGATTGAATGGATTGAAACCCAGAAAACCATCGTCCCGGCTGTTAATTCCAACTGGAGGGTAATCCCTTATTCCTGGTGGTTCGGAGGAAAAATCAGGGATTATCCCCTTGTATTTGGTTTGCAATCAAAGTAATCAATAATATATTTAATCATTTATTTATGCAAATGCGTATTTATTTTGAAGGAAAGAAAAAAGTCCTTGCAGATTATATGGGTGAAACCATTGTTACCGACCAACCTTTACAGGCAGGAGGAGAAGGCACGGCGCCGGCTCCTTTCACATTATTCCTGGCCTCAATTGGCACCTGTGCAGGTATTTATGTACGATCATTCTGCGAACAAAGAGGTATTCCTACCCATAACATCTACCTTACCCAGAAAATGTCATTCAATCCCCTGTCAAGGATGATTGACAAAATAGATATTGAAATTCACCTTCCTCCCGATTTTCCGGATAAATATAAAGATGCTGTAATTAATGCCGCTGACCTGTGTGCCGTAAAAAAACACCTGATCAATGCCCCGGATATGAGGGTGTACACGGTGTAACAAATTAGTAATTAGTAATTAGTAATTAGTAATTGGCAGTAAAGGTAATGCGCCTGGATTAAGACAAATATTTTTTCCCCTTGATAAGTTAAAATCCCACAAATCCTATTATTAAAACAAAGGTTTGTGGGATTTTTATGCTTAAGATTCAGGTACTTGTATCAGAAATCGATCCTGCGTCTTTTATGTGAATATAATTGCCCAAGGACATCTGAGGTATTTTCAAACCGGTTGGACAGGATCATGGCTGCGATGATATAGGGTTTATAACCGGCTTCAATGTAGGTATCAATGCGGTATTTTTCAAATACTTCTTTCTTTACCTCGCCGTTCATACAGGAAACACCTGATATATCAGCCGGCAGACAGTGCATATACAAAGCATTACCGTTTCGTGTCAGCTTCATTTTCTGCTCATCACACTCCCAATTCTTATATCTGGCATTATGGGCAAGCGCTTCTTTTTCCAGATCCTTTAATCCCGGCTGATCATTCTGTTTTAGAAGTTGTGTCCTTCTTTCCATTATATAATAAGGCGCCCAGCTTTTGGGATACACAAAGTCGGCATTTTCAAAAGCATGATCCATTGAATGTGTGACTGTGAATTTACCACCCGATTTACCGGCCTGTTCACCGGCTAACTGAATCACTCCGGGTAAAAGGTCATACCCTTCAGGGTAAGCCAGACTAACTTCCATACCCAGGCGGGTTAATAATCCAATAATTCCCTGAGGAACTGAAAGGGGTTTTCCATAACTGGGTGAATAAGCCCAGGTCATGGCAATTTTTTTACCTTTCAGATTTTCGAGAGAACCGGCCATGGTCTTTAAATGCAGCAGATCAGCCATAGACTGGGTAGGGTGATCGATATCGCATTGTAAATTAACAATTCCGGGGCGGGATGGAAGTACTCCGTGCTGGTATCCGTCGTCGAGGGCCTCTCCCACTTCCATCATATAGCGATTCCCTTCACCCAGATACATATCATCCCTGATACCAATGATTTCTGATAAAAATGAAATCATATTGGCAGTTTCACGAACTGTCTCCCCATGGCTTATCTGCGACTTGCCTTCATCAAGATCCTGAACTTCAAGCCCAAGCAGGTTACAGGCAGAGGCAAATGAAAACCTTGTACGGGTTGAATTATCTCTGAATACAGATACAGCCAGCCCGGAATCAAAACATTTCGTGGAAATATTCTCTTTCCGCATTAATTGCAGTATCTCCGCTATTTCAAGTACAGCCTTAATCTCATCATCGGATTTTTCCCAGGTTAGCAGGAAATCTTTTTGATACAAATGCGTAGTATGCCCGGCCAATTCCCGGATCATTTTTTCAATATTTTTCATATCTAAATAATTATTAATGGTTTTGTGGTGAAATTCTTTTGGAACGGATCAAAAAAAGCAGGTATTTTAAGGTTGTTTTAAGCACTTTCATTTTCGATGCACCTTTTCGTTTCTGAGAATGAAGGGTCATAGGGACTTCAATTATCCGGGTATTAAGCCGGATAGCTTTAACCAGGATTTCGATCATGGAAATAAAGCCAGGTTCTTCAACGATATTTCCATAGGATTCCCTGATATTTCTGATCAACCCGATTTGATAGACCCGGTAAAATGAGCTGAGCGTTAAAACCTTGATATCAAACACCATACGCATAAGGATATTGGCAACAAAAGATACAAATCTTCGGATCAGGTTGGTTTTATCCAATCCCCCTCCCTGTGCATAAACAGATGCCAGCACCATTGGGAATCCGAGACCGGCTATTGAAACCATCTCAGGTAAAATAGCCGGATCAGAAGTATTATCACCTTCAAGAGTAATCACCAGGTCTGTATCGGAGTAGCCCTTGTCCAGTATCCAGTTAAAGCCAAGGTTGAATGAATCACCCGGACCTTTATTCTTTCTTTTCTGTATGATCGAGAGTTGCTCAGGCGGGAAATGATGTTTCAGCGAGTCAATCGTATTATCGGTGGAGCCATCATCCACAAAAAGATAGTGTTTGTCGTATTCCCTGCACGAATTGGTCAGCGTTTCAGCAAGCTCCGGAATATTCAGGGATTCATTGAATACAGGTACCAGAAAGATCAGTTTCATGGATTGGTTAGTTTCTTTTGCCAGTCAATGGTTTTTATTAATCCATCCTCAAGATGGTACTCCGGTTCAAAACCGAACGTTTCCTTAATTTTTCGTATATCGGGTATCCGGCGGGAAACATCTTCATACCTGCCAAAATCAGAATATGGAATAAATTTTAACAGCGGTTCGGCCTTTTCACCATGGATCAGTTTCCAGATCAGGGTAGCCAGATTGAGGATACTGATCTCCGATTCAGGGTGCGTTCCGATATTAAATATCTGATTATCTGCCTTTTTGCCAAATATACAGTGTTTAAGTCCCCGGATAGTATCCTCAATATAGGTAAATGTACGGGTTTGTTGCCCGTCGCCATGTATTTCAAGCGGTTCATTTTGCAAGGCTTTGCCGATAAAAACCGACTGCGGCCCACCCCACCAGGTAAGATTTTGTCTGGGTCCGTAAGAACCAAAAAACCGGCAAATGGAATAATTGAGTCCGTATTGATCGCTATGGGCAATAATCAGGTGCTCCCCATAAATCTTTGACAGTGCATAAGCCCATCTTTTTATGGTTGTAGGCCCCAATAAAAGATCGGAATCTTCACTAAAAGGCAACTGCGAATTTTTTCCGTAAACATCAGAGGTTGAAGCAAATACTATTTTTGAACGGTCAATTACACATTTGTTTAACACATTACGAAGCATGAGGTAGTTTTCATCAAGTGTTCGCAACGCATTGGTATACCGGGGGATTTTCTGGGAAGCCAGATGCACGATTATATCGGCACGGAAATCTTTCATGATCAAGGGATTGGCAAGATCGCCATGAACAAAATGAAACAGGGGGTGGCTGGAGAATTCCTGAATATTTGACAGGTTTCCATAACTGAGATTATCGATACCAATGATCTCATGGCCTTCACCAAGTAGGCTTTCAGCAAGGTTTGAACCAATAAATCCGGCCACACCGGTTATAATGATTTTCATGATCTGTTGTCTTTATAAAAATAAAAAAAACTTCCCTGATACAGTAAAGAAACGTTTTCCATATTCAGAGGTTCCCGGGAAAGGATGAACCCGACGGGTAACTTTCCAAACCTGATAAAACGATCTTCATATTTCAGGTCAGGAAATAATCTGACATTATGAATGCTGGCTGTATAGGTTATTGGCTGGCCAAATTTGTTACTGACGGGTAAGGATGCGTAAAACACATAGCTGGGCAATTTATGTTCATAATGGAGTACTTCGATCACGATTTCCTTCTTTCCCACGGCCAATTGACCTATTTTCTCAAGTTCCAGAATTTCCCCGTGCCAGGCGATCAGTTCCTTACCTGCGCGAAGCCTGTTGCTGGTTTCACGGTGAAGAGCATACACACTGAATGGTAAGGCAATGATCATGAGAATGAGCAACGCCCATTCCAGTTTTCCTTTTCTGGTAAATATAGCCAATCCGGTAATCAGAAGGGGAAGAGTAGTGGCAGTTTGTTTTGAGAAGTAAAACGGATAGGCATTGTAAAGCAATAAAAGTGACAGGATATAAAGCAGGGACACAAGAAATGCAGCAGCCAGGAACCGGTTTTTCTCACGAGATGCAAGCACTCCTGTGAACACAAAAAATATCAGGTACACAAAAATGTGGACTTCCCTCCAAAGATACCCGAAAACTACCTGTACGTTATACAGAAAATTGGTTGCAGAATCGCGCAACACCTCCATAATCCTGAAATCTTCCAGTTTTTCCAGGGAAGCCAGACTTTTTACAAAAGCAGGTGCTGTAAAATATTTCATATACAACATGGTAAGTACTACGCCGCCCGTTAAAAGTAAAGTAAATCCAATAAACTGCCATCTGTTGACTGAAAAAGGAATCAGGGCAGCCAGCCAGAAAACATACGTAATCCGGAACAACGTAAAGAGCGCTGCCATGCAGATGAATAGCATCACAAACATGGAAATGCCTTTTCCCGACCGGTTCAGATCCCATATACGATAAAGGATGGCAATGAGTGGAAAGGCCATGAACAGATGAAGGATCTCAGGGAAAAACATGACTGAATAAACCAGTGCCGGGTATGACATCAGGAACATGGCAGCGATGAAGTACTTTTTGTCTGACGGAATGTTCATCCTGAATAGGGTAAGTACGCTTAAAAGTATAAATACAACATTGATGACAATAAATATCTTGGCGTGGAATCCTGTAATCTTTAAGATGCTGCCATAAAAAAGATGGTAGAAGATACCATACCAGTGGGTTTTAAATACCGGAGATACATCTTCCATAAAACAGAAAGGGGCTTGAATGGATGATGATTCCCTGAACATTTTGCCCGACAGGAAATAGGTTAATTCATCGACATGAAAAAAAGTGTAGGCCGGAGAGAATAAAACAATCCCTAGAATCATCAGGTAAATAATTCCCGTAATAAAGATCAGCGTCAGGGACAATCTTCTCAGCGACAACACAAATAAAAATTAGAATTGAAAATTGACTTTTATAAATAAAAAGAGGCCGTTTCGCTATGAAACAGCCTCCCTTCGCAATCAGGACGGAATTATTTTTTCTTTCCTTTTTTTGCAGCAGCTTCTTCTTCTGCCTTGGCAATTGAATCCTGGATAGCTTGTTGCTTAGCCATTTCTTCAGCAGCTTTAATTGAATCCTGAATTCTCATTTCAACCTGAGCAATTGAATCAGCAACGTTTATTGAATCTTGACGAGCTTTTTCAGCTTTTTCTTTTGCGCTTGGTCCACATGCGGTAAATCCAATGATACCGGCACCTAATAAAATTAAAAACAGCTTTTTCATTTGTTTGAATTTTTAATTTGTTAAAACGTGGGCAAAATTAATATCTATTTTGATTATTTATCATTTTTTAACATAATTTTTTTGTTAAAATGAAAAATAAATATGTTAAAAAATTTTTTTGTCTCATGATTATTTGCGATAATAGGCCCCTTTTTAACATAAATCAATTGTAATATAATGATTATCAATTATATAAATACATTTAATTTTAAGATTTTACGCTATTTTTATTAACATCTATTAAAGGTTCCAAGACTATACCAGATAGAAAATTATGATTTATCTGCTTTGATTAATCCTAAAAGCCAAGGAAGCATAGAAAGCTGAAGCATTTACGAGATCGGAAACCGGCACTTTTTCGTTGGGTGCATGGGCATAAATTTCATTTCCGGGACCAAATCCCAAACACGGGATGCCATACATCCCTCTGATTACGACGCCATTGGTTGAGAAAGTCCACTTATCCGTAAGCGGATTTTTCTTAAAGACATTTCTAAAGGCCTCTTCAGCCTTAAGGATCCAGGGGTCATTCCTCTCCATTTTCCAGGTCGGATAGTATTTTTTCATGCCATATCTGAGTCCGGTAAAGGCTGTTTCTTCATAATCCAGCACGTGTACCTGACCTTCATGCGCTTTTACGGCTTCATGGAACTCCTTAAGTGCTGAGTCTTCTGTTTCGCCCCAGGTAAGGCGCCGGTCAAGGTGGATCCGGGCATAATCGGCCACAGCACATAAAGACGGACTTCCTGAAACTATTTCGGAGATGGTAACACTGCCTTTACCAAGAAATTCATCTGTCGCGAGTACTTCGTTCAGTTTTTCTATTTCGAGTGCCGCTTTGGAAGCCATATAAACCGCATTTTTTCCCCGTTCAGGTGCTGAACCGTGGGCGGAGATTCCGGTAAACTCAACCCGGGCTTCCATTCTTCCCCTGTGACCGATATAAATATTCAGATTGGTAGGCTCTGTTAAAACCACCAGATCTGGCCGGATGTTATCCTGTTCGAGGATGTACTTCCAGCATAAACCATCGCAATCTTCTTCAATGACTGAACTGGTAAAATATACGGTAAGTTTATCATGCAGACGGAGATCTTTTATAATCCGGGCTGCGGTAATAAACGAGGCTACTCCGCCTTTCTGGTCGACAGTCCCTCTGCCATGCACAAAACCATCTTTTATTTCCCCCGAAAACGGATCAGATTGCCAATTTCTCAGGTTGCCGGTATCCACAGTATCAATGTGACCATCGAAGGCCACCATGCAATCTCCTTTGCCGATTTTCCCTATAACATTACCCAAACCGTCGAGGGTCACCTCCTCTATTCCGGCTTCATGCATCTGCCGCATCACCTCTTCCTGCACATCTCTTTCATGGCAACTTACTGATTTGATCTGAACCAGTTTCGACAGGTTCCGGGAAGTATAGGCTTCATACTGCCCGGCTAATTCAAAAATTTCCTTATACATATAATTATATGGGATATTAAGTTAGTGAATAAAACTATTTTTGTCGTGCAAAAATTCCTATTATCTGAACTTTGAATCAGGATACATATTTAACGATTAATAAACCCTCTAAAGGGATTTATCGCGACAAAGGTAGCAAATTCATTGCTCTCGTCTATCCCTGTTCATCAGAAAATGAGGCAAAGGAAATACTGGCTTCTGTGAAAAAGGAGTATTACGATGCACACCACCATTGTTTTGCCTGGCAGCTGGGACTGAACCAGGAAAACCAGCGTTTTTCAGATGACGGCGAACCTTCGGGTACGGCCGGCAGGCCCATCTTCGGACAAATCAGATCAAAGCAGCTGATTAATGTGTTGGTTATAGTGGTCAGATATTTTGGCGGAACCAAGCTTGGTGTAAGAGGTTTGATTGATGCTTATGGGGAAGCTGCCTCTGACGCTTTAAATCAGGCTGAAATCATTGAAAAACATGTTAAATATGATTTAAAGGTCAGGTTTGCCTATGAGCTGATCAACGAGGTGATGAGGGCAGCCCGGGAATTAAAGCTGGAGATTGCCGGTCAGGAGGCCACTGAAGTAATGGTAACCACGTTTCTGGTGCCTCCATCCGTTTATTCACAGGCCATCGAAAGATTTGGAAAAATTTTTGGCGTTGAAATTCAGCCTTAACCGGATTCTATATCAATATTAATAAGGCTTTCCGGAAGCAGGGGCTTCTTTTTTCTCATTAATCTTTTTCATATACTCTTCAAAACGGGGATCTGGTTTTACCGACAGCTCATTGGTTCGAAGGACAATTTGAGTAGCTTTTTCAAATTTATCTTTCCGGTTCGATTTCAGAAAAAGATCAGCCAGAGAGAAGTACTGATCGAGATTGTATTTATTCCTTGGAATACATTGATTATCAATAATTGCAATACCTTCATCCGTTTTTTTAAGGTTCTCGAGCTGTTCAAGTATACGGGCTTTAAAATGGTAAAAAACCCATAATTGTTTTATTTTCAAAGCCTTATTCACCAATTCTTCAGCCCGGGTAAACTCACGGCTGTCGTATAACTTTTCAAGCAATACTATCCATGCGCTGATGTAGGTTGAGTCGAGCTGAATGGAGGTACCCAACCTCATTTCGCCGGTGTAACCTTCATTGCGGATATAATACAGCAAACCAATCTGGTAATAGACCGGAGCAAATTTTGATGAGATATACAAAACCTTTTCAAAGCTGGTCATGGCATTTTCAAAGTTTTCATCCTCAGCATATTTTAACCCTTCGTTATAAATCTGGATCAACTGATAATCAACTTCCTTTTCAGTAATGGTCAGATTTATAAACCAATTCTGAATATTGATCAGCATGCGGCGGTCAGTAGCTGTATTCATGGCTGTATCCAGGTATTGTCTGAATTTTTGCAGATTATTCTGACCTAACCAGTTAAACGCTGTGAGAACTTCAAAGTACGGTTGTTTCTGAAAACTTCTCATAGCTTCAATCCGTTTGATGGTAGAATCCAGCAATACAACCTTGTTCCTGGTAATGGTCTTGTTGATAAACCTTATTAAAAATTCAAAGCTATCTTTCCAGCCTTTCATAAGGCTAAGTTCCGCATATTTTTCAGGATAATATTCGGTAAGTACCGAGATGTTCAACGTATCCAGGCCTTTTATGACTTTCAGCGAGTCACAATGCAGCAGCATCTTTGTAATCAGATCAACATATAGTTCGAAGGAAAAATTATCGTATGAATCCCTGGATAAAAAAATCAGTTTTCTTTTTTCGAGTACATTCCTGTTCTGCTGGATAATCCTGTCATAATCCATGGAATTCCTGGCCATAAGTTCTTTTATCTCTTTGGCTTTCAGATCGTTTAATGATTCCATGAGATTGAGATAACCGGCAAAAAAACCTTGTGCTTTCTGCATCAGTTGGTTTAATGAATCGAGTGAGGCTATCATAGGCTCCTCGTACATTTTATGGAACTTATAATTGATAAAATTGAAGGTACGGTTAATACTGTCGGAATACATATACGCACAGTTCATCAGAATGTTGGTCTGGTTATGGTCTGTGAAGGAGAACTTCTGAAGTCCTTTAACACTGGCTGTATCCGTAATAAATACTTTAAGGGTATTGAATGCCTCCAAAAATTTGTTTTGATCAAAAAGCTTATTACCCTTCTTGCTGATATCCATATACTTGTCATAACCTTCCCAGTAACGCTCATGAATTTTTACAGGGCCAGAAGTATCTGATGCTGAAACAAATCTAAATTCAGAAGTTACATCGATCATTTGTTTCTTAAAACTGATTAGGATACCGGTAATATTTTCCTTGGCATCAGTTTTAGTCAGTGCAGGATATGCTCCATCGTGCCTGATGGTAAGATTACCCTGAAGGATGGCAACAGAAGCCAATTCATCCTGTACCATCTTTTCTTTAAAGGTAGTCCATTCATCTTTCGGAAAGGGCTCTGCAAAAAGATAAAGTTGTTCTGACCTTTGAAACTCTTCAGGCATCAATCCCGGGTTCAGATTTTCGGTATTGATGGGTTCACCTTTTATATTAGCCAGTGAAACCAGTACTTTTCTTGGATTTTTTCCGGAGGTGATCTTAAGTTCGGCTTGTTGGGAAAAGGCATTTGAAACACATGCCAGACATACAATGAGAACAAATAAGGATCGATTCATATATGAGGTGATGTTTTTGAAAATTGTAAATCAGATAATCTTAACGTATCAAAATATTAAACTCTTGATGTAGCAAAAATATTAAAATTGTTTGTGGTTTTGATTCAATTATTTAAATATCTCAATAAATTATGGAAAGCATAATCCATTATTTTGCCTGATTGAGCCAAATACCGTCCGGATAGACCACTTCCTCAAGAAACAATCCTTTGGCAGGTAAAGAGGTACCTGCCGCTGACCGGTCTTTTTTTTCGATGATGCTGCGAAGTTGATCCAGGCTAATTTTTCCTGTTCCCAGGTCAAGCAGGGTACCTGAAACAGCCCTGACCATATTTCTCAGAAACCTGTCAGCTTTAATGGTAAAAACCAACTGTTCCCGGCTGATGGTCCATACAGCTGAATAGACCGTACACCAATTCGTAGCCGTTTGTGTATGATGTTTCGAAAAACTGGTAAAATCATGATATTCAGCAATGATCCGGGCACCTTCATTCAAAAGATCCAAATCAGGTTTATGAAACAATGAGGCAGTATAATGCCTGTTAAACGGATCTTTTCGAAAAGAGAAATAATAGCGGTATAACCGTGAGAGTGCGTCAAAGCGGGCATGAGCCTCCTCTTTTACCCTGAAAATATCAATCACAGTGATATCATAAGGTAATACGGCATTAAGACTATACATCAAGGAACTCAAACCCTGACCGCTAATATCCTCATTATCGAAGTGAGCGAAAAACTGCCGGGCATGAACCCCTGCATCTGTTCTGCCACAACCGGTTAGCCTGATATTTTTCCTGCTGATCCGGTATAATGATTTCTCCAACACCTCCTGAACGGATACACCATTGGGCTGAATCTGCCAGCCATGGTACTGTGTGCCGTCATAGGCCAGTTGGATGAAATATCTTGCCATTGTTGAAAAGAAAAAATTAATGGTACACCCTGCCGGTTTTAAACGTAAAATGTTTTTGAATAAGATAACTATATGTAACCACAAAAACGGTAACGAACATTTTAGAAACTGTTGGCCAGAATCCAAAATACTCAACAAACAACCTCAATAACAGGTAATTAAGTAGTATTGACCCCCCCACTGAAATGGAGTATCTGACCAACTGCACCCTTCCCCTGATCAGAGAGCCGGTAAATGTTATGTGCCTGGCCAGCATGAAGCCAGTTGAAAATGTAATCGGAAATACAAACAGAAATGCGGCAATATGCGGGCTTATGGTAATAAAACCAATTTTTACCATATGCTTATGCAGGATAAAATTATAGAATACAAAATAAAGAAAAATATCCAGCCCCACGTTTAATCCACCGGTTAAGGCATACCGGAAGGTTTCCGGCGGAATGACGGTGCGGAATGGCTGATACCCCCGGTCTACCTGTTTCTGGACATAGTCCCTGATGATAGTTCGCTTCCTGCCTAAGGCCATATTTAAAATTATAAAGTCGCAAAAATAAACGAATTCAGGGGTAAGTGATTATTTTTGTCATCAAAAAAACCATTGATTGATTCGGAAATAATAGGGCATGTGATTTCCGGTATGAAAGACCGGGTGAATCAACCTGCCATGAAAGGGAATTTGTCGATAATACGTATACTGCCGAAATTTGCAGATGGATTGTGGAAACTGGAAGAAAGCCGGTTCATTGAGGTTGTATTTATAATGCATTTATCCCGGGGATACCATCTCATCACTAACACTTATACGGGGGAGCGAAAAGGGGTTTTTGCATCGCATCATCCGGACAGACCATCCAAAATCGGGATTACCGTGGCCGAGCTTCTGAGCCGAACTGAGAACGAACTTCTGGTTAAAGGTCTTGATGCCCTCGACGGATCTCCGGTAATCGATATCCGGCCCTTTTCCCCGAAACTTAAGGAAGTAGAAATAAACACCCCAGAGAGCCTGGAAATTCTGAACAATCCCAGAAAGGATATTGCACCACTCATATGGGCCGGAAACCTTGAAGGGTTGATGATTCATGCGTCGCGGTTGCATGGTCACCGCTGCCCCATGCTGACTCTGGGAGTAATGATTTCTCATTTTGCCCTTCATGAGATGCGGGTCAGGAAATGGGCACTCCCCGAATGTTTCGGAAGCATCAGAGACCTGCAGGGTATGATGGACGGAGTACAAATGATTACAGGTTTTACCGCAGGAAACAGACGTTTAACCATAAATCCGCATCAACCACCCGAACTTCTGGTTACTCACAGGAATGGAGAAAATTTTTCTGTTTATCTGAATGCGGATGCAGTTATGAAGGAATTGCAGATAACTTCACTTTCTGATTGGGATTGTTTAAAAATTCATGATACCATCAACTTCAATGTAGCGGAAGGTGACCGATTGAAACAACAATTATTAAATCAATCCCTATATTTGCAGTCGATTAATTACAACATACTTTTTTCTGTATTATGAAGCTACCATTCATTAGAGTTTATTCAATCAGATATTTGGTTTTATGGATAACAGCCTTTCTTTCCCTTTCACTGTTGTCTCACATTGAGCCTGGAAAAACCGGCTCTGAAAGAAAAGAAAGTGAAAAGGAAAGGCTCAGGATTAAGAGCACCAGGGTTAAATCGCTGAAAATCTATAAAAATGTCATCATCAATGACTCGCTGACGCTGGAAAAATTTCTTTACCAGGTTCATGATTACGATACCAATGGGAATGTGATCAGTATTAAAACCTATAAAAGCAAGGATGTTTGGGAGTATACTGTACTTTACAAATATGATCCCAACAACAATTTAGTTGAGGATATCGATTTGGATTCGACGGGACAAATGAAGAAAAAACTGGTTCATGAGTACTCCGGGGCTAATTTGCTGATCCGGTCAACTACCTTTAATGAGAAGCATTCAAAGGTATCCGTATTTGAATATGCAGCACTGAATCAGGATTCTGTGGTGAGGTGTATTAAAAAAGTATTTCCGGCAGACACGGTTGAATACATTATTGACTACAGTTACGATGGATTTTCTGATTCGGCCCGGTTAATCGCTGCCATGAAATATTTGAATAACAATCAGATAACCCGTATAGAAAATAAGTACAACAAGAAGGGTCAAAGGACACAAAAATCGGTTTTCAACCGTGATGATTCACTACAGTTCAAATGGCTGTATTATTATGATCTGGCGGGCAACAACACCCGGATTGTCAGAATGGATTCCTTATCGAAATTTGAATATGCCATCGACCGTAATTTTGATGAATTCCGGAATGTGGTAAAACTGCGAAAAATCAATACAGCCCGTAAGTTTTCTGATTATCAAACCTTTGAATATGAGTATTATAAGTAGTCCGTTTTCTATACCAAACCAGAATTAATGATGATAACTTTACTAGCAGGTTTAGCTGCCTCTTTTTTACATGTGATTTCAGGACCTGATCACCTGGCTGCTGTTACCCCGCTGGCGATTGAAAGCAGAAAAGAAGCATGGAAAATTGGTTTTTCCTGGGGAATCGGACATACACTCGGAGCCTTGCTCATCGGGTTGGTGTACATTTTTTTCAGACAATTCATCCATGTGGAAGTCATCTCCTCCCATAGTGAAAAAATTGTAGGTTTTATTCTGATTGTTATCGGATTATGGGCAATCTGGAATGTCGCCGGAAACACATCAGGCGAATCACACAAGCATCCTCACCTTCACTTTGAACAAACACCTTATATCCATTCACACCCTCATCCCCATAATCCTGAATTTAAAGGAAGCAGGATAATAGCTCGGCATGACCATTTCGGAGCCGGCGCACACAGCCACGTTCATGAAAAACCGGTGAAACAGAACATATTTGCAGCTTTATCGGTAGGAACCTTACATGGATTTGCCGGAGTATCGCACCTGATTGCCATATTACCCACCTTGGCCTTTGCCACCACTTTCCAATCGGCCCTTTACCTTACGGGTTTTGGAATTGGAACCCTGACAGCCATGATTTTATATTCCACTTTTTTAGGGTATCTTGCACACAAATCACAAAAAGTACGTACTGGCAGCCTTTACCGCAACATTCGCCTCGCCGGAGGTGGAATCGCCATTTTAACAGGTATTTTCTGGATAGCCTTCTCCTTCAATATTTAAAATAAGGCATACCTGGGGCAGCTAATTACTTTTACTAAGGTACTCATTCCATAAGGTTTCAAAATCTGGCACATTCCGGTAATGCCATTTTCCAAGGATCTGTCCGTTTTTAAGAAGCATAAGTCCGGGATTGGAACGGATCATCATTTTTAAAGCAATATCATCTGCTGAGTAAAATTCCATATACTCGTGAAATAATCCTTTGAAGGATTGTACATTCTCAGGCAGGGTAGCAGTCAGACCAATCATTGAATATCCCAGGCTATCGATTTTTGGATATAAATCATTGATCCTGATAAATGATTCCGGTTTAGCCTTTTGAAGGTCATAGGAAACAACCAGGAACTGAAAATCAGGATTTGCCAGAAACTGATCGGTGATAATGTTTCCGGCTTCATCAAAAACTGCAAGGTCGATACCCGGCAATTGGTTGGGATCTTCCACCCGCTGCGACACATATTTCCATTGAGCCAGCCAAAGGGAATCGGAATAAGGGTAATCGGGTGAAAGGTATTCTTTCTGTTCTCCGGTGGCACTATTTTCAAATGTGAGAAAAATTCTGACAGGTTGCGGATTTTCAACAATCACGCGTTTTCCAGTTTTCCAGGGCAGAAAATCAATAATTGGAAGATTGCTGTAGTTCCACATGGAAAACCACACGAATCCTAGAAAAGTAATCCCGGCTATGGAAATTTCAGGAACATTTCCCCAGAACTTTTTAAATGTGTTTCGCTGAATAAAGATGATCAGGGTAAAGAACATCAGCACGATGTTTTTTCCAAATGTTTGCCAGTTGGTCATGATGATGGCATCGCCAAAGCAACCGCAATCGGGCACAGGATTATAGATGGCATCAAAAAATGTAAGAATGGTAAAATAGGACATTACCCCCAATAGCAGCCAGGAGATCAGTTTCATTCTGACTTTAACTAGAAGCAGTACTCCGAGCGAAAACTCAAAAGTACACAGTATCACCGATAAGAGTAATGCAAGCGGTAAAGCCCAATCCATCTGATAGGCAATAAAATAGTCTTCAATCCGGTAAGCAGTTCCCAGCGGGTCAACCCCTTTCACAAAGCCGGAAAAAACAAAAACCACTCCGACAAGTATCCGGCTTATTTCCCTTAAATATCTCATAAACAGATTATTAAAATGTTACTTTAATTGCTCATTGCTAATTGCTAATTGTCAAGAAGTATCAGAGCAAAAATGGCATAATTGATCATATCATGAAAATTAGCATCAATCCCCTCAGATTCAACAGGTTGACCTGCCAGTTCTTCCAACTGTTTAACCCGGTGAATTTTCATCAGAATGATATCCGTAATGGATGACACCCTCATACTTCTCCAGGCTTCGTTATAATCATGGTTTTTACGTTCGAGCAGTTCGGTAGATTCTCTCAGAGATCTGTCGTACCAGTCCAGTGCCTGTTCCTGGGTCAGATCAGGCACATCCTTACAACCCAGGGCAAGCTGTATTAAACCGATAGCGCCATAATTAATGATTCCGATAAATTCGGAACGGATTCCTTCAGGAATTTTTTGGGTTCCTTTTTCCTGTAAAGACCTGATTCTCGCAGCTTTTATAAAAATCTGATCCGTAATTGAAGAAGGCCGGAGTATTTGCCAGGCAGGCCCATATTCCGAAAGTTTTTTGCGAAAGATTTTCCGGCATTCATCCACTACTTTTTGAATCTGAACCGGAGTCAGGTTGGCATTATCTGGTTTCATGCCTGCAAAATTAAAAGAATTGGGATTGAATTCGGAAAGTACGCTATTTTTCCACGATCTGGTATAGTTTATTGTCTTCAAGTTTATACAGCAACGGGGCAACCTTTATCCGCGGATACCGTTGCCTTAAACGCTTTGCTTCACTCAGCGTAAAATTCACTTCGTTCTCAATCTCAAACATAGGGGCATAATTCATAAAATGCTCCTCTGCCCTTTCAATACTCCAGCCGGCGTTACTTACAAGCCCGTTAACAAACAGGGTCTTGCGGGATATCAGGTTTACCATGGCACAATTGGTATGGCCAATGACCGCAATGTATTTAACATTGCCAACCGCAATGGCATATGAAACCTTGAATTCGCTGTAACGGAGGTTGGCGCCGCCCGCCCTGATGATATAGGCAAAATTCTCGGGTAAGCGAAGGCTTTTACGATGGTCCATACACATTCCCACTAAAATCTGTGCCTGGTTATAATTATCGAAAGTCCGCTCAAGATTATGGTACTCCAGTAATGTTCCCACAGGAGTGCCCTGATATTTAGGGAAAATATCCGCCAGATTCTCAACTTTGGCAAGTGTATTCATGGATTGATAAAAATTAAATATTTAATTCAACAACTTAATTAAATACTGGTTTGAAAACAACCCGACTGTTTATCATTTTTTATGATTTTCATCTGGCTCAATTATTAAGTTTACAAAAAAAACGGAGCAGTAACCCGGTTATAAATTCCATGAACCCAGGCAATTGCCATCCCATAGTTGGTCACTGGAATTCCTGCTTCAACGAAGGGTTTTACCCGGTTAAGAACCTGTTTACGGGTAATTACACATCCTCCGCATTGTATTACAAGGGCATATTTCCGAATATCATCGGGTAACGGACTTAAACCGGCAACCACATCAAACCTCAATTCCTTACCTGTAAATGCTGCTAACCAGCGGGGAATTTTTACCCTGCCAATATCATCACAGGATACATGATGGGTACACGATTCAAGAATCAGAACCTGATCGCCGTCTTGAAGTTGTGAAATAGCCGGTGTACCTTCATAATAATGCCTGTAATCACCCTTATGGCGGGCCAGCAAAATACTGAAACTGGTCAATGAAATATTTTCCGGAACTTCTTTACTTACTTTACCAAATGCCTGACTATCAGTAATGACCAAAACCGGTTTGGGGTTCATTTTTTCAAGATGTTCCCGAAGCCGGTCTTCTTTAGTTACTACTACAATTCCATCGTTATCCAGTACATCTCTGATAACCTGTACCTGTGGAAGTATCATTCTCCCTTCAGGCGCTTCACTGTCAACCGGAGTTACCAGAAGTACCACATCGCCGGGAGAAATAATGCCTTCCAGCATGGAATGCATGATATAGGCCGATTCCGGGATCAGCTTCCTCAATTCATCGGTAATCAGCTGTACAGGGTATCCACCGTTAACTGAAAATGGGATCATCCTGACTCCGTATTTTTCTGACAATGCCTTTTCAAGCTCCGCATCCGGCAACTGTAAATCTGATTTGTTATAAACTACCATGAAAGGTATTTCTTTATCGTTCAGGGCTTTAAGTAATTGCTCCTCGGCTTTTCCAAAACAGTTCTCGGTAATTACCAAAATGGCACAATCAACCTGGCTCAGGATATTCCGGGTTTTTTTTATCCGCTGGCTTCCCAGGTCTCCAACATCATCAATCCCGGCAGTGTCAATAATAACACAGGCACCTACCCCTTCCATCTCAATCGATTTTTTAACAGGGTCGGTGGTCGTACCTGCAATCGGGGACACAATAGACAATTCCTGGCCGCATAACAGGTTAATCAAGGAACTTTTGCCCGTATTTCTTCTTCCGAAAATCCCTATATGGGGTTTTATTTCTCTTCCTTTTTGCATTCTCTGATCCAATTATTATCATTTCAGGTTTATACCCCTTACAGTAATTGAAAACCGTAATTTAGCAACCCTGATTGAAGGCAAAACTATAAAATATTTTAATTGAGTAAACAAATTAAAAATCAATACATTAGCGTTCGGATCAATGTATCCGGGCTGGTTCAGGGAGTTGGATTCAGGCCATTTATCTACCGTATTGCCCATGAATTTCAAATTAAAGGCTGGGTAGAAAACAACCTGAAAGGGGTATTGATTCACGCTGAAGGAGAAAATGAAAAAATCAACCTGTTTGTTGAAGCGGTTAAAGACCGGGCTCCTTCGGCTTCAGTGATCGAAAGTATCGGGATAACAGAGGCTGCAACAGAAAAATATGCTTCGTTTTTTATAAAAAAAAGCTCTGATTTCATTGAAGGAGTAACTGAGGTAAGTCCTGATATAGCAGTATGTGAGGAGTGCCTGAAGGATCTTGAAAATCATCCTCATCGTATTGATTATCCGTTTATTAACTGCACAAATTGCGGTCCCAGATTTACCATTATCAAAGACCTCCCCTACGACCGGCACCAGACAACCATGGAGCCATTTCGCATGTGTGAGGTATGCCGTAAAGAATATGAGAACATTCTTGACCGGAGGTTTCATGCTCAACCGGTTGCCTGCCTGCATTGTGGTCCCGAATACCTTCTGGTATTCAAAGGAACAGAATACAGGGAGATCAGGCAAATTTTGAACAAAACAGCAGAACTCGTTAATTCAGGAAAAATCATAGCCATCAAAGGTCTTGGGGGCTATCACCTGATGTGTGATGCCTGTAATGAAGATGCAGTGAAAACCTTGAGAAACAGAAAACTAAGAGAAAATAAACCTTTTGCTGTAATGATAAGGGACCTGGAGACTGCAAAAAAAACAGCCCTTGTTGATGAAGTTGAATCAGACTTGCTGACCTCATGGAGAAGGCCTATTGTTCTGCTCCGATTAAAACAGGGAGATGCTGAAAAACCTGTATCACCTCCTGTAATGAATGGCTTTAATACTATCGGTATCATGCTGCCTTATATGCCGTTACATTATCAGCTCTTCAGCCTGTTAAGTACAGATGCCGTGGTACTTACAAGTGGTAATATTTCAGATGAACCGGTTTGTATTTCAGATACCGGAGCTATTGATCAGCTATCAGGAATTGCAGATGCCATTTTATCCTACAACCGTGAAATCTATAACCGGGCAGACGATTCAGTAGTTATGGTCTCGAATAAAAAACCAAGGCTTATCAGAAGGTCAAAAGGATATGCTCCCACTACCATTGGAACCGGGCTTAACCTTGACGGAATTTTCGCGGCAGGTGCAGAACTCACCAATTGTTTTGCTTTGGGTAAACTAAACCGGGCAGTGGTAAGCCAACATATTGGCGATCTGAAAAATATGGAAACCCTTGATTTTTATGAAGAAAGCATCCGACGTTTTTCTCATCTGTTCAGAATTAAACCGGCCATCGCTGTTTGCGACCTTCACCCTGACTACCTGTCAACTCAGTATGCCCTGAACCTGAATCTGCCGGTTGTAAAAGTACAGCATCATCATGCACACATTGCATCGGTTATGGCGGAACACCGGATTGATGAAAAGGTAATTGGTGTTGCCCTGGATGGAGTGGGTTTAGGAACCGACGGAAACATCTGGGGTGGTGAATTCCTGATTTGCGATCTTATGGATTTTGAGAGATATACTCATTTTGAATATATACCTGCTCCGGGAGGTGACCAGGTTACGCGTGAACCCTGGCGTATGGCGTTTTCCTACGTTTACAGTTTCTTTGGAAAGGAATTCATCGTTAATAATTTGCCTATTCTTTTCCCAGACCTTAAAATGGATTTGGCCCTGAAACTTCTGGAAATGACAGATAAAAAGGTGAACTGCCCGCTTACTTCCTCTGCTGGCCGTTTGTTTGATGCTGTGAGTGCTTTAACCGGGATATGCCGGTGGTCAGGGTTTCATGCTGAAGCGCCCATGCGTCTGGAAGCCATGATCGACCAAAGGGAGCATGATTTCTATCCCATACAAATCAACAAAACCATATCATTTAAACCAACCTTTGAACGCCTTTTTGAAGATATCAGGCAACAAAAAGGTGCGGCTACCATTTCGGCCAGATTTCATAATACCATGGTATGGCTGATTGGCCATATATGTGAAATAATCAGAGATGAGCGGCACCTCAATAAGGTAGCTTTATCAGGCGGTAGTTTTCAAAATAAATACCTGCTTGAAAAAACTGAGCAACTGCTTGAATCAAAGGGTTTTGAAACCTATTCCCCCTTGCAGTTACCGGCAAATGACGGTGGTATCGCGGTGGGGCAGCTGGCGGTGGCCGCGAAACGACGAAACAGCTGAGGTGACGGGGCGTTGAGGCGTCGAGGATGCTGATTACAGGTACTTTGAGCATTATTCTTGTTTTTGCATGAAAAATATTTTTGCATTTGTTGCTCATAAAAATATTTTTTGTACTTTTGCAGTCCAATAATATGGTGTTTGTAGCTCAGCTGGTTAGAGCATCGGATTGTGGTTCCGAGGGTCGTGGGTTCGAATCCCATCATACACCCTGCAAAAAGGCTGTTTTCTTAACAGCCTTTTTTTTTATGGATTTTTTTTTACTTTTACCAACCTATTTCGGCTTAATTATTAATTGTTAAAATTTGACTCTAAACTGTTTTAATTTATGGGAAAACTGTATATTTCCAAAATTTTTCTAAACAGTTTGTCCGACGCGATCAATGACCAAACCATCTGAAATCGAACTCCTTAAAAAGGAAATTGAAGTTCTGAAAAATCAGGTTTCTGTTCTGAAATCAGAGAATACCCATTTGATTTCTAAAAATGGACTTTTACTGCCTGGTTTACATACCGGTCAGACTGACAATACAATCTTCGAAATCCCGGAATTTATTGAACTTATTCCGGAACCGGTAATAATTTGTGATTCAATTACTTCCAGAATACTTCATGTTAATTCCGCAGCCTGTAAAATGTCTGGGTATACCGTAGCTGAATTCGGCCAACTGTTTTTCAAGGACCTGTTTACGAACCTTACTGAATCACCTTCCGACAGCAGATTACCCAGAAAAATTCAGCAATACAGGTTTTTAAAGAATAATGGCACCTTTGATCATCTCAGCCTATCACGTACAACACTTTCTCAACAGGACCGCAACTTTGACCTGATCATCCTGAGAAGTATTAATGAATATCTGAATATCATAGAAGAAATTCTGAACAGTGAGGAATTGTACAAGAACATCATACAAACGCAGAATGAACTAATTGTCAGGATTTTGTATAATGGCATCATTATATTTGCCAACAGTGCTTTTCAAAAATATTTCGAACTTAGCCATGAAAGGGTAACCGGGTCAAACTTCCTTAACTTTCTCGATCCGGAATACCAGTCGGTATTTATTTCGAAAACATCCCATCTTTCGAAACAAAATCCTTCCTGCTCCCTCGATGTAAAACACCACACCGGAAATAATACGGTGAAGTACCTTGAATGGACGTGCATTGCCATTTTTGATGAATCAGGGAATATTGTGACATATCAGGTTACAGGGCGCGACATCACCCGTTTGAAGGAGTACGAGAACGATCTTGTGGATTCTAAAATCAAAGCGGAAGAATCCGACCGGCTGAAGTCGATTTTTCTGGCTAATATGTCTCACGAAATCAGAACCCCGATGAATTCCATCATTGGATTCTCTACCCTGCTTGAAGACCTTTCCTATTCTCTCGAACAGAAGACCGATTTCATACATGCCATCAGTATGTCAGCCAATAATCTTCTGGAGATTATTCAGAATATCACGGATTTATCGCTCCTCGAATCCAGACAGGCCAACCTTGTTAAATCAGAGTTCTCGCTGGAACGGTTTTTCAAGGATTTCAATTCAAATATCAGTGAGATCAAATTTTTGAACAACCGGGAAAACCTCCCGGTTAATTACAGGCAAAATGAAGAAGATGTTAACCTGTTTGCAGATAAGAAAAGACTTCATCAGATACTGATAAATATTGTAGGAAATGCCATAAAATTTACGCACCAGGGTTTTGTTGAGTACGGGTATCTGATTCAGGACAGGGAAGTAATGTTTTTTGTAAAAGATACAGGGATTGGAATCCCCACTCATTTACAAAGTATGATTTTCGAAAAGTTCAGACAGGTTGATGAAGGAAATACCAGGAAATACGGAGGACTGGGTCTCGGGCTTACCATAGCCAAAGCTTTGACTGAACTTATGGATGGCAAGATATGGTTTGAATCTTACCCCAATTCAGGATCCACGTTTTATATCAGTATGCCCATACCACCCCAGATCACTGACCAAAGGGTATTGAGTTATGTGGAATCGGGAAGCAATATTAACTATTGGGCCAATAAAACGATACTGGCTGCTGAAGATGAAAGCATCAACTACATTCTGCTCAAGAAAATACTCAAGTTCAGCGCAGCTAACCTGATCTGGGCAAAGGACGGACAGGAAGCAGTGGATATTGTGAGCTCCGGAAGATCGATTCATCTCGTTCTGATGGATTTAAAAATGCCGGTAAAAGATGGTTTCCAGGCCACTATTGAGATAAAAGCACTGCGGCCTTCATTACCGGTTCTGGCGTTAACGGCCTATTCATTGCCACAGGACCAGAAACGGGCTCTTGAATCAGGGTGCAGTGATTTTATTACCAAACCCATCAATATCGATTCATTATTGAAAAAAGTGTCCAATTATATTTTATGATAAAGGCACCTACCATGGAAAACACCAGAAAGCAAAACATCAGCAGTAACGTACCAGACAACAAATCATCAGTTGCCGGTTTCAACAGTCTGAATGAATTACATCATGAATTCAATGTATTTCTAAACCTCACTCCGTCTGCAATATTTGCGGTGGATACCAGCCGCAGGATTACCAGGTGGAATAAACGGGCTGAGGAAATTACCGGATATACCGCCGGGGAGGTTACCGGCAAGGAGTGTTGGATATTTGCTGATTCCCCCTGTAAGACGCACTGTGGATTATTCGATCCAGACCTAAAAAAACCTTTGTTTGGAAGGGAATGTGTCATCATTACAAAATCAGGTGAAAAGAGATATATTCTTAAAAATGTAAATGTATTAACCGGCTCCAGCGGAGAAGTAACCGGGGGCGTAGAAAGTTTTGAAGACATTACCTATCAGAAAGTCATTGAAAATCAGCTCAAACAAAGAGAAATCAATTTTCTTACTTTCTTTAATGCTTCTGAAGATCTTCTATTCGTTTCAGATCTGTCAGGCAATATCATCCTGGCTAACCAGACTGCTGTAAGTAAACTAGGATATAAAGCCCCTGAAATAAATCAGATGAAGTTGTACGATCTTTTGCCTCCTCATCTTACAGAACAAGGGAAAGTATATTTTAAAGATATCCTGGAAGGACGGCGAAGAAACTGCAACCTGCCTCTGATCGATATAAACAAAAGGATCATCCCTGCTGAAACTACAGTGTCCAAAGGCTTATGGAACAATGAGGAGGCAATGTTTGTGGTTTCAAAGGATATCAGTGAACTGCTGCTTTCAGAAGAGAAATTTGCCAAAGCCTTCGAATCTAATCCATCAGCCATGGCCATTTCATTACCTGAGGGTGGATTTATCAATGTTAACAGGGCATTCGAAACTATTTCCGGTTTTTCAAAAAATGAAATCATTGGAAAGACCAGTGGCGACCTTGATTTTTTCAAAGATCCGGACATCCGGCCATTTCTAAAGGAAAAATTCCGGGAAACCGGAAAAATAGAGAATTTTGATCTTTCACTTAAAGCCAGAGACGGAACCATTCGTACAGGCTTATTATCAATGGATTCCATTGAAATCCAGAATAATCGTTTTATATTAATGATTTTCAATGATCTCACCGAAAGCATTATTGCCAAAGAAGAAGCGGCCGGTTTCATGGAAAAACTGAAGCAATCCAATGCCAACCTGGAACAATTTGCCTATATCGCTTCGCATGACCTGCAGGAACCTCTGCGTAAGATTTTAGCTTTTAGTGAAAGATTAACCTTAAAATACTCGGAAAATCTGGATGATACCGGCCTGGATTATCTGAACCGGATGCATTCAGCAGCCGGCAGAATGCAGAAAATGATCGATGACCTGCTTGCATTTTCCCGTATATCTACCCGGGGAAATACATTCACAGCTGTAAGCCTGGAAGAAGTTTTCAACGACACACTGGCCGACCTTGAAGTAATGTTGGAAACTACCCATGCAAAAATCTATCATGACGAGCTACCTGTAATAGATGCCGATCTGGCACAAATGCGACAGCTCTTTATGAATCTGATCGGCAATTCACTGAAATACCGCCAGCCAGAAATAATCCCGGAAATTCAGCTAAGATGTCAGTATCCCGGAAATAATATTGCCATTTCGTTTACCGACAATGGAATAGGCTTTGAAGAAAAATACTCATCGGTCATTTTTCAGCCTTTTCAACGCCTTCATGGAAGAAGCCAGTATGAAGGCAGTGGTATCGGGTTGGCCATTTGTAAAAAAATCGTCGAACGCCACAAAGGATCCATTGAGGTAATCAGCCATCCCAATAATGGTTCCACCTTTATAGTAACCTTACCAATCCATCAACCTGAACTCTAAACCAATACCTGATGATGAAAAAAATATTGACTTATTGCCAAATATTCACATTGGTTTCCGCAACTCTGATTGTTACTTCATGTACTCAAAACTCCGGGCAAGAGAAAATCAGACAGGAAGAAATGAAACTTGACAGTCTGGCCCGGAATATTTCCAATGATTTTTATAAGATCAGTCTTGAAATATCCAACATTGCTACATTTATCACCCAACTATATGAAAATCAGAATACATATCATTGCAAAAATCCCGGCATTTATAAACTCGATAAATCAGGAGTGCTGTATAAACCTGTAAACGACGGGGGATCGGCGATTTTCGTATCAGGCTATGTTCCGGTCAACGATTCCATTCTTAAAGTCGTATATTTTACCGAACCCCTCGATTCTCTTTTCAAAGTGTTAATTGAAACCAATACCGCAATCGCCCAGGTATATTACAATGACCGGTACTCCATTAACCGGATCTATCCATATTTTGATGTACTCACCCAGTATGAGGCCAGAATGAATATTCCTGAATTTAATTTTTACTATCTGGCTGATGAACAGCACAATCCGGAGAGAAAAGCAGTATGGGTTGCTGAACCCTATGTTGACCCGGCCGGAAGGGGTTGGATGATTTCTGCCATTGCCCCGGTATATTTCGAAAACCGGCTTGAAGGAGTACCCGGCATTGATATCACCATCAGTGACATTACAGGGAGATATTTTAATGAAGAAAACAAGGACTTGATTATTACAGACAGCTCCGGAGTCATTGTTTCCGCAGATGAATATATCATCAACCTTTTAGAAATGCCAACACTGAAAACCCACAAGTATTTTGAAACCATCAAACAGGACACTTACCTCAAAGACGACTACAACCTGCTGAAGAGCAAAAACGAAAAAATAAGAAATACATTTAAAAGAATTATTAAGGATCAGTCGCGCAGCGAATCGCTTTCCCTGGAAGGAGATAATTACCAGGCCGTAATGTCAAAAATTGAGCAACTGAACTGGTTTCTGATCAGGATTGTGAAAATATAACTTAGATTGAACAAAAATGGATATTGTAATTAAAAGAATACGATGGATCATTCTGGTGCTGGTTATTGCCATCATTGGGCTCAACGTATTTTTTTATTACAGTTTTTATAAACAGCAACTTGAAAGCCGGAGGCTGGTACTCAACAAACAGGTAAGCATAACATCCTCCCAGATAGAATCTGCGTTTCAACGTTTCAGAAATGATCTGGCATTTTATTTCACTTTTGACGACATCCGGGCGCTCTTTGAAGAAAAGTCAATGAATAGTAAACCGGTAAGAAAAACCCGGCAGTTCTTCATTAAGTACAATGATTTTATTAAGGAGATGACCTTTACTGATTTTCAGGGCAATCAGTTTGAATTCAACGGAACCACCGACAACTATTTTCAAAAAAGATATCTTAAAATTGACCGCAACCCACTCCGGAGTACGGATACAGTCATTAAAAAATTCGACCCTACCGGATTTGATGTGATTGTACGAGTAGTTGACGAAGGAATTGTGCGGGCAAATATCAAATTAGCTATTGATATACAGGATTTTATCAGATTAGCATTCGAACAGAATTATGTTTCAAGAAATACCCTGGAAGCTTTATGCGATACTCAGGGACAAATTATCACCGCCAATTTTGTTCCTGAACTGGATGGATTCTCTGAATCAGAACTCATCTCCCGGAAAATCAAACTGGGTTTATCTGAACAATTTGGCACCAGTCTGATCAAAGAAAATCAAAAAATCAATCTGATTTCGGTGGTTTACCCGGTAAAAATTCTTGACTATCCCTTTGGACTGGTGTTTTCGGAAGATACGAAAAGCATTTTCACCGATGTATTGCGAAACTCGATTACCCTTAGCCTGCTAACAATTATTCTGTTTATTTTTATCATTCTGATTTTCATATATATACTAAGTTTTCTCAGAGAAAATGAATTAAAGCTTTCACAGGCCAACAGTGAACTCGAGCAAATCACGATCATTTCCAATCACGATCTTCAGGAACCTCTGCGTAAAATTCAGATTTTCAGTAACCGTTTGTTACAGTTGCACCTCAAACAAGGTGATGAAAGAACCATTTCCTATCTGGATAAAATTCTCGGTTTTTCTGAAAAGATGCAGACTTTGCTTGAAGAAGTACTGACTTACAGTTTTATTAACCGGCAAAACATAACCAGACAAACTGTGGATTTGAATGCTGTTATGCAATCTGTAAAAAATGATTTTGACTCCGGCATTAAAGAAAGCGGGGCAGTCATTGAAATTGGGCCACTCCCCCTGCTTGAAGGGAACGACCTTTATTTGAAAAAACTTTTTGAAAACTTGCTAAGTAATTCGATAAAATATGCACAACCATCAGTGATACCGGTCATCAAAATTCACTCGACTGTTCTTAACCAACGTGTGCACATCTATTTTGAAGATAATGGAATTGGAATTGACATGATCTTTTTTGACAAGATTTTCAAGCCTTTTCAAAAGCTCGGACAAAATGAAGGAATGGGAATGGGATTGTCGATATGCAAGAAAATTGTTGAGTTTCACAAAGGCGTTATAACTTTAAGAAGTGAGGTTAACAAAGGTACAATTTTTATTATCACACTTCCCCTTCAACAGAACAAGACTTTTTTTCATGATTTCCTGTTCAGAAAATCAAACGTAATCCACAAGAATGACCTATGAAAGATAACAGTAAAAAACCAATTGTAATATTGATGGCTGACGATGATCCTGACGACAGACTTCTCACTCAGGAAGCATTTCATGAGGCACATCTGGCCAATGAACTGCACTTTGTAGAAGATGGAATTCAGTTGTTGGATTACCTGTATCAACGCCGTAATTACAGTGACCCACGGAAATCTCCCAGACCCGGCCTGATTTTATTGGATCTCAATATGCCACGAATGGATGGAAGGGAAGCGCTTAAAGAAATAAAAAAAGATCCGGAATTACGCAGAATTCCTGTAGTAATTTTAACGACCAGCAAGTCGGAGGAAGATATCTTTAAGACTTATGATCTTGGTGCGAGTTCTTTTATCTCAAAACCGGTAACCTTCGAAAGGCTGGTTGAAATTGTCAGATTAATTGAAGCATACTGGTTTGAGATTGTATTGCTTTCAAACAGATAACGATAAAACCTATGAAGAGCCCGAATATTATTAACGTGCTTCTGATTGAGGACGATGAAGATGATTTTTTGATTCTAAGAGAGATTTTGTATGAGGTGAAGAATCAAAAATACAAACTGAACTGGATTCAGGATTTCGATACAGCGGTAACAGTTCTTCTTGATTCTGAAATCGATGTTTTTCTGGTAGATTACAGGCTTGGCAAGCATACGGGTCTCGAAATTCTTGAAACAGCCAAAAATCTTCACTGTCAGGCTCCTTTGATACTGATGACCGGCAAAGGCGATGATAACATAGATTTGCGAGCCCTCGAATACGGAGCCTCAGATTATCTGATTAAGGGTCAGTTTAACTCCTCCATGATCAGCCGCTCCATCCGATATTCCATTGAAAGAAAATCCATTGAAAATGAACTGAAAAAGGCAAAAGAAGCAGCCGAAGAAGCCACAAAAGCCAAATCTCAGTTCCTGGCCAATATGAGTCATGAAATCAGAACTCCGCTCAATGGCATCATCGGAATGAATGAAATCCTGAAACAAACCCCTTTGAGTATTGATCAGAAAGAATATATTGACATTATTGATTTCTCAGCCAACAACCTGTTGGCCATTATCAATGATATCCTTGATTTCTCCAAGATTGAAGCAGGACAGGTGGAACTGGAAAAAATCAATTTCAACCTCCATAAATCCATCGATAAAATTATTCAGCTTCTCAGGATCAAAGCAAATGAAAAGCAGATCAGCCTTGAAAAAATGATCTCCACTACGGTTCCTTTGCACGTAAAAGGGGATCCTGTGCGGATTAATCAGATTTTGCTTAATCTCACCAATAATGCGGTAAAGTTTACCGAAAAAGGGAGTATTAGCATCACAGTGGATATGGTGGAGGAAAAAGAAAGCACGGTTGTGCTGCTGTTTAAAGTAGCGGATACCGGAATTGGAATCACTGAAAAAAATCTGACCCGTTTATTCAGGGAATTCTCCCAAATATCATCCTACACTACCAGAAAGCATGGAGGGACAGGTCTTGGGCTGGCCATCTCTAAAAAATTGACTGAACTGATGAATGGCAGCATTGGAGTAGAAAGTGAGGAAGGAAAAGGCTCAACGTTCTGGTTTACGCTGGAACTTGAGAAAACCGTGGAGAAAAATCCGGTTCTGGAAATTACGCCGGAGATTGTGGTTCCCTTTAAACCTCTTGATATCCTGATTGCAGAGGATAATCTGATCAACCAGAAAGTTGTTCAGACCATTCTGGAAAATATGGGTCACAAAGTAACCATTGCACAGAATGGCCTGGAAGCCCTTGATTACTTTAACTGTGGTAATTATGATATAATATTCATGGATATTAACATGCCTGAAATGGATGGTGTTGAAGCCACCCATAAAATCAGAAATACAGAAAATGCCAGGCAGACCCTAAAACCTGTCAGGATCATAGCGCTGACAGCCAATGTGGTAAAAGAAGATGTGAGAATGTACCTTGCTGCAGGTATGAATGACTATGTTACCAAACCTTTTAAAGTTGCCGATCTGCATAAGGTACTTGAAAATCATCCCTGATCTTTCTGATCATTAAGAGCCCGGTAATCTCAAAATCACTTTATTACCAATACTTTCCCTGAAAATGACAAATGAGTGGCAGTTAAGGAAATAAAATAAAGGCCTCTGTGAGTATCCGCCAGATCAAGGTTATACTCTCCAATATCGTTAAAAGTACATACCAATTCCTTTACAGAAAGGCCGGAAGAATTTATTAACCTGAGTATAACAATATGATTCTTTAGCTGGCTGTTATTTAGCAAGATATGGTCATTTGCAGGATTAGGATGTAACTCAAGTTTTTCAGGAAGCTTTACAAATTGATCAATCCCCAGCCAACCACCGTTGAGATAGGTAAGGCCTGAATTATCAGGATCAAGCCAGGGTTTTAGTTTCGTGGAGTCAGCATCACCAATCTGATCCCATGAAAACCTGAATTGCCCGTAATAATCAGGAAGATTGGGAGAATTACAGGTAGCCTCACCACCGGTAAGCTGTCCGATAACCCTGCCTTCGGAATCCAGAATAGGGCATCCTGAAGAACCTCCTTCCGTAACTCCATGACCATTAGGCGTTTCAGCCCAGAGCACTTTCCAATGTGTATTGGGTGTATTAGCCCATGCTGTAGAAACCAGTGGAGTCTGATAAGTTGAAATTTTCATGATATCCCCCTGCGGATGATGAAGTGACACTCCAAACGGGCTCCCGGTATCGGCAATCGACCAACCCAAAAAATAAGGATTGTAACTGGGGGGGATTGATTCATTGAGAACCAGCAATTTGAAATCAGAACGGATATCAGTACCCATTTTGCCTGCGGCAGCAATTTTAGTGGCGCCGGTCATGGTATATGAGTTGAATTCAAGATCATTTAACGGATTAGAGCACTCCGGCCCTTCATACTTAAAATAAAAAATCCACTGGCCAAGCTCCTGTGGGGTTGAGGTAAAACCACAATGGTCAGCGGTAAGCAGGTAGGGTGTAAAATCCTGCCGGATGTTATTTAATAACGATCCCGTACACCAATAGGAACTTGCTCCCTGTTTGACTATTATCCGGGCTAATGCCCGTTTGGCATCCTGAAAACCACTCCCCTCTTCGCAGTTAATATTCACTTCACACGCGCCAGCTCCTCCAAAACCATCACTGGAATGCATTATTGGCTTATAGGCAATACCGGTTTCCTCGATGATTATTTTGGGATTATCCACCGAAGCAGGCGAATTGTACTCAATGATCAGTTCTCCGGAGGGTACCAGTTCCGTAGCGAAATAACCCCTTTCAGGGTTAGTGGCTGAAGTATAGGACCCTAAAAGGAATTTTTTTTCGGATGTGTAAATAAACAGTTTCCCCTGATCAGGAATCATAAAATCAGAATAATATAAAAGCATCCCAAAACCTACGGGAGCTTTAATTTTTAACAATCCAACCTTATGATTATCAACAATATACCATTCACAGTCTTTGGAAAAATCAATATGGCATTTAACTGATACTGAAAATCGGAGAGGATTTCCAGATACTTTTTCAACTTCATCCTCCTGTAATAATTCCGTTACCGGAATCTCTGAAAGGGTAATTTGATGCGGTGCCAAAACTTGCTCCAAACTAAATGTCAGAGGCTTACCGCCATATGATATCTGGCCAAATGATAAAGAAAAACCGGCAACAAAAAATACCAGAATAAATAAATATCTGATTATAAGACACTTCATAGCAAAATGAATTAAATATTATAATCAACAAATGTATTTTTTTTCATGAATGACTGAATGAAGTTTTTTTACTTTTGCGAATTCGATTTTATATCATTGGCATTTTTTTACATAAATCTTAATATAATCCAATCATTCAAATGAAACAAAAAACCACGAAACTGCTGAGTGAGTCAAAGACAGCAAGATGGATTGCTCTGGCTTTGATTTCACTGACCATGTTCTTTGCCTATTTCTTTGTGGATGTTGTAGCTCCACTACAGAGCATGCTTGAAAGAGAACCTTATCTGTGGTCGCCTGAAGTATTCGGTATGCTTGGCGGATCAGAATTCTTCCTGAATGTGTTTGCCTTTTTCCTGATCTTATCCGGTATAATACTGGATAAAATGGGTATACGATTTACGTTGATTACAGCTGGCTTAACGATGGTCATCGGCGGCAGTCTGAAATTTTACGCACTAACCCCGGCATTTGCAACCTCAGGTTTGGCTGAATTTCTCAACTCATTTATTGTTTGGGTTCCTGCTACTGCAAAGCTTGCCTTCGTGGGGTTTGCAATTTTTGGTGTCGGGGTTGAAATGGCGGGAATTACAGTATCCAAAACAATTGTGAAATGGTTCAAAGGCAGAGAAATGGCATTGGCCATGGGACTTGAAATGGCAACAGCACGGCTGGGTGTGTTTGCTGTTTTTCGTCTCACTCCGATTTTTGCTGAACAAGGAGGCGTGTCGAATTCAGTAATGATGGGGGTTGCCTTTTTGTGCATCGGTTTTCTGACATTCCTGATATATACATTTATGGATACCCGGTTCGACAAAGAAAAACATCTGACCAATGTTGCTTCTGCCGAAGAAGAATTTAAAATAAGTGATATCGGAAAGATCTTCTCCAACCCTGGTTTTCTGGCTATCGCTGGTCTTTGCGTATTGTTTTATTCAGCAATATTTCCATTCCAGAAATTTGCCACAGATATGCTCTCATCAAAACTTGATCTGCCCATTAAGGAAGCAGCAGCCTATTTCTCCTATTTTCCTATCGGAGCAATGATACTGACACCGTTTATCGGATATTTTCTTGATGTAAAAGGAAAAGGAGCGACGATGATGTTTTATGGTGCCATTCTGCTTACCGTTTCACATCTTATTTTCGCCCTTGTGCCCAATGAGGCCTTCAATGTTCCCATAGCCATTGTTACGATTGTAATTCTCGGAACTGCTTTTTCACTGGTTCCTGCTTCTATGTGGCCATCCCTTCCAAAGATCGTGGAAGATCGTTATCTTGGATCAGCGTATGGTGCCATTTTCTGGATTCAGAACATAGGTTTATTGTTGGTACCCATTTTAATTGGGTGGTCATTAACAGCATCAAATCCAGGAGTTTCAGAACAAATAAAGGCAGGAGTAGAAGGTGTAAAATATGATTACTTTATTCCTGAACTGATCTTTGCCGGTTTTGGCATTCTGGCTATGATCCTCGCTGTTGTCTTAAAAGTGGTTGACAAGAAGAAAGGTTTTGGATTGGATCTCCCCAACAAAAAATAGAGGTATTTGATACTCCGGAGAAAGAGAGGTTGTTGACTATTAACAACCTCTCTTTTCTTTTAACCTGATTAGTAAGTACTTAAAAAATAATAAGCTCAAATATTAACAAATTGTTAAAAAGATGCGTGACCAAAACAAATATTTGTAAATTTGTAAATTCATTTCATTTCTTCTACTGCTTATTCAAACAAATTCATTCAATTGAAACACTTTATGCTGAAAATTTTTGACCTATGAAAAATACACTCATTATTATCTTTTTGATCTTTGTCAGTACCTTACCGGCTTATAATCAAAGTTTAAGCCCCATAGTAATTACTTCCTCCGGCAACTATAACCTTTCAGCTGCAGGATCATTACAGTGGACAATCGGGGAACCAATTATTGAAACTTTTACTAGTGCAGGCTCCATCCTGACCCAGGGATTCCAGCAAAGTAATTATAATATAACAGAAACTGATTCAACCAGGATGCTCAGTTTTGGAAGTGGACCAGCGACTTCTCTTTATTTTCCCATGTTCACGGCAAAAGTATTTCCAAATCCTGTCAGCGATATTATAAATGTTAATATCACATCAGAAATAACCGGATCAACTAAGGTTGAATTGCTTGATTTTAGCGGAAGATCGATATTTGAAGAAAGGTTTATCGAGCAGGCCATCCAGATCAATCTTCAATCAATACCCCCGGGGATATATTTCATGCGGGTGTCCAATTCTGTTAATGGATATTTCAAGACTTTTAAAATAGAAAAGACATATAATTAAAACCAATATTAATCTAAAATCTAAATTATGAGAAGGTTACTTTTACTTCTGATTTTGTGTCTCAGTTTTTGGATTGCAGCAATTGCCCAGCCACCCAAAAGCTTTAAATACCAGGCTGTTGCCAGAAACAGCAGCGGAAACATACTGGTAAATCAGGCAATATCTCTGAAAGTCACCCTTATTAAAAATGGACCTATTGGGGTACAGGTATATAGTGAAAAACACACTGTAACTACCAATCAGTTTGGACTGGTCAATTTCAATATAGGTCAGGGTACTGTATTGCTTGGTTCTTTTAATGATATCGACTGGGGTTCAGCCAATTACTATGTAAGATTGGATATGGATCCTAACGGTGGCTCTGCATTCAGTTTTATGGGAACCACACAACTATTAAGCGTACCTTACGCCTTACATGCTGAAACTGCCAATGAACCCGGACCTCCAGGGCCACAAGGACCTCAGGGACCTCAAGGTATTCAGGGAGATCCAGGACCGGCAGGCCCTCAGGGACCGGCTGGTCCTCAAGGACCACAAGGTATTCAGGGAGTAACAGGTCCGGCTGGACCAGAAGGGCAGCAAGGCCCACAGGGTATACAGGGCGAACCTGGACCGGTTGGACCAGAAGGACCTCAAGGTCCACAGGGTAGTCAGGGTGAACCAGGCCCCGAAGGTATTCAGGGTCCTCAGGGTTTACCAGGTGATCAGGGACCACAGGGTATACAAGGGGAACCTGGACCACAAGGAATTCAGGGAGAATCCGGACCGCAAGGAGAACCAGGTGAAACCGGACCGCAAGGACCTCAGGGTATCCAGGGTGAAACAGGACTGCAAGGACCGCAGGGTATTCAGGGTGAAACTGGACCGCAGGGACCTCAGGGATTACAGGGTGAAACCGGAAGTCAGGGACCCATGGGACCTCAGGGAAACACAGGCCCTCAGGGTCCAGTTGGTGCCAGCTTCAATGTTGACGAAAGTGGAGAATTAGCTGAAAGGGATTTATATGATAACGAACCTGCCGGTTTTACTTTTTTGGACATTGTTAATGGAAATCTGTATATTAAACAGGTAGAATTCGCGGTTTGGAGCGGACCATTCCCTTTTGGTAAGGGAGAACAAGGTGATGTGGGTCCGGAAGGACCAACCGGGCCGCAAGGCATACAAGGTATACAGGGACCGCAGGGTATTCAGGGAATACAGGGACCACAGGGTATACAGGGTGAAACAGGACCCCAAGGTATACAGGGTGAAATCGGGCCACAGGGTATACAGGGTGAAACCGGACCACAAGGTGTTCAGGGTGAAACCGGACCGCAAGGTGTACAAGGTGAAACCGGACCGCAAGGTGTACAGGGTGAAACCGGTCCACAGGGTATACAGGGTGAAACCGGACCGCAAGGTATACAGGGTGAAACCGGTCCACAGGGTATTCAGGGTGAAACAGGACCGCAAGGTGTACAGGGTGAAACAGGACCACAGGGTATACAGGGTGAAACAGGACCACAGGGACCTATAGGACCCGAAGGTATTGCAGGTCCCCAGGGACCCGTGGGAGCCAGTTTTAATGTCGATGCAAGTGGGACATTTGAAGACAGGGCTTTATATGACAACGAACCAGCTGGTTTTACTTTCTTTGATATTGTTAACGGTAACCTGTATATCAAGCAATTTGATTTTGGAGTTTGGAACGGACCTTTCCCATTCGGAAAAGGTGAACAAGGAGATTCTGGACCTCAGGGACCGCAAGGGCCACAAGGTATCCAGGGCCCTCAGGGCAACACAGGACCTGTTGGACCGCAAGGACCACAAGGTTTACAAGGTGAAACCGGCCTTCAAGGTCCTCAGGGACCGCAAGGCGAAACCGGATTACAAGGTATCCAGGGTGATCCGGGACCTCAGGGTATTCAAGGTGAACAAGGATTACCCGGTGAAACCGGACCACAAGGACCTGCCGGACCGCAAGGTGAGCAAGGTTTACAAGGTGAAACAGGACCACAAGGACCGCAAGGAGATCAAGGAATTCCAGGTGAAACAGGTGCTCAGGGACCTGCCGGTCCGCAAGGTATTCAAGGTGTGACAGGACCGCAAGGACCTGCCGGTCCGCAAGGACCCACCGGTCCCAGAGGTTTTCAGGGACCCCCGGGACCTACTGGAGCTACTGGAGCTACTGGAGCTACCGGACCGCAAGGACCTGCCGGACCGCAAGGTGAACAAGGTTTACAAGGTGAAACCGGACCTGCCGGACCGCAAGGTGAGCAAGGTTTACAAGGTGAAACCGGACCTGCCGGACCGCAAGGTGAACAAGGTTTACCAGGCGAAACCGGACCTGCAGGCCCTCAAGGTGAGCAAGGTTTAACCGGCGAAACAGGACCGCAAGGACCCATCGGACCACAAGGCGAACAAGGATTACAAGGTGAAACCGGACCTGCCGGTCCGCAAGGCGAACAAGGATTACAAGGTGAAACCGGACCTGCCGGTCCACAAGGTGAACAAGGTCTACCAGGCGAAACAGGGCCACAAGGACCTGCCGGTCCACAAGGTGAACAAGGTTTACAAGGTGAAACCGGACCTGCCGGTCCACAAGGTGAACAAGGTTTACAAGGTGAAACCGGACCTGCCGGGCCGCAAGGCGAACAAGGATTACAAGGTGAAACCGGACCTGCCGGTCCACAAGGTGAACAAGGTCTACCAGGCGAAGCAGGACCACAAGGACCTGCCGGACCGCAAGGTGAACAAGGTTTACAAGGTGAAACCGGACCTGCCGGTCCACAAGGCGAACAAGGTCTACCAGGCGAAACAGGGCCACAAGGACCTGCCGGACCGCAAGGTGAACAAGGTTTACAAGGTGAAACCGGACCTGCCGGTCCACAAGGTGAACAAGGTTTACCGGGCGAAACAGGACCACAAGGACCTGCCGGACCGCAAGGTGAACAAGGTTTACAAGGTGAAACCGGACCTGCCGGTCCACAAGGTGAACAAGGTTTACCGGGCGAAACAGGACCGCAAGGACCCATCGGACCACAAGGCGAACAAGGATTACAAGGTGAAACCGGACCTGCCGGTCCACAAGGTGAACAAGGTCTACCAGGCGAAACAGGGCCACAAGGACCTGCCGGACCGCAAGGTGAACAAGGTTTACAAGGTGAAACCGGACCTGCCGGTCCACAAGGTGAACAAGGTCTACCAGGCGAAACAGGGCCACAAGGACCTGCCGGTCCACAAGGTGAACAAGGTTTACCAGGCGAAACCGGACCTGCCGGTCCACAAGGCGAACAAGGTTTACAAGGTGAAACCGGACCTGCCGGTCCACAAGGCGAACAAGGTCTACCAGGCGAAACAGGACCGCAAGGACCCATCGGACCACAAGGCGAACAAGGTGCACAAGGTGAAACCGGACCTGCCGGACCACAAGGTGAACAAGGTCTACCAGGCGAAACAGGGCCACAAGGACCTGCCGGACCGCAAGGTGAACAAGGTTTACAAGGTGAAACCGGACCTGCCGGTCCACAAGGACCTGCCGGACCACAAGGCGAACAAGGATTACAAGGTGAAACCGGACCTGCCGGGCCGCAAGGCGAACAAGGTTTACAAGGTGAAACCGGACCTGCCGGTCCACAAGGTGAACAAGGTCTACCAGGCGAAACAGGACCACAAGGACCCATCGGACCGCAAGGCGAACAAGGATTACAAGGTGAAACCGGACCTGCCGGACCACAAGGTGAGCAAGGTTTACCAGGCGAAACAGGACCACAAGGACCTGCCGGACCGCAAGGTGAACAAGGATTAACCGGCGAAACAGGACCACAAGGACCTGCCGGGCCGCAAGGCGAACAAGGATTACAAGGTGAAACCGGACCTGCCGGTCCACAAGGTGAACAAGGTCTACCAGGCGAAACAGGACCGCAAGGACCTGCCGGACCGCAAGGTGAGCAAGGATTACAAGGTGAAACCGGACCTGCCGGTCCGCAAGGCGAACAAGGATTACAAGGTGAAACCGGACCTGCCGGTCCACAAGGTGAACAAGGTCTACCAGGCGAAACAGGACCGCAAGGACCTGCCGGGCCGCAAGGCGAACAAGGATTACAAGGTGAAACCGGACCTGCCGGTCCACAAGGTGAACAAGGTCTACCAGGCGAAACAGGACCGCAAGGACCTGCCGGGCCGCAAGGCGAACAAGGATTACAAGGTGAAACCGGGCCCCAGGGTTTACAGGGACTTACAGGTCCTCAAGGACCAAGAGGATTCCAGGGACCTCCGGGTCCAACTGGTGCAACAGGTCCACAAGGTGTTCAAGGACCTGCCGGACCACAAGGCGAGCAAGGTGTTCAAGGTGTAGCCGGACCTCAGGGTGAACAAGGACCCGTTGGACCTGTCGGACCGCAAGGTGAACAAGGATTACAGGGCGAAACCGGCGCTCAGGGACCACAGGGTGAACAAGGACCCGTTGGACCTGCAGGACCGCAAGGTGAACAAGGATTACAGGGCGAAACCGGCGCTCAGGGACCTCAGGGCGAACAAGGACCCGTTGGACCGGCCGGACCGCAAGGCGACCAAGGCTTACAAGGCGAAACCGGCGCTCAGGGACCTCAGGGTGAACAAGGACCCGTTGGACCTGCCGGACCACAAGGTGAGCAAGGTTTACAGGGTGAAACCGGCGCTCAGGGACCTCAGGGTGAACAAGGACCCGTTGGACCGGCCGGACCGCAAGGCGAGCAAGGCTTACAAGGCGAAACCGGCGCTCAGGGACCTCAGGGTGAACAAGGACCCGTTGGACCTGCCGGACCACAAGGTGAGCAAGGTTTACAGGGTGAAACCGGCGCTCAGGGACCTCAGGGTGAACAAGGACCCGTTGGACCTGCCGGACCACAAGGTGAGCAAGGATTACAAGGTGAAACCGGCGCTCAGGGACCTCAGGGTGAACAAGGACCCGTTGGACCTGCCGGACCACAAGGTGAGCAAGGTTTACAGGGTGAAACCGGCGCTCAGGGACCACAGGGTGAACAAGGACCCGTTGGACCTGCCGGACCTCAAGGTGAGCAAGGTTTACAGGGTGAAACCGGCGCTCAGGGACCTCAGGGTGAACAAGGACCCGTTGGACCTGCCGGACCACAAGGCGAGCAAGGCTTACAGGGTGAAACCGGCGCTCAGGGACTTCAGGGTGAACAAGGACCCGTTGGACCGGCCGGACCACAAGGTGAACAAGGTGTTCAAGGTGTAGCCGGACTTCAGGGTGAACAAGGACCCGTTGGACCTGCCGGACCACAAGGTGAGCAAGGCTTACAGGGTGAAACCGGCGCTCAGGGACTTCAGGGTGAACAAGGACCCGTTGGACCTGCCGGACCACAAGGTGAGCAAGGTTTACAGGGTGAAACCGGCGCTCAGGGACCACAGGGTGAACAAGGACCCGTT
>Ga0302250_1000139_pt1 | contig 103584 bp, 107 predicted proteins | sample AAG_RA_Asp_MG_FD_193536 | JGI IMG/M metagenome (GOLD analysis project Ga0302250, IMG submission 193536) | Enriched activated sludge microbial communities from anaerobic digester in WTTP, New Holstein, Wisconsin, United States - AAG_RA_Asp | ecosystem: Engineered > Bioreactor > Anaerobic >... | reverse complement strand
ATCGCTTCAGCGATGTTCATTGGGTGCTTTTTTGGAGTTGCACCCCTCCAATAACCAAGAGGATATCGCTTCAGCGATGTTCATTGGGTGCTTTTTTGGAGTTGCACCCCTCCAATAACCAAGAGGATATCGCTTCAGCGATGTTCATCCAAGGGTCCCCCTCACCTCCCGCACTGCGGCGACCATGTGGGAGAGCTTGGCGAACGCGACATCCTTTGGAAGCATCCGCAGTCCGCAGTCGGGGTCAATGAGGAGAAATTCGGGGCCGAGCAGGTCCACTGCGTGCTCGATTCTTTCCCGGATGACACTGACAGGCTCTACGGCTGTGTCGCTTGAGTCTACGCAGCCGACCCCGAGCCGTTTGCCGTTGAGGGCGTTCCTGTCAAAGAGTTCGAGGTTTTCGGGACTTTTTGCACACTCGATATCGATCATGGCAATGGGAAACCCAAGGAGCCGATCGACGATCCCCGAGAGGTCTCCACAGACGTGAAGGGAGACCGGCACCTGGAGTGTTGAGGTCACGCGTGAGAGCGCTTCTTCTCCCGCATACAGGTCTGCGGCTCCCGTCGAGAGGATCGGCTCGTCCACCTGGACCATGCAGGCCCCGGCCCGCTCAAGGGCAAGGGCCTCGGGGACAAGGGCGGCCGCAAGGTCAAGTGCCAGGTCCTGTCTGTCCCTATAGACAGGGGTGGCGATATGCAGGCCGCAAGAGAGCGTGGTCGGACCCGTGAGGATACCCTTCACCATCGGATGGCAGGAAAGTGCGTAACGGGTGTCATTGACGGTGATAGGCCTCGATGCCGGGAGCACCTTGTTCACCACGTCCTGCCCGCGGATACCGGGGAGGCGGGAAGAAAAGGCCTGGATCATGTCCCCACGGACCTGACCGTCGGAGATGATGTCGATCCCTGCCCGGACCTGTGCGTCCACCGCCACCTTCACCGCGTGCCTGAACGGGTCGAGGAGCCCCCCCAGCCCCGAGCCCCGCTCCACGGGAAAGCTTCCCACGACCGTCGTGGGGAGGATCGGGAGGCGGGCGAACGGGTCCATGGAAGATCAGGGTACAAGGCGGTGCCGGTCGCGGGGGAAGAGGACTGCTTCCCGGATGTTCTGGAGCCCGAGCATGGTCATGACCAGCCGCTCGGCCCCGAGGCCCCAGCCCGAGTGAGGGGGCATCCCGTACCGGAACGGGGTGAGGTAGAATGCGAAACTGTCGGGGTTCAGTCCCTTCGACTGGATCTGGCGGACGAGGAGATCGTGCTGGTGCACGCGCTCCGAACCGGACGAGAGCTCCATCCGCGGGTGCATAAGGTCAAATGCCCTGCACACCGATGGGTCGTTTTCGCACGGCATCGCATAGTAGGGCTTGATCGCAGTCGGCCAGTCGACGATGAAATAGTGACAGCCCATCTCCTCCCCTATGGCCTTCTCCGCCGCGGTACCGATGTCGTCCCCGTAGGTGATCGGCTCGTCGGTCTTCTTCTGGGCGATCGTGATCGCCTCTTCGTAGGGGAGGCGGGGGAAGGCCGAGGACGGGACCTCGAAATCGGGGAGGTCCAGCAGTTCAAGAAACGGGCGGCATTCAGAGTCGACCCGCCGGTATGCCGCGATGACGATCTCTTCGAGGAGCGCCATCACCTGGTGGTGGTCGGCGTACGAGACCTCGACGTCGATCGAGGTCGCCTCGTTTAAGTGTTTCGTGGTGTTATGCTCCTCAGCCCGGAAGATTGGTCCGATCTCGAAGACCTTCTCAAATCCAGCCCCCATCATCATCTGCTTGTAAAGCTGGGGGCTCTGGTTCAGGAACGCCTCCTTCTCGAAGTACGCGATGGGGAAGAGCTCGGTCCCCCCCTCGGTTGCCGCGGCCACCACCTTGGGCGTAGTGATCTGGATGAACCCGGAAGAGAAGAGGTGTTCGTATATCGCCCGCATGCAGGCGTTCCTGACCTGGAAGACCGCAGCAACCCTGGGACGCCTCGCATCAAGGAAGCGCGAATCGAGCCTGGTATCCAGTTCTGCGGGTACCTTCTCCACGACATCAAGGGGGAGCGGGCTCTCTGCGAGGCTCACAATCTCGAAGGTCTCGGGGACCAGCTCCCTGCCGCCCGGTGCTTTGTCGATGGCCTTCACGGTCCCTGCCACCCTCACCACGGACTCGCGGGAGACCAGACGGACTGCGGAGAGCACGGCCTCCGGGACTTTCTTCTTGGGGACGGTCACCTGGATGATCCCTGTGCGATCCCTGACGAGCAGGAAGGACAGTCCTCCAAGGTCCCGCAACTCGTGCACGAAACCCACGATCTCTGCCCTTTCCACGCCGGGAGTCACCTCCTGTATAGGTATCCGCATATGAAATCCAATACCTATGGTCCGTGATTGATAATCTTGTTTTCCTGCCCTGGCAGGAAGAGAACCACGGGACCGGGGGGGAAACCCAGGCATCCTGGGTGGTCACCTCACTCTGTCATTCGGTCCCGAATATCTCCTGCCTGATGGCCTCCTCCATGCCGGCCTGCGCGGCAACCGCGGCTTTCAGGTGCCCGGGGCTCTCCCAGACATACCAGTCCTGCATCCCCATCATCACCCACCAGCGGGAGAGCATCTCCCGTGAAAGCGCGAAGAGCTCCTGGAAATATCCCGCGTCCAGGTCGCGTTCCATGTCCATGGTGACGGTCAGCTTGAGGATGTTCGAGAGTGCATCGCCCACCATCTTGGTATGGTACCATGGGGAACGGCTCCAGCGGTGGCTCATCATCTCCTTGACGTCCAGGTTCCTGAACCGCTGGAGCTCGGGGATGTTGATGACCGGGTTCAGCTTATATTCGGAGAGCACGTAGGCGAGCAGCATGTCCCTTGCATAATACATCCCGTTATGAAGGACAAAAAAGCGCTGGGGCAGAAATTCCTTGACCGGCACCAGGTCGTGCATGTCACGCATGCTCTCTTTTAAGAGGAAGTAGACCTGTGCGTTCCGGATGACGGGGTATCTCCTGGCAATCACGATGTTTGCGAGGAGGGTGAGCGGAAGGTCCGAGAATGCCTCGTGAAAGAGCATGTAGAGGAGGAAGACGAGCTGCTTCTTCCTCCAGACCGCAAGGTTCCGGGTACCTTCGTCCTTGAGGATGTCGAGATAGACCTGCCTGCAGGCGGGGAGCGCACAGTCCTTTGAGAAGGAGATGACCCGGTATTCATTGTGTTGGGCGGCACACCCCTTTGCGAGCAGCTCCAGGCAGTGGCGGCAGATGGTATAATCCTTGAGCATCCCGAGCTGGGAGCTTGAGAATGCGATCACGTGCTTCCCGGTCCCGAACGTGAAATCGTCGATAAGGACACCCTGGGGTGGAACGTCGGTCCGCCTGACGAGCTGGATCTCGGTCCCAAGGGACGTTTCTGCGAACTCAAGGAGTTCGCGCAGGACAGGGGAGAGGTTGTAGGACTGGGTCATCCGTCACTTCCAGCGAGAAGGCATGCCGGACCGGGTCGCATCTCAATTAGATGTAACTTCGTCACCGATGATACATAAACGATACCAAACAGAAGGATCCAGCCGAAAGAAAGGGGGTCTCACCTTGCCAGGCGGGCGTGGAGTTTCCTGATTGCAGGCTCAACTGTGGGGAGATAGACATTCAGCACGTTCCATACGAGGCCCCAGTCAGGGGAGAAATAGGGGTGGATCAGCCGGGTGCGGAGGCTCTCGAGTTCATTCCAGGAAACCCCGCGCGAGTCCTGCCTGCACGCGCCCGATACCCTCGCCGCCGCCTCCCCGATGATCTCCATGCTCCGTGTGACCGCACGCCTGAGGGTCTCGTCTTTCTGGAAGTCCTTGGCCGAGACACCCTTTGTCCGGTGGGAGAGATAGGCGATCTCGTCAAGGATCTGGCCGAGATACACCTTGTCGCGGGAGAGCGCGGCAAATTCGGCCCCAAGTTCCGGACGGAGGTACGAGGCAAGGACGCGGGACATGACAAGGTCCACCCTCCTCACTAAAAGCTCGTCCAGGTACAGTGAGAGCCCGATGTAGTTTGCATAGGTGTCCATCCCCGACTCGAACTCGACCTCGATGTCCACGTCGCTTTCCGGCCGTTCATCACCGCGGGCGACAGAACCGAAGAGCCCTATCTTCTTTACCCCGTAAAGCCTGCGCATCACTGCGAACTTTTCATTCAGGACGAGGATAACCTCTTCCCTGGTTGACGGTCTCTCCTGTGGCGGCATTGTGCACCCAATCCCTCCTTCTCCTCATTCCTATGCATGCCATGGCCTTATGGGTATCGTCAATGCATGCGGGGTGCCACGGGACAGGGCACGAACCGGCCCCCGAACCTTCTTTATCCTGTCATGCCCCCTCTTGATCATGCACATCCCAGAGATCCTGGCACTCGTCATGATCACGGTACTGCTGCCAGCTGCGTTCTCAGGGTGCCTCATGCAGCCGGGAACGGAATTGGGAGAAGTTCCCACCCCTCCCCCCGCGGGGCTCCCCTCTCCCCACGGCACGGCCGTGGGAGTGGAGGTGGAGGTGGCTGCAGGACCGGCGAACATGACCCTGACTTTCCTGCCGGGAGGCGAGTTTTGGGCGGGAGACCGGATACTCCTTGCAGGGACCACGAACCTCTCGCCAGGAAATCACCTCCTGGTCGAGGTTATCCCGGTCTCGTTTGGACCCACGCGGAAGGGTGAGCAGGTCGCAGTATCAGGGAGTTCCGGTGTCGTGGAAGTCGTGGCAGGGAAGAATGGGCTGCCGAATGCGTGGTCCTTTACAATCGATACCCGGGGATGGGAGCCGGACGAGTACCTGGTGAGGGTGCAGGGGATCGAGGTCCCGGCATCCCTTCTCACCTCCCGGTTTACGCTTCGTCCCTGATATTCCCCTGGTTTTCCCTCACCAGGAGCCAGGCTTCTTCCCTTCTCCCTGCTTCTCCGGATCCTGGTCCGGTTGCCGGGGGACAGGTCCGGTACCGAGCGATCCCTCTCCCTGCTTCTTCCTTATCTTCTCAAGCGCCTCGAACCCCTCTCTCCGGACCGATGGCACCTGGTCGGACAGGAGCCTGGTGAGCCCGTCGACTGCGGCTGCGTCGCCTATCTCCCCGAGAAGGAGCGCGGTCCTCCTGCGGACCTCTGAGTTCTGGTCTGAGAGGAGCTCGAGAAGCGGGCGGGTGGCCGGCCCCCCTATGAGCCAGAGCGCTTCCATGGTGCAGTTCCGCACCACCACGTCACCCTCCCGGAACGCTGCCACGAGGGGGGTGATTGCGGGATACCCGAGCGCGGCAAGCGCCCTGACCGCCTCCTGGCGGACTTTCCTCTCCTTATCGCCGAGGACCCGAATCAGCCCGGGTATGGCCCGCGGGTCCCCGATCCTCCCGAGCACTCCCGCTGCGCCCTGCCTGACCAGTGAGTCCCCGTGGCTGAGTGCCGCGATGAGCGGTTCCACCGCGAGGGTGCCGATCGAGGCGAGCGCAAGCCCCGCACGCTGACGGATCTCGGGCTGCGGGTGGGCGAGAGCCGCCACAAGGGGGTCGATGCTCCTTCCTCCCAGGGAACAGAGCGCCTCGGCCGCGGAGATGCGGACATAGCCGGACTCGTCGCCGAGAAGGCTTATGAGCGGGGCGATCGCCTCCTCGCTCCCAAGCAGTTTCAGGGCCGCCGCCGCCTCCCGCCGCACGCCAGGGTCGCTGTCCTTCAGTGTCTCGATCAGCGGTCCGGTTGCGGCCTGGACCTGCATCTCCCCCAGTATCTCGGCGGCACCGCGGCGTATCGCGGGGTTCTCACGGGAGAGGGCACGTATCAGCGAGTCCACGGCAGGCTCCCCTGCACGTGCACATGCACGCATGGCCTCCTGGCGGACCGACTCGTCTTCGCTTCCCAGCATCTCGATGAGAGGGGGCACGGCAGGGAGGCCGATCCTGGCAAGGGTCTCCCCTGCACCCCTCCGGACAATCCAGTGCTCGTCTTTCAGGGCATTGACAAGCGGGTCGATGAAGGCGTCCCCGAGTTCACCTGCCGCCCGGATCGCGTTCCAGCGGGCCTCCACGTCCCCGTAGGCGAGTGCCCTCCTCACGCTCTCCACGTCCTCCCTCTCCACCTCGTCCATCTGGTGCGCGCTATCCCCGCCAAGCGCTCCCTTGAGTGATCGAAAGATGCTCATCCGGGTCCTCTTCCTCACACCTGTGTCTGCCGCGCAGGTAAAAAACCCTTTTTGTTGCCGGGGGAAGTAAAACCGGCCTTTCACGTCCCCCGTACAAGGGAGAGAATCCCTGCGGCAAGTGACTCGTCGACCCCCTCGCGGTTCATCAGCGTGTCCATCCGGGTCGCGCCTGGAACGCCCACCGTGTCCCGCGTGTCCTGTACGAAGAAGTCCAGGAACCTGGCATAGAGATCCCTCGTTGCGGCAGAATCGGGGGCAAACCCCCTTGCACGCATCAATGCGGCGGCAGGCCCGCTTACCGGCGCATCCCCGATGAAGGGGCTCACTGCGACCACCGGCACGCTTTCCAGGGCTTCAACGACTCCCCCGCATTCAAGGATAGGCAGGATGCTGGTGATTGGGTTGCTGGGCCCGATGATCACCGCCTCCGCGGAATTGATCGCGGAGAGGACCTCGGGGGTGGCCGCGGGAGGCGTCTCCCATCTCCTCTTTACCTCGTCGACAGGGAGCGTTCCCCTGTGCCTGACCCAGTACTCCTGGAAGTGAATTTCGCGCCCACCCGTCATGATGATGGTCTCGACCTGGGTATTCGTCATGGGCAGGACCTGTGCCCTGACCTTGAGGGACGCGCACAGGTGCGCGGTCGCTCTGGTGAGGTTCATCCCCCTCCTCAGGAGTTCTCCCCGCAGGATATGGATGGCCCGGTCGCGGTCGCCTATGGCGACGTATTCACCGCTGTCCAGGCGCGTCAGTTCATCGTGGGTGGTGAACGTGTCCCCCTCCTGCCCCCACCACGACGTGGTGTTGAGCAGTCCCGAGAAGAGGTAGATCAGGGTATCGATGTCGGGCGACAGGAAGTTCCCGCTCATCCACAGGTCCTCGGCGGTGTTGACAACGACGGAGATCTCGTGGTCGGGAACATGCCGCCTCATGCCCCGGACCAGCTTGGGGGTCCCGGTTCCCCCGGAAAGGAAGGTGATCATACTTCTATACTATTTATAGGAGGGTGAGAAGAGTGTTGTTTCGGATTGGGCATGAAGATCATAAAGGACCCTGTGCATGGCTACGTGGAAGTTCCGTCGTCCATGGTCTCCCTCCTTGACTCGGCTCCCATGCAGAGGCTCCGGTACGTGCGGCAGCTCGGGTTCTCCTACCTCGTATACCCCGGCGCCCACCATACCAGGTTCGAGCACTCCCTCGGGACGATGCACCTTGCAGGGGTGATGGCCCGACAGCTCGACCTTGACGCGGATGAGCGCCTTCTTGTGGCCGCGGCGGGGCTCCTTCACGACATAGGGCATGGGCCCTTCTCTCACGCAATCGAGCCGCTCTCGGAGGAGTTCGCAGGGAAGAGCCACCAGGACGTCGAAGGACTCCTGGAGCAGCCGGAGACCGGGGGGATCCTGGAACGGATGGGTGTCGATCCTGACGGGGTGACCTCCATGATCAAGGGGGAGCATCCCCTCTCGGGTATCATCCACGGCGAGCTTGACGTGGACCGGATGGATTACCTCCTGCGGGACGCGCACTATACCGGGGCCCCGTACGGCACGGTGGATGCCCACCGGCTGATCCGGAGCACCACCCTTGCAGATGGCAGGGTGGTCCTGGAGGAGGCCGGGATCAATGCGGCCGAGTCGCTCCTTATTGCCCGCACCCTGATGCGCCCCGCGGTCTACTTCCACCATGTGAGCCGGATCGCGGAGATGATGTTCCAGGGGGCGGTGATGGCGCACGTCGAGAGTAATGCCAAAAGTAACCTTCTCTCGCTCCTTTACGATGACGATGCTGCCTGCATGCAGGCTCTCCTCACCTCCCCCTCGCCGGTCGCGCGGGATCTCTCCCGCCGAATCTACCAGCGCAGGCTCTACAAGCGGGCGATCTACGTGAACCGCAACCAGGTGAACGCGGCGAGAGTTGCCCAGTGCTCCCCGTATCCGAAGAGAGCGGCGCTGGCTGCAAAGATCGCGGCCGTTGCCGGGCTCTCCCCCCACGAGGTGCTGGTGGACATCCCGCCGTTCCCTGGCGACATGTCGCTTCACGTCCAGGTCAGGAACCGTCACAGGGCTGTCGGCATATCGGAACTCTCCCCGCTCCTTCACACCCTGAACGAGACCCGCAGGGGCCAGTGGCGGCTCGGGGTCTATACCCTCCCCGAGCACAGGGACGAGGTCGCGGGTATCGCAACAGACGTGCTCCACGTGAGGCCCGAGACCATGCAGGAGAGGCTCTTTGGGTGAGCCTCTCTGAAATGGATGCGAGAGAGCGAAAAAGAATCTTTAAGAACGCCTGCCGCCAAGAGAGAGCGAGGGGGTCTTCATTGATCGAATACTGGATCGTGGTCACCACCGGCGTGGCCGCTGTGGCAATTGTCCTCTGCGGCGCATATCTGTACAATGAGATAAAATCGCGGGAGTTCGTGCAGAACAGGGTGAAGCTGAAGGTATACGTGGCACTCCTGCAGGCGGTGACCGAGATCAACGTCGCCGGAAACGATGCATACGCGCTCGATCGGGCAAAACGGAACCTTGCATCCACGCTGAACCAGATCAACCTGATCGCCGGGCCGCAGGTGCTCCTCCACGTCAACGAGCTGCTTGACTTCCTGAACGAGACGCGGGAAGGCGATTACGATGTCCTCAAGGAGAAGAACATCCTGAACTCCATCGTGAAGGCGGCGAGGAGGGAACTTGACCCTGCGAGCGCACGGGCGCTTGAAGAGTCCCAGTTCCGGTTCCGTTTCTACAACCCGCCCCGGCCCTGAGAGTCCCGTCCTATTTCTTTTTTCATCCCGGCGGTGCGTTCCCAGGCAGGTTTCGGGGGCTTGTAGATTTATCAGAGTGCAGCTCACACCTTATCGCATGGGTGGGAGGCAAGACTGCAATGCGTGAATTCATCGAGCAGATGCGGGAACGGTCCCTGGTCGTCGATGTGGATGAGCGGCCCCGGGGAGAGTTCGACGCACCAAAAATGGCCAGCACCACCGATTCGCTCCTCTTCTTCCATGATCTGCCCGGCGGCCGGGCGGTCATGAATGTCACGGCCACAAGGAAGGCCCTCTCCCTCGCGCTTGGCCTCGGAGAGAGAGAGATCGGGATGAAACTCTCGAAGGCGTCCTACGACGGCAGCGTGGTCCGCGAAGGGTCGCTTTCGATGCGTCCGGCGGACCTCTCCCGCATCCCGGCAATGAAGTTCTTCCCAAAAGATGCGGGGAAGTACCTCACTGCCGGGATCGTCTTCTCGGGCTACGGGGGAGTGGAGAACGCCTCCATCCACCGCATGCTTGTCCTTGACCAGGAACGGGTGGCGGCAAGGCTCGTCGAGGGAAGGCACACCTACACGCTCCACCGGGAGGCACTGGCCCGCGGGGAGGAGCTCCCTGTGGCCGTTGCCATCGGTGTCCACCCGGCAGTGACCTTCGCGAGCTGCTCAAGGGTCCCGAAGGGAAAGGAGCTCCCCTTTGCCGCAGAGCTGCTGGGCGGCGAGGTACGGGTGCACCAGTGCAGCAACGGGGTGCTCGTCCCCGAAGCAGAGATCGTGCTCGAAGGGTATATCGGGAGCGATACGGCACGCGAGGGACCGTTTGTCGACATCACGGGAACGTACGACAGTGTCCGCGTCCAGCCGGTCATCCGGTTCACCGGGATGCATACCAAGAATGACTGTATCTACCACAGCATCCTCCCCGGGGGCAACGAGCACCGTCTCCTGATGGGGGTCCCCTACGAGCCCATCATATTCAGGGCGGTCTCGGCCGTCACCGAGGCAAGGAACGTGGTGCTGACCACCGGCGGGTGCGGGTACTTCCACGCGGTGGTCCAGATCAAAAAGAGCACCCAGGGGGACGCCAAGAATGCCATCATGGCCGCGTTCGCCGCCCACACCTCCCTGAAGCATGTGGTCGTGGTCGACGAGGACATCGATCCTTCCGACCCCGCGGAAGTCGAGTTTGCCCTTGCCACAAGGGTCAGGGGTGACCGGGACATCTTGGTGGTCACCGGCGCAAGGGGCTCGTCCCTTGACCCCTGCAGGGTGGGGGACGGGACCAACGTGAAGGTGGGAGTGGACGCGACGATGGTCCTCGGCCAGGAGGCCGAGTTCCTGCGTGTCGGCTGGCAGGAAGGGCAATGATCCTCTCGGCTGAAGAGGAGGCCATCCTCGCCGGGGAAGAGGGCGAGACGAGGGCCAGGATGCTCGAGATCCTCTTGGCGCTGGGGAAAGTCTACGGCGCGGAGCGGCTGATCCCCATCCGGAGCGCCCAGGTGAGCGGGGCCTCCTACAAGACGATAGGCCGCTTTGGCCTCGACTGGCTGCAGCAGCTCGACACAAAGGTCTCTGTCCCGACGGTCCTCAACCCGGTGGGCATGGATCGCTCACGGTGGCGGGAGATGGGGATCACCCCGGAATTTGCCCGGGTGCAGGAGCAGGTGCTGGATGCCTACAGGCGCCTTGGGGTGACCATGGAGTGCACCTGCACGCCGTATTACCTGTACATGACGCGGTTTGGCGATCACCTCGCCTGGTCTGAGTCTTCGGCCGTCGCGTATGCAAACTCGGTGATCGGTGCGAGGACGAACCGCGAAGGGGGGCCGAGCGCACTCGCTGCGGCGATCATCGGCAAGACGCCCGAGTACGGGCTCCACCTTGTCGGGGCAAGGAAGCCCCAGGTGGTCATCCGCGTGGAGGAGGGTGACCGCCTCGTTGACGCGGCACACTTCGGGGCACTCGGATACCTTGCAGGCAGGCTCGTGGGGAGTCGTATCCCCCTGCTGGAGGGAATCCGGCCGAAAAAGGACCTCCTGAAGGCGCTCGGCGCCGCCATGGCAGCCTCGGGCGCAGTCGCCCTCTTCCACGTGAAAGGGATCACCCCCGAAGCCCGGGTCTTCTCCTATCCCACAGAAGGGCTGGAGGTCATCGAGATCGGGTATGGGGAGATATCCGCGCTCATGAAGGAGATCCCCGTCGATGCAGTCGCCCTTGGATGCCCCCACTGCTCGCCGGAAGAGCTCTCCCGGATCGCAGGACTCCTGGCCGGCAAAAAGGTTGGGATCCCTGTCTTTGTCTTTGCGGCAAGGGATGTCGCAGTGCACCACCCTGCCGAGGTCGCGGCGATCGAGGAGAGCGGGGCGCACGTCTTTGCAGACACCTGCATGGTTGTCTCTCCCGCGATGGAGCGGTTCGGCGCAATCATGGTGAACTCGGGGAAGGCGTTTGCCTACATCCCGAACATGTGCGGTGCGGCGGTAAGGCTCGGGAGCACCGAGGAGTGCATCGAAGTGGCGACGCGGCCAGCTGCAGGGGCCTCCTGAACACGGCGCATTCGCGCCGGGGACCGGGCACATCTCTTTGTTCCCGGTGGATTTATCAACGATTTTATGCAAATACCCAACTGAATGGCATTCTCGGACCTGCACCTGAACACGATGGACCGTTACAAACCGGCCATCCTCCTCCTGCTGGTCGCGGTCTCCGTCATCCTCGAGGCGGTCGTGCACCATGCGATGGGGATAGAGGTGGTCTACTCCCACTTCTTCTACATCCCTGTCGTCCTCGGGGCGATCTGGTACGGGAAGAAGGGTGTCCTGGTCGCGGTTTTCCTCGCGGCGGTCTACGCCGGCGATTACTATCTTATCAACGGAGTCGTGCATACCGACGCGGTAATGAGAGCCCTGATGTTCGTAGTGGTTGCGTTCGTCATCGGGATGGTGATGGACTATATCCACAGGGAGCAGGAGCAGGTAATGACCCAGATGGCCAACGCCGCCCTGGGAGGGGGCACTTCCGGGGGATTCCGGGGAAACCTCGGGGAACTGAAGGCAAAGCTCCGGTCTTCGGTCAACGTGAAGCGGCTCAAAGAGGAGGGGGACATCGGGGGGCTCATCGGTGCCCTCGGCCATCGGGATGCCGCGATCCAGTATGAAGCGGCCGAGGCCCTGGGTGTGCTGAAGGAGCCGTCCGCGGTCACTCCCCTGATGACAGCCCTGACCGGCGACCGCTACTCAGGGGTGCGGTGGAAAGCGGCCGAAGCCCTTGCACGGATCGGCGGACCTGCCGTGGAGCCTCTCGTTGGCGCACTCGGGCACTCCGACGAGGACGTGCGGTGGAAGGCAGCGATTGCCCTTGGCGAGATTGGCGACGCCCGTGCAATCCCCCCGCTCGTCGCGCTCCTCGAAGACCAGGACCGGTTTGTCCAGAGCAGGGCGGCGTACTCGCTGGGGCAGTTCGGCAACGCCGCGCTCTCTCCCCTGCTGCTCGTGCTGGAGACCGGGAGCCCGGCCGCCAGGAGGGGAGCCGCAATTGCGCTTGGAAAGGTCGGAGACCCCGCGGTAATGGAACCGCTCCTCTCCGCGCTCTCGGATCCTGACGAAGGAGTGCGCTCGGCGGTGATCGAGACCCTCGCAGGCCTCGGGGAGGGTGTGCACTCACGCGTCCTCGCTCATATCCGCGGACTCTCTCCAGGAGAGAGAGACCGGGTCTTCCAGTCTCTCCGGGAGGCGACCAACCCGAGGTTCATCGAGGGATTTTTACCGGTCCTCTCCATGGCAGATGAAGACGCGAAAGCGGTTATCCTCTCCCTGGTCCGCCAGGGAGGAAGTGGGGAACAGGGAGGGAAAGACCCGGCCCCCGGTGGATAAACCCCTCCTGCTTCCCGCTGATTCCCGGGTCCCGGTCAAATATATGTGATGCGAGTCCCATCTCTTCCTGTGTTTGGAATATACCAGATCCCTTTCCAGACAGACGCACCCGGAATCACAGTCTCTGTGGAGAGCGGGTTGGCCACTTCCACCTACCGGAGGACCTCTCCAGAAGGGACCCTCGCAAAGCGGCTTGGGTATCGGGAAGGGAGGGTGATCATCAACCCTGTCGAGCCGATCAACCTTCCCACGGAGGTGACGGGGATGCTCGAGTTCCACTTCATGCCTGTCACTATGAGGCCGAACTCACGGATCACGATCTGCCTGAAGTTCCCGGTGGAGATCGGGGTGTTCGTGGGGGCGGATGACAATTACACGCTCCTCGACGTCTTCTCTCTGGCCAGGCCCAAGTACTCGCTCTACGGCACGCCTGAAAAGGGAGTCATTACAAGGCACGTGGAGTGCGAAGTGTACGAAGATGCCCCCCCCACGAACCCCCTCGAGGAGGGGGTACTCTTTCTCACGCTCAGGAACTCGGGCAGGGACTGGATCGAGGTCACCCGCGCCGTTTTCGAGAGCTCGGCGCTCCGGCTTTTCTACGATAAGACCGTGGCGATGGCCGGGGAGATGGAGGTCTTCTCGAGGATGGTGGCCGAAACAAAGGTCATCGACCGCCCCCCCGAGGAGGGAATGAAGCAGGCCCTCAGGGTATACCCGACAAAAAAGAGCCTGATCCCCGAGAGGCCGCCGTTCATGATGGAGTACGGGGTAGGTGACTGACAATGGCGTTCGAGTCCCTCAGGATGGAACTGTTCGGGAACGTGACCCTGCTTGACCTGATCGTCTTTGCAATCGCTGTCTTCGTTGCCCTGGTCATCGCAAAGATCGTGGCCATCTACCTGAAGAAGTCCTTAAGCGACCGGATCCCGCCTGCAGAGATGGACTTCCTGATCAAGGTCATCCAGGCGGCAATCGTCATCATCGGGGTATACCTGGCGCTCCCGAGTTTCAACATCAACCTCGCGGACATGCTGGTGGTGGGCGGAACGATGGGGCTTGTCATCGCGTTTGCGAGCCAGAGGATTGTCTCGAACTTCGGATCCGGTCTCTTCCTCATCGCCGAACGCCCCATGAAGCCCGGGGACAACGTCAACATCGGCACGGTGAGCGGCACTGTCGAGGAGATACGGGTCCTCTCCACCATCATCAAGACGCACGAGGGGGTGTACGTCAGGGTCCCGAACGAGAAGATCTTCACCTCCGAGATCACCAATTTCGTCGCAAACGTTGCGCGCAGGTTCGAGTACACCATCGGGATCAGCTACCAGTCCGATGCCGAACACGCAATCCGGATTGTCAAAACGCTCCTCGAAGATCACCCGTTCGTGCTCAGGCACCCCTCACCGAGCGTATTCGTCGACACCCTCGCGGATTCGAGCGTGAACCTCCGGGTGTTCATCTGGGCACCTTCCAGGGTGTGGTGGTCAGTGAGGACCGAGATGCTCTGGGCGATCAAGAAGGCGCTCGAGAACGAGGGAATCGAGATCCCGTTCCCGCAGCAGGTGGTCACGTTCGCACCGGGGACGGGGCTTTCCCTCAATCCCGGGTGCGGCGGGGAAGGAGAGGGCCATGGGTGACCCGGTGCTTGAGGGACTCACTGATACCCTCGTAAACGGCACGATGGCGGAACGCCGCGAGGCAGTTCGGCGGCTTGCCGGCAGGGGTGAGGGCGCCATCCAGCCCCTGCTCGCACTCCTCCGCCAGCCCGTCGGAAACGATGCACGCTGGTACGCCGCCGTTGCGCTCGTGAAGATCGGGCCCGCTGCCATCGGGCCTCTCATCGAAGCGGTCGCCGGGGACAATGATACGGACTTCCGGCGATATGTCGCTGCTGCGCTTGGTCACCTCGGCGAGCCGGCAGTGGCACCGCTGATCGAGGCCATGCGGGATGCCGATCCGAAGATGCGGGGATTCCTGGCGCAGGCGCTCTGCAGGATCGGCGGTCCGGCGATCCCCGCAGTCCGGTCGATGCTCGGGTCCGACGACCCTGTGGTGAGGGAGTGTGCGACACTCACCCTCTGGCAGATGGGCGAGGAGGGGATCGCGTCTCTCCTCTCCTCGGTGGACGAAGAGTCTCTGCAATAGCGGTCCCCCGCGAATCCGGGCTGCGTCAGATGGCATCTGCAACGTGAAATGCGGGCGTCTCCTGCACTATATCCCAACTGATAAGTCCCTGCCGCGGCAAGAGAGATGGTGATGATGCAGTGCTCTCCCGGGATGGAGCGGTACCTCGCGGGGCTCCAGGAGGGGCTGGAGGCGGCCATGGCTGTCGCTGAGAAAGCGAGGGCGGCAGGGATCGACCCCCGCACCACCGTCGAGATCCCCGTGGCAAGCGACCTTGCGGACAGGGTCGAGGCGCTGCTCGGGATAAAGGGCCTGGCAAAGAGGATCCGGGAGATGGAGGGGGAGATGTCCCGCGAGGAGGTGGCCCTCCACATCGGCGAGGACTTCGTGCAGCGCAGGTTCGGGGAGGAGACCGACGAGGAGATCCTCGACCATGCCATCCGGACCGCGATGGCGGTCCTGACGGAAGGCGTGGTCGCGGCCCCGACAGAGGGGATCGCAAAGGTGGGCATCGGCAGAAACGACGACGGCAGCCGGTACCTGAAGATCTATTATGCAGGGCCGATCAGGAGTGCCGGGGGGACCGCCCAGGCACTCTCTGTGCTCGTGGGCGACTTTGTCCGTCGGGCGCTCGGGATGAACCGCTACGTCCCGAGGCAGGAGGAGGTGGAGCGTTACATCGAGGAGATACGACAGTACAACTCCATCATGAACCTGCAGTATCTCCCTTCGGAGCGCGAGATCCGGCTGATCGTCCAGAACTGCCCGGTCTGCATCGACGGGGAGGGAACGGAGCAGGAGGAGGTCAGCGGCTACCGGAACCTCGAACGGGTTGAGACGAACACCGTGCGGGGCGGCATGGCGCTCGTCCTCGCGGAAGGCCTCGCCCTCAAGGCCCCGAAGGTCCAGAAGAATGTGAGGGCGCTATCACTGGACGGGTGGGACTGGCTGGACGAGCTGATAGGCGGCGCTGCAAAAAGTGGCGATGGTGACGACGCGGCCGGCATCAAGCCAAAGGACAAGTACCTCAGGGATCTCATCGGCGGCCGGCCCGTATTCTCCTACCCGATGAGGAAAGGAGGGTTCCGGCTCCGCTACGGCCGGTCCCGGAACACCGGCTTTGCCGCGGCGGGACTGAACCCGGCGACGATGCATATCCTTGGGGACTTCCTGGCCGTGGGCACCCAGATGAAGATCGAGCGGCCCGGGAAGGCTGCCGGGATCGTCCCCGTGGACAGCATCCAGGGCCCTACGGTCAGGCTCAAATCGGGAGACGTGCTCAGGGTCGACGATGCGGTGCAGGCAAGGGAGTGTGCCCCCGAGGTGGATTATATCCTCGATATCGGGGAGATCCTGATCGGCTACGGGGAGTTTCTGGAGAACAACCATCCCCTTGTCCCCCCTGCCTACTGCCACGAGTGGTGGTGCCTGGAGGGAGGAGCCGGCCGGCCCGGGAGCGAGGAGGAGGCCATCGCACTCTGCTTCGAGGGGGCCTTCCTCCACCCCGACTTCACCTGGCTCTGGGACGACCTCTCCTGCACTGACATCGCGGAACTGGCGGACTTTGTCTCGCAAACAGGGGAGTTGAGGCACGGCATCCTGGTCCTGCCCCCGGACGAGCGGTTCAAAGGGATGCTCGAGGAGATCCTGATCCCCCACCGCGTGAGGGAGGGGCTCGTCTGCATCAGCGACACGTATGTCTTCCTCGCATGCCTTGGCCTCGACCTGAAGCTGAAGAAGCGGCCCGCGTGGCAAAACGCACCGATGGACGACCCCCTCTCTCTCGTCAGCCACCTCTCAGGCTTTGGGATGCGGTCCAGGGGCGGCACCCGCATCGGGGGGCGCATGGGCCGGCCTGGCAAATCAAGGCCCCGGAAGATGAACCCCCCTCCCCACTCGCTCTTCCCCCTGGGCGAGGCGGGGGGCAGCCGCCGATCGTTCCAGGAGGCCTCGAACCATGCCCCGCAGCCGAACATGGACGGAGGGGTGATCACCATAGAGACCGGGAGGAGGAGATGCCCCTCCTGCGGCGCCGAGACGTTCCGGAACCGGTGCGAGTGCGGGGCGCACACCGAACCGGTCTACAGCTGCCCCCGCTGCAAGCGGGAGCAGGCGGGCCCCGAGTGCCCCTCCTGCCACACGGCGCTTGCCTGCTCCCAGGTCGTAACCCTCAACGTGAAGCAGGAATACGCGGCGGCGATGGAGCGCCTCGGCCTCCGGGAGAGCAGCATCTCGCTCGTGAAGGGCGTCAAGGGGCTCATCTCCAGGGAGCGGACGGTCGAGCCGATGGAGAAGGGGATCCTCCGGGCTGCACGCGACCTCTTTGTCTTCAAGGACGGCACGATCCGCTTCGACATGATCGACCTGCCCCTCACCCACATCCGTCCCGGCGAGGTTGGAGTCCTGCCTGAACGGCTCCGGGAGCTCGGGTACGCGGAGGACATAGCCGGGGAGCCGCTTCTCTCTCTCTCGCAGGTGGTGGAGCTGAAAGCCCAGGACATCCTGGTCTCAGACTCGTGCGCGGAGTACATGGTGAAGGTTGCCCAGTTCCTGGACGAGCTCCTGGAGAAGTGTTACGGCCTGCCCCCCTTCTACCGGGTGCAGACGAGGGACGACCTGCTCGGCCACCTGGTGATAGGCCTTGCACCCCATACCAGCGCGGGAGTGCTGGCGAGGATCGTCGGGTTCTCCCGGGCGAACGTCGGGTACGCCCACCCCTTCTTCCATGCGGCCAAGCGGCGGAACTGCTTCTTTGGCGACACCGAGATCGAGACCTTTGACGGGCGGGAGTGGTGCACCAGGCCGATCAGGCAGATCGTCGCCGAGAACTTTGACCTCTCGAGGCCCGGGATCGACCGGCTCGGGACATACTACTCTGACCCGTCCTCCACCCTTCTCGTGCGCACTGTCGACCGGGAGGGGAAGCCCCACCTGAGGCGGGTGACGTCGGTCTCTCTCCACAGGTCCCCCGAGGCCCTGATCCGCTTCGAGACCCGCGGCGGCCGGGAGATCGCGGTGACCCCCGACCACGCGATGCTCGTCTGGGACATCTGCTCGCTCCGGAAGATCCGGGCGGTCGAACTGAAGGAGGGGGACCCGGTCCCGGTGATGGTGGGGGCAAACGTCCTCACCGACCACATCATCCGCCGGGAGGTCGTCCCGTCGCCGGACACGCGGGTATTCTGCCTGACGGTGGCAGAGGACCACACGGTGCTCGCAAACGGGATCTTCACCGGGCAGTGCGACGGGGATGAGGACTGCATCATGCTCCTCCTCGACGGGCTGATCAACTTCTCGCGCTCGTTCCTTCCCGAGACGCGGGGGGGCTCGATGGACGCCCCGCTGGTCCTGACCACCCGGATTGACCCGGCTGAGATCGACAAGGAGAGCCACAACCTGGACGTCGGGCCGGGCTATCCCCTGGAGCTCTACCTGGCAACCCTCAATTACGCCCACCCAAAGGAGGTGGAGGGGCTCGTCGACCGGGTAGGCCGCCGCCTCGGGACCCCGGCCCAGATCGAGGGGTTCTCTTTCACGCACGACACGACGGATATCTCCGCCGGCCCTCTCGAGTCCACCTACACCCAGCTCAAGAGCATGATCGAGAAGCTTGACGCAGAACTGGCTCTTGCAGGGAAGATCAGGGCCGTGGACGAGGACGACGTGGCCGAACGGGTCCTCACCACCCACTTCATCCGGGACCTCCAGGGGAACCTCTCGGCCTTCTCGAAGCAGAAGTTCCGGTGCGTGAAGTGCAACACGAGCTACCGGCGCATGCCGCTTGCGGGCAAGTGCAACCGCTGCGGGGGGAACATCATCCCCACCGTGCACGAGGGTTCGGTCAAGAAGTACCTGGAGATGTCCCGGGACATCTGCAGGAAATACAAGGTGTCGGAATACACCAGGCAGAGGGTGCAGGTGCTCGACATGGCGATCGAGTCCACCTTCGGCCAGGAGAAGAGCCAGCAGATGGGCCTCGCGGACTTCATGTAAGGAGTATCCCGCACATGTCGTCGGGATCAGGGCAGGTGACAACCGGCATGGACGCCTTATCCACGTCCGGACTCCTGGATATTCTCAAGCATCACACACCTCCGGGCCATGGTTCGATCCAGGCAATCCGCAAGGATTTTTCCATGCTATACTGCAGTTTCCAGCATGACAGGCATGCCCACCAACAGCCAATCCTGTTGTCCGGGACCATACCCGCATGCTGGATATCCGCATTGCAATCCAGGCCAGACCAGACAGTACTCTTCTTCCATGGAGGTGGTTTCTCTCTGGGTTCGACAGCCGATCATCTCGGCCTCTGCACCCGGATCGCAGAAGAGGCAGAGGCTCGGGTGATCAGTATCGATTACCGCCTTGCACCCGAACACCCCTTTCCCATAGCAATCGAAGATTGCATCAATGCCTATTTATCACTCATAGGCAAGGGAATTCCCGCAAAACGGATAATTCTCGCAGGCATTTCTGCCGGGGGGACACTCGCGCTCTCCACATTATTGCGTGCACGTGAGAGAGATCTCCCCCTTCCCGCTGCTGCGGTCTGCATGTCACCTGCAGTTGACATGAATTTCCGCGGGAATTCTATTTATGCCAACCAGGAGACCGACTGGGTGACTCCTGGGCGATTGGAGTACATACGCGAAGTATACCTGAACGGCCACAACCCTTCTGATCCGCTAGCCTCACCAATTTTCGCGGATCTTTCGGGTCTTCCGCCTCTTTATATCCAGGCCGGGGGAAACGAGGTGTTAATCGATGGAATACAGGCATTTGTGGCCAGAGCGGAGGATGCGAAAATCGAGGTGCAGTTTGACTGCTACGATGGCATGTTCCATTGCTGGCAGGTATTTGCCGATGTAGTGCAGGAAGGAGTAGTTGCCATTACCCGAATCGGGGAGTATATCCAATCGCGTTTGATTCAAAACTCCTGAAGTTTGACATTTTTCTCACAAGTTTTTGATAAGTGCATGCCCTTTTCCATGTACCCTTTTTTTCAGCAATACGGGTCCTCCTCTCACAATTCCAGGCTCACCTTGCGGAGGAGGGGAAGAGCAATTCTCATCATCGTCCAGGGTCTATATCTCTGGAGAATGTACGACCTGTCCCGTCTCAGGCAGGAGTTCCCGGTCCTCTCCCGCTGCACCTACCTTGACTCCGCTTCCACGAGCCAGACCCCGAAAAGGGCGGTCGAAGCGATGTGCGCCTATTTCTATGAATACGCCGCAAACCACGGGAGGGGTTCCCACCGCCTGGCGAGAAGGACCACCGAGGAGTATGAACAGGCCCGCGAGGCGCTGGGCGGGTTCCTCGGGGCGGACCCCGGGCACCTCGTCTTTGCGAAGAACGCGACGGATGCGATCAACATGGTCGCCCACGGTACCTGCTGGGAGCCGGGGGACGAGGTGGTCACAACGGCGCTTGAGCACCACGCAAACCTCCTCCCGTGGATGGCGCTCCAGGGCAGGGGGGTCCGGGTGAAGGTCCTCCCTCAGCGGGACGGGATGGTCGATCCCGCCGATCTCCAGGAGGCGCTCACCCCTCGCACGAGGCTCGTTGCGGTCACCCACGTCACAAACGTGCTCGGGAGTGTCCAGCCTGTGGAGGAGATGGCTTCAATCGCGCACGATGCCGGGGTGCGCATCCTCCTCGATGCGGCCCAGTCGGCGGGGCACATGCCGCTCTCCGTGGGCGGGTTCGACTTCGTGGCCATCCCCGGGCACAAGGGCCTGCTCGGCCCCCAGGGGACGGGGGCGCTCTTTGTCGGCGACTACTCCGACCTCTCGGTGACCTGCCACGGCGGAGGCATCGTCAGTGAGGTCTCGCTCTCAGGCTTCACCCTCCTCCCCCCGCCGGCACGGTTCGAGCCCGGCACCCCGAACATCCCTGGCGTAATCGGCCTGGGCGCGGCAATTGGGCTTGTGGAGGAGCTTGGAGTCGGAGAGATCCACCGACACGAGACCAGTCTAGGGATACAGGCCCACGAAGGCCTCTCGGCTGTTGAGGGGGTGGTCGTCTACAGCCCCCGCGGGTCGCCGGTGGTCTCGTTCAACATCCCGGGGATGAGCCCTGACGACTGCGCGGCCGCACTCGACCGGCGGAAGGGGATTTGCGTCCGGAGCGGGTTGCATTGCGCCCATCCCCTCGCATCATCGCTTCACCCCCTTGGAACGGTCAGGGCCTCGATGGGGTGCTATACCACTCCCGAAGAAGTGGCCGTGCTCGTCGAGACCGTGGAGGAGATTGCCGGGTCCCGGTAACGGTGGATGAACGGAAGGGCTGGCGGGAAAAAAGTTATTCGGGTTTCTTCTCTTCGGGCCGCGTTCCTTTCCGCCCCTTCCACCAACGGTAGGCTGCGTAGGCGACTAGGGCGAGGACGACCAGCGGGATGATGGAGATTAGGATGATCACGAGTGCAGCTGCAACCCCGAGGAACCCGGCGATGCCCTCGTTGATTACTGACGTGATCGATGGACCTCCCCCGGCGCCCACGGGCTCGGGCTCCCGGAAGGAGACGGTGATCGTCGCGTAGTCGATCCGGCTGTCCAGGTACTTCAGTCTCCCGTCTATGCGGTCGATCTCCACCTGGACTCGCTCGATCTGCTCCTGGACCTCGAGGATCTCGGAGACGTTCTCTGCCTTTTCCATGATGCGCTGGTACTGGACGAGCTGGTTTGCGAGCGCAGCACGCCGGGCCTGGAGGTCGACATACTCTTCCGTAACGTCCTCTGCCTGGACCGACTGGGACCGGAGGGTGCCGAGTGCGGCAATAGAGGCGAGCGCCTTCTCAAAGGAGGCAGCCGGGACCCGCATGACCAGGGTGCCAGAGAGGCGGTCCCCGCGGTAGCGCTCGAGCGAGAGTGACCCGACATACCCCTTGTTTTCGGCCGCGATGGAATGCAGGGCATCCCTCGTGGCCATCACGTCCCTCACCTCGAGGTCGATCCTGGCAGTCCTGATGATCTTCTGCTCATCGCCTGTCCATGCAGAGGCCCCGGGTTCAGGGGTGGGCGTGGAGTAGGGCGCGTAGCTATAGTCTACACCCATCGCCCCCTCGCTGGCCTTCTGGGAGGACAATGCCCCCGGGATATCGGGGGATACGCACCCCGCACACCAGAGTCCACCCGCAAGGATTGCGAGGAGAAGGAGAAGGGTGAATACTTCTCTTCTCTTCATACAAGTCCCTCCCCTGCGAAGAAGAAAAATGATTCCGTGAGTGCGAATCGTTTTGCAGTCTTTTTCCCCCTGCCCGCGGTCGGGAGGGTTTGCAACCTGGTGAATATTTATCCCGGCGGCCCACCCTTGATTATAGTATATTCATTCCCTACCGCGAGTGTGACTGAGAGGCCAAAAGTGACCGACTCAAGATCGGTTCTCGCAGGAGTTCGCAGGTTCGAATCCTGCCACTCGCATCCGGTTTTCCGGGAGTAGTGGCTGCCCCCGGAACTCTTTCTGATCCGCGATTGCACCAAGGGGCCTCCCACACCCAACCCTGAGCCGCCCCCCCCGGACACACCCTTATCTCACCCGAAGAGAAACCAATTAGACCGCATGTTCAACGCGCTTGACGTGGACCGCTGGGTGGTGGAACGCCGCTCGAGCCTCGACGAGGCAAAGGCATCGGTCGCGCCGATCATCCAGGAGGTCCGCAAAGGGGGTGACGCGGCGCTGCTTGCCATGGCGAGGAAGCACGAGCCGGACATCACATCTGTCCGGGTCACTGAAGAGGAGATTGCGGCGGCGTACGACGAGGTGGAAGATCGGCTCGTGGAGAGCCTGGTCGAGGCCGAGGCGCGGATCACCAGGTTCCACGAGCTCCAGAAGGAGCGGAGCCTCTGGCTCGAAGAGGTGGAGCCCGGGATCGTGCTCGGGGTCAAGACCACGCCCCTCGACCGCGTAGGCCTTTATGTCCCGGGCAGGAGGGCGGCATACCCCTCGACTGCCCTGATGAACGCGGTCCCGGCAAAGGTCGCGGGGGTCCCGGAGATGTGCGCCTGCACTCCCCCGCCCGTCCTCCCCCTGACCCTTGTTGCGCTCGACATTGCCGGGGTCGGCGAGGTCTACCGTATCGGCGGCGCCCAGGCGGTCGCGGCGATGGCGCTCGGGACAGAGACCATCCGCCCGGTCCAGAAGATCGTCGGGCCGGGCAACGTGTACGTGACGGCCGCGAAGATGATGCTCCGGGAGTACGCCGAGATCGACTTCCCCGCGGGCCCAAGCGAAATAGGGATCATCGCGGACGGGACTGCAAACCCGCGGTTCATCGCGATCGACATCCTGGCCCAGGCGGAGCACGACCCGGACGCAGCCTGCGTCCTCGTCACCACCGAAAAAACGCTCGCGGACCGGGTGAGGGCCGAGATAGGAAGGCTCCTCGAAAAGGCGCCCAGGCGGGAGATCATCGAGAAAGCGCTCGGGCATTCGGGATACGTCATCGTGCCCACCGTGGAGGAGGCGGTCTCTGGCATGAACGAGATTGCACCCGAGCACCTCTCGATCCAGGTCGCCGATGCGCTCACGGTCCTCAACGCGGTCAGGCACGCCGGGTCCATCTTCGTCGGGCCGTATACCCCTGTTGCGGCCGGTGACTACGCATCCGGGACAAACCACGTCCTGCCCACGGCAGGGTACGCGAAGACCTACTCGGGGCTGAACGTCTCGCACTTCTGCAAGACCTCGACGGTCCAGATCATCGATCGTGAGGGACTTGAAGCCATCGGCGATGTCATCGAGGCAATTGCCGACGCCGAAGGGCTCAACGCCCATGCCGAGTCTGTGCGCATCAGGCGCTCATTCACCTGAAAAACCCCTCTCTTTCTTGCGTGCGCACCTCTTTTTCGGACACCGGACCGGGAAGGAGTCGGGAACGTATAAGGACCCAATGCAATCTCCAATACCTGCCTTGTCAATGGAGTGTAATTGGGGCCCTTGATCCCGAAAAGCGTGCAGATCGTCCGGAACTTCCTGCAGGCACTCGGATGGGGATATCCCCGTGGAAGAACCGCTACTTCCTGTAATACGACTGCTCGCGCTCCCGTATCTCCTGGAGGCCTACAAGTCGGTTGAACTCGTCGAACCCTACCAGGTGCCCGGGATACGATGCAGAGGAACCGGTCCTCTTCAGTTCCGAGAAGACGTGCCGGACTGCGTGCGCGATAGCGTAGGTGCAGGAGACCGGGTCTGCGACGACCGCGTACCCGATCTCTTCAAGTTCGGGAGCGGAGAGGACCGGGGTCTTTCCGCCAGGGAGCATGTTGGCAAACGCCGGGCCATTGACCTCCCTGCATATCCGCCGCATCTGCTCCAATGATTCGGGGGCCTCGACGAACGTGAGGTCGGCGCCGGCCTCATAGTAGAGGTTCGCCCTCTCGATTGCGTCCCCGATGCCGTTCACGGCAATCGCATCGGTCCTTGCCATGATCACGAGGTCCGGGTCCTCCCTTGCATCGACCGCGGCCCTGACCTTTGCTGCCATCTCTTCTGCCGGGATGAGTGCTTTCCCCTCCATGTGACCGCACCGCTTCGGGGAGACCTGGTCCTCGATGAAGACTCCTCCGACACCCGCCTTCTCGTACAGGGAGACGGTGCGGACCACGTTCGTCACGTTCCCGTACCCCGTGTCGCCGTCGACAAAGACCGGGATAGTCGTCGCGTCCACGATCCTCGAGGCGCAGTCGACCATCTCTGTGAGCGTGAGCAGTCCGACGTCGGGCCTGCCCAGGAGCGCGGCGGAGTTGGCGTAGCCCGCCGAGAATATGGCAGAGAACCCCGCCTGCTCGGCAATCCTCGCGCAGAGGGGATCGTGGACAACGGGGATGACTAGAATAGGGTCTGCTGCGATCAGTTCGCGGAGGCGGGTGGGGGCTCTCATTGGTTTTCCTCACCAGGAGTAAAAACCGGCCGGGCTTATTCTTTTCGCCGGAATGGACCGTGTGGGCCTTGACGGGCCTGCACCATCTTCATCCTTATTATGCATCCCCTCACCTAACTCTACAGGGGATTTTTGAAAATGGCGATCGACTGGTACATGGACTTCGTGGATAAGGGGTATGAACCCGCAAAGGACGAGCTGGACGCACTCTTTTACTTCGAGCCGGCAGCCGGGATCAGCAGCGAGGAGGCGGCAGGAAGGATCGCGTCCGAGAGCTCGACCGGGACCTGGACCACGCTCCACGCGCTCCCGCCCAGGATGAGGGACCTCCAGGCCACGGTGTACGAGATCGACGGGAGATACGTGCGGATCGCGTATCCACAAGGCCTCTGGGAGGAGGGGAACGCCGCCCAGCTCCTGAGCGGGATTGCAGGGAACGTCTTCGGCATGAAGGCAATCAAGAACCTGAGGCTCATCGACGTGAGTCTTCCCCAGGGGTATATCCGGCACTTCAAAGGCCCGCACTTCGGGATGGAGGGCATCCGGAAGATGATGCGGATAGAGGGCCGCCCGCTGACCGGCGCGGTCCCGAAGCCCAAGGTCGGTTTTTCCGCACGGGAGCATGCCGAGATCGGGTACGAGACCTGGATGGGCGGCTTTGACTTTGTAAAAGACGACGAGAACCTCACCTCGACATCCTTCAACCGGTTCGAGGACCGCGTCCGGGAGATGACCAGGATGCGTGATCGGGCCGAGCAGGCCACCGGTGAGGAGAAGTCCGCCTTCCTCAACATCACGGGAGAGACGGAGACGATGAAAGAGCGTGCGAAGATGCTCGCGGACAGCGGGTGGAACTACGCGATGATCGACGTGGTGGTGGCAGGGACTGCCGCGGTCTCGACGCTCCGTGACTACTGCTCGGACCTTGGCCTCGCTATCCACGCCCACCGGGCGATGCACGCGTCATTCGACAGGAACCCAAAGCACGGGATCACCATGCAGTTCCTGGCAAAGATGATGCGCCTGATCGGCGTCTCCCAGATCCATACCGGGACCGCGGTGGGCAAGCTCACCGGGTCAAAGAAGGAGGCCCGTATCCTCGCCGAAGTGCTCCGGGAGCGCCGCGTGAAGGAGGTCCGCCATGCCCTCCTCTCCCAGGAATGGGGCCCGATAAAGAGTGCATTCCCGGTATCCTCCGGGGGCCTGCATCCCGGCCTCGTCCCCGATGTCCTCGACATCTACGGGACAGACCTCGTGCTCCTCGTCAGCGGGGGTATCCACGGGCATCCGAAGGGGACCCGTGCAGGGGCGATCGCGGCCATGAAGGCCATCGAGGCATGGGAGGAGGGGATGAGCCTCGACGAGAAGGGACGATCCTCGCCCGAGCTCGCCCAGGCGCTGGAGAAGTGGGGGTACTACAAGCCGAAATAAGCTCTGCACGCGGGCTCTCCCCCTGAAAAGTTGTGTCGGGAATCCTGCTGCCTCGACCCGGTCTTCCCAAACCATTTTGCATCTCCCGACATACACTCATTTCATGGGCCAGGAAACGCGAAAGATTTTCACTCCGCACCTGTCCTTCCGTCAGTTCCTTGCAGCTCTCGCGTTCGGGACGCTCGCCGCCATGACCCTCTTCTCGGGGCTCGCGATCCCCCTGGGCCACGGCATCCTGGCCGAGCCGAGCGAGGTCTTCGTGACGCTCGGGGCGGCATTCTCTGGCCCCATCGGTGGGATCATTGTCGGCCTCCTGCAGGGAGTGGTGTATGCACCAGAGCGAAACATCCCTTCCCATATGCTGGCCGGATTCCTCTGGGGGGCATGGTACGTGGTGCTGCACCGATGGAGCGCCAGGAAGGGGAGGTGGACGAGGGCGGCCCTCTGGGCGGCGAGCATCCCGGTCTATTATTATGTCATGCTGCTCCCGCTGCATATCGCGATTGCATCTGTCACCCTCGGGGTCCCGTTTCTTTCTCTCTTCGCAGAGGCTGCGGGAGGCGTTCTCCCCGAGATGGCCTTCACCCTTCTCGTGACATCAACGGCAATTGCGGCGCTCCCTGAGAGGTGGGCAGCTCCCCTCGGGTAAGATCACAGGAGGGTCCGGATGACGCGGGCGAGGCGGTCCATGCCCTCCTTGATCCGCTCGCTGTTCATGCTCGAGAAGTTGAGTCGGATGGTGGACTCGCCCCCGCCCGATACGTAGAAGGGGGTTCCGGGAAGGACCGCGACCCCGCCTTTGAGCCCCTCTTCAAAGACCTTCATCGAGTCGAGCCCTTTCGGGAGCGTGGCGAGCAGGAACATCCCGCCTTCGGGCTCCGTGTGATACATCCCGGGCGAAAACAGGTCATCTAGGAGGTCGCACATGAGCCGGCAGTTCTGCCCGTACGCGGCAGAAATTCGGCGGACATGATTATCGAGGTCGCATGTCTCGAGATACCGCGAAAGGACTTTCTGGCAGAGGAAGTTCGAGTGGAGGTCGGCGGCCTGCTTGGCACAGTTGAACTGCGCGAGGATCTCTTCTGGTGCGCAGATCCACCCGATGCGCATCCCGGGGGCGATGACCTTCGAAAAGGAGCCCGAGAGGATGCAGCAGCCGGGGGCGAGGGCTTTCACGGGCTTCCTGGGCCGGCCGTCAAAGAAGAGCTCCCCAAACGCGTCGTCCTCGTAAAATACGGTCTCCGACCCTTCCAGGACTTCGGCGACGGCCTTTCGCCTCTCTGCTGAGTAGGTCTGGCCCGAGGGGTTCTGGGAGTTCGGGATGCCGTAAAAGAACTTCGGGCGGACCTCCCGGATGACCCGGCTGAACTCGGTGATATCCGGGCCCTCTGCGCCGAACGCGACATCGTAAAAGGTCGGTTCATAGAGGGAGAAGGCCTCGATCGCCCCCAGGTACCCGGGCCGCTCCATTGCCACCGGGTCTCCCCTGTCAAGGAAGATCTTTGCCACAAGGTCGAGGCACTGCTGGGATCCGTTCACGACCTGGATCTCTGATGCGGGAATATCGAGGCCGAGGCGTTGCCGGTATCGCCGGGAAATGAACTCACGCAGGGGGAGGTAGCCGTCGGTGGTGGAGTACTGGAGGGCTTCTCTCCCCTCCTCTTCGAAGACGCGACGGGATGCATCCGCGAGACCCTCCACGTCGATGAAGGCGGAGCTCGGCAGGCCCCCGGCAAAGGAGATGATGCGGGGGTCGGTGGAGACCGCAAACAACTTTCCGAGGAATGAAGGCGGTGCACAGTGCATCCGGCCGGCGAATCGGTACTGCATGACGGCAACTTCCCCTGATTCTACAGGTTATTGGTGGCGGGAAGGAAAAAGTGTGACCCTTTGGCCCGGGATGGGAGCACCTGAAAGGCCCGGGAACGTGGGTTTCATCCGGGAATGAAAAGTTACGTCAACGTGGGAGACATAAATTTTATAGCCATTATAATGGTGAATGCCATGGTGAAGACGACCATCGCGCTATCCCCGGAAACACGCGATCTCCTTAGAGACCTGGGGAACAAGGGGGAGACATACGAGGATATTATCCTCCGTCTCCTGAAGGATGCGGGCTGGAAACACCTTGACACACGCTGGAACGAAATTCTCGAGAACGATGAATTCATACCCCTGGATGAGCTCTGATGTTCAGAATATTGGTATCCAGGACATTCCAGAGGGAATTCCAAAAAATTCCAATAAATCCTCAAACCAGGATCAGGAAAAGCCTGACATGCCTGGAGGAAGATCCATATGCTCCCCGTGCCCATGCCGATATCAAGCAATTTAAAGACACGCATCCCCAGAAATACCGGTTAAGAATGGGGAATTTTCGGATTGTCTACGTAGTTGAGGGCAATGAGGTGAAGATCCTCGATATGCTTCATCGCAGGCGAGGCTATTCGAGCCAATAACACCTCGTTTTTGAATGCGAAGATCGGGAAAAAGAAGGAGTGACTTCCACTGGGCATGATTTCACAACCGGGAATCACAATTTGCTTTATTGGTGAAGGAAACCAGCCGGTGCCGAGCAATGAATACTTAAGGGTTCAGGGCAGGGGGGCCCTGATTCGCTGGAGAGACACCTTCGCGTTCCTCCTCACCCGGCAGTCGGGATCTTCTGCCGCCTTCTCGAGGATTGCCTCGGCCTCACGCGATCGCATGTTCCCAAGGGCACAGGTGGCGGCGCTCCGCAGGATGTCATCTCCGTCACGCATGACAGAGCGAAGCGCCGGGATCAGGTTGGGACGGTCGAGGGCCCGTATTCCGGCCGCCGCAGCCTCCCGGATGTACCACTTCTCGATACGGAGCCTCGAGAAGAGTGAGGAGAGGTCTTCAGCGCTCGCAAGGCTTCCGATGCGCCGCACCGCGGCCTGGCGGATGCTCCAGTCATGGCTGTAGAGGTCTTTTACGATGGCGCCGACCGCATCGGCATCTGCACGGGTTCCGGTCATCACGCGTACCTGTGTGTGGGCAAACTATATATATAATTGGATGGAAGTTTCCTTCTTGAACCCCGGCCCTTCCTCTGCCCTCCCCCAGCTCTTCCCGGCATGCAACGGGCCACGCATTCTCCTCCTCGCCTGGATCCCGTGCCGCTCAGGCAGGAAAATCCGGGAAAATTCTATAAGCTCACACTTCAAAAATTGAATATTTATCGCGGATACAAGGGCAGGAGCCGAGGAGTTGATTCGCTGATCCAGAGGAAGACCGACGAGGAGAAGAACGAGTCCGGGGAGATCATCCGGGTCCGCCTTCCCCAGAAGCGGAACAGGGAGATGTTCGCCCAGGCCGAGTTGATGATGGGCGCAAACCATATCCGGGTGAAGTGCTACGACGGGGTCACCCGGATGGGAAGGATCAAGGGGAAGATAAAGAAGAAAGTCTGGATACGGGAGGGGGATATCCTAGTCGTGATCCCCTGGAGTTTCCAGGACGACAAGTGCGATATCATCTACCGGTACACCGGTCCGCAGGTGGAGTGGCTGCGAAGGAACGGGTATTTGTGAAGGGTGTTTTCGACCAGCAATCTCGCTCTCTTTTTTTCCAGTTCCTTTTCATTATTCCCTGTAATATGGAGAGTTACGTTCGCGGGCCTCCCCTTTCTCTTCTTCGGAAATCCCCCCCTCCCTTCCTGCAGCGGCTTTTTTTTCCTGCTCGAGCCCGGCCAGCTTCTCCCTGAAGACCGGGTACATCGACTGCAGCATGTACAGCGTGGAAGTCTCGGAAAGCCTCTTGATATCTTCCCCCGGGAAAACCACGTCCCCCTCCTCATGCGATGAGAGAAATCTCCCTAGAGCTTCCTTTATCCGCTCGATGACCCCTACAAGGTCGTCTAGGGGATGTTCCCTATCAATATCGTATTCGTCGATATCCGCGTCTTCTGCCAGCAGTTTCAGATACCCGATGACACGATCGATTGGCCGTGTATATGCTTGGCGTCCAGAAACACGGCCGTGGCTTTCTTATGCGCCTTGCAACGCTTCTTCTGGAGGAACTTGATGAACGTGTCCGCGTCTTCCGCCGAGTTGAACACGAGGAACTCTTCGAAGACCATGGAGGATGGGTTGGTAGGAGGGGAGATGTGGGTTGTGGTGGGGAGGGGGTGGGGGAAATCAGAGCGATAATATCTTGATAGTATAACCTTTCACAATCAATTTTTTTACGTTAGAAATCTCTAAAACCGCATCTGTTCCCGAGTATTGATTTTCTGGGAATGTTGTGAAGTAATTCTGCCATGCTCTTTTAAAGTTACTATCTGGACGAGGATGATAGTAGATTGTCACAGTATCTGGTGAATTCGAATAATCATCTGATATGGAATATATCGGAAGAGATGAAACAGTCATCTGTACATTTCCAATACCCGTTTGAGCCATTGAAGAATCTGAATTCACCTGAATAAGATATATCATAAGGGTTTGAGTGGTGCTATCGAAAAACCAGCGAGGCTGGGAAATCATAGTTGATCCTATTAGGTCATTCCAGTACCTTTTGTGCACCGCTCCATTCTCTAGGCATATGACAGTATTCCCATCATCTGCATGGTAGACAAGTGCCCCTGGAACAAAGTTACTGATTAAGGTCTGTGAACTGTTTGTTATGCTAAAGTATTGGTTTGACATTTCATTAGGCCGTGTTACCGATAGTGTTCCCCCACTTATTTGCATTGTAGTCTCTTTATAAGGAACATTTTTTACGGTCAGACTGTTTATATCGGACTGGAGAGCTATCATATTCCTCTCCATGTTCCGGATATTTGCATTTGATTGCTGTGAAAGCAGGGCGGGATAGCCATAAAGTGTAACCAAGGCTATGCCTGTCATCATAATTCCAAATATAATAATAAATCCTATTGATTCAGAGACTGCAATTTCTTTTCGTGTTTTGTTAAGGGGATTCCTCATACGGCAATACACCTAAGGCGCATACGCATACTCAATTCTATTCAGACCGCTTGCTGTAGTTTTTCCACCGCTCCAACCAAACATCGCAGTAGCTCCTATTCCTGAGAGTGAGACGGAACTCTGATAATCGCCACGGGATATTATAATAAAATTCTCTTTTGGGTGAGGACCTGGGGCTATTTCAACCCAATAATCACGGCCTGCGACATCATCGGGGATATCGAATTTTGTAGAAATGATTGCAGGATTATAATAGGGAATTACCGCATACAGGTTCACGATCCGGGTACTCACACCATTTCCAATATCTGTAAAAGCGTATGTTGTTAGCTGGTTTGATGGCTGATCGATGAATACCGAACTTACCAGAGGAATGGTAATCACTAGAAATAGCATAAGAATGCCAGAAATCAAAATGTATTCGATCATACTCGAAACAGCCCTGTTGTTTTCCCCGACTTTAGAAATCCCAATAGATAATTTGCTCATTATATTCAGTGACTCCATTGTTATAATGGATAATCCAATTTGTTGACGATGTTCCGGGGGTGATATTGATCACCGAACTTTTTCTCTCAAGGGCAAGGAACACAATATCTTTAGTACAGTTGGTCCTATCCCCTGCTGATATCGTTGTATCCCAAGCAAGGAACCTGACTTCGCTTCTCAAGTCCTGAATATCTGACTTGGGAAATTCGAGCACGCTCTCTGCAGTAGTCTGGCCGACAAGGATAGACTGGTTAAGGATAATTGCGAGAAAAAATATGCCTAAACTGATAATTAGGCCAAGGAGCACGATCCATTGTGCCTGGTCATTCAGTCCCGCCATATTAGTACCTCAAGAAGCACGGTTTGGTCTCCTGACCGCATATCACTGACGGCACTGACTGCGTCAGGGATACCGACCCATCTTGTAACTTTCACTGAATTCTGGCGATAATATTGAGATCCAGAAAAGGAATAATAATTCAGCGAATCAGTGGAATTTCTATAAAAGACCGAGGCATTATAAGAGAGGGTATCATATGGAAGATCCGTTCGAGTATTTAATAGCTGTAATAAATACTGGTTAAATTCTATCTTCTTGTTGTTTTGAATATAGTCGGATAATCTGCTTTGTGTCCCATATTCTGATGGCGTATCCAGCACAGCGAGAGCATCATATCCTAATTGTTCAAGTTGCATATCAGTGATATGGGTCTCGCCTGGTGTCAGTATAATTGTTGTGGATAATACCAAGTAGGTGGTAGTGACCATCAATATTGCTGCTGCAACGCCTTCAATTGTATATATTTGGCCGCAGCTCTCGTCTACCATATTCTCACCTCTAATACAGCAGGAATAAGGACGGGATTGACGTTTGCATAAAGTGGTGCAATTGTCGATGTTGAGGAGACATTTGCCGTCATTGGATCAAATGTATAATTGATAGCGATGAGTGCCTGATTTCCACTCACCTGCGTTTTCTGAATAAAATAACCAGCTGTAAACTTGGTTAAAATTGAAGAATTGATATTATTAAGAAAATAAGTGGAGGGGAGCATCCCGTCTTTTGTCATATTAAACCCAACTGTTAGTGATGGAGGTTGTATTATTATTGGCCCTACAGAAATCCAGCCCACCGCCGGGTCATAATAGCTGTAACTATACGCAATTTGGGTAAGGTTGACAAAGTTGGAACATGCTGTGCAGTTAGCAATGCTGGAGATGTTAGTTAAATTAATCCTCAACTCTTCTTTCATAGGGTCTGTCCAATAAATCGGCCCTTTTCTCGTGTCAAAAAGTTGGTTAGAATCGATTCTTACACTTAACTGGCCATCATTGTACATAGGATTTGAGTAATCGTTCAAATCTACTACAAATTCTCCGGGTGTTTTAATTAGCACGATCCGCCGGATATAGCCATACGACGAATATGGATTATAGGGTTCACCGGAATATACGGGGGATAGCGATCCCTCAAGCGGTAGGAGGGTAATATTAAAATGATAGGGGTAGCTTCCGAAGATAATCCTTGACCGATAATCCTCAAGGTTATTGTATATTGTGTGATTTCCGTAACTATCCACCTTTTTTTTGGATAAAATATTTGGAGTGCTTTTGTAAAGGGAAAGACCAAAACGGAGAACCCTGGCCTTTTCAGACAGGCCAATGAATTCCCATTGTACTGATGGATCTGTAATGATTTGCCCTGGAAATGTGGTGTTTTCACCAGGGTCTTCGACGAGGATAACTCCAGTTCGGTAGGCAACTGCATCATAATCGATAGTTTTGCTCCTTAAGCCAATCAGGAGACCAGATGCCATGGTAGACACCATGATTAGGGCAATCATGAAAATGGATAGACCGATGATAAAATCGATGGATAATTGCCCAGAATCATTCGTGATTTGATTTAGTCGATGACGTGATTTGTTCATCCGCATGTGAAAGACCAAGATTAATAATTAAATATTGAAAAAAACTGGAAATGATTTAAAACCTGCGTTTAGTATCAGGCATATTTAGGAAATGGGTTTTGAAATTAAAAAGGAGCATAAAATATGCGCCATTCGCAGGAAAAAGTAATTTTTCCCCATTTATCCTTTATAGATAGATATATAGTATTGAATATATGATAACGATAGTCAATAAGGTGGGTTGAGGGTTAAGATATGGATCGGATATGCCGAGTTGCATTACTTGTGATATTGAGCATAAGTCTTGTCATTGTCTGCTCGGGAATGGTTGTAGACACGGCCCAATGGTCAAGAAGCAAAGAATGGACCGTTGCAAACGGAGCGGATACCTGTAGCATAACACTTGAAATCGGAAATAATACAAATGCTTCAATGGATAATTATCTTGTTGAATTCTCAATTGACAATCCGATATTTGGAACATTGAATCCTCCTTCCAGTTATACAATCTCTAATAAAACATCAACCATTTTTACTTCCAAATATAAAAGTGGAACAGCAATAGTTACCGGCAAGGTTCTTTATAAAGAGAACGATTCAGATCCAAATGAACCATTTAAAAATCGGACCTGGTCAACTGAAATTAAAATCGACCATGATAATCCTTTTCAAAGGACCAGTTATTCAGTTCCTTCCGAGATGAATGTTGGATCGAGTAAATCTATAAGGTTAGCTTATACAGATCAATGGGGAAACCCTGTTGATAACCGGCGTATTACGGAGCAGGTATATTTCCAGATTGGATATTCTCCTAATAATACCGCCTTGTTTATTGGGGCAAGTCCGCCATATACAGCTATCAGTATTCCGGTCGACTCTACTGGAAATGCAACAGCCCAGTTCCAGGCAAGCACTGCACCAGGACCCAATATGATTATCGTTCATCCTGAATTTCTTGATCAACAGGATGATTATTTTTATATTAACGCAATAGCCAATTCCAGTCCAGTCGCTATCGAACAGCAATTCGATCCCGATGGGTATCTTGGGAACCCTCCGAAACAATATGCGGATGGTATCAGCCTTTTTCAAATCGTCTATACATTAAAGGATCAATATGGAAACGGGGTGATGAACAGCCCGATTTCCATTAGCACAACAATACCTGGTGAGGAGGTTATAATCTATACTAATGCTCAAGGAAAAGCAATGCTAACTTATGGTCCTAAGACCTCTACAGGAAGGATCATACTTACAGCCAAGTCTCAGGTCAATGAGTTGGTGATTTGTTCAAAGGAAATTGTTTTCATTAGTCAGGAACCCGTCGATATGCAGTTCACAGCTATTCCTGACACAATGCCCAGCCGTGACGTAGAGACGTGGGAACCGGGCGAACTCAAGGCAAAAGTAATTGATATAAATGGGAATCCGGTTGAAGGAGAATTGGTGAACTTTTCACTAGGGGAGGAGACATATCCAGATACTTTTAATGTAACGGAACATCCTGAATTAACGGCCGATTCGGCATATACGGATTCAGACGGTTATGCAATAGTATATTTTTTACCTGGAGCTTTCACCACCGATTGGGGAGCAGAGAATCATTCTGATACTGCAACTGGAAGTATTCCGATCTTTGCACATTGGGAGAATTATGAATTAAATCTGAATGAAACACGTAATATAACTGTCTCATGGAAAAATTACCCATATTTAAGCCTTGAGACAAAGGTTTTCCCTCAAACTGTGAACGTCACGGATACTGTTGATGTTTGGATAAAATTAAAAGGTGATGGGTGGGCCCTTCAACCTAAGCCCATTGACGTTTTACTACTTTTAGATAATTCAGGATCTATGGGGACGACAACTACTGGGTTGAGTGGATCAAGTGCTCTATCACAATCAAAGCGAGCAGCAGTCACTTTTATTGATCAAATGGAGCAGGGAAAAGATAGAGTTGGAGTGATTTTCTACGATAAAAAAACCTATCCTGATTTTTCGGTGTACGTTCCGTTGACTTATGATTTAAATAATGTAAAAAATGCCATTTCAAGTTATTCCAGATCCGATACTAAAGGATATCATACCCGTACACGCTATGCACTTTACGAGGGTATAAGGCTGATGAATCAGTGGAATAATCGAAAAGCGGTCAGAGCAATAATCCACATGACTGATGGTCAATGGAGTATGGAAGGAGACCCTCTAGCAAGAGGAATTGGCTATAATTCAACTTTCGGTCCACAAGAGAACATTAAAACTGGTTTGCACAGTGTATGGGCAGGCAATGTTGTTGGTGTTATTGATAAATTTAGATATTTTGATGATCTTGGAGGCGGAACCGCAAACTATGGTTACGTTTCGGGCGTACCTAATGGTCAATCCTATGATTACATTTCTGATCCAGGAGACATTTGGGAAAATGATCGATATGAATCTACCCAAAATACAACAAGTAAAAACACTTGGTATTTTACCAATGCAGGAAATTCGAAACAAAACATGTCCGTTTACGCTGCAGATTCAAAACTAAAAGTCTATTCAATTGGCTTTACAAGTAGCGCAAATTATGACAATTTAAAATTGGTTTTAAGTACTATATCAAATGCAACTGGGGGTTTCTATCAGTATGCGCCCAACGAAGTGGCTCTCACAACACTATATTCTACAATTGCAGGTCAGCTAAAAACTGAAGCCGGTGTTGATACAGAAGTTGCCTTGAATTTTGAGGATATTGAGGTCAACTACGAGGTCGTAGCGGTGAATGAGACTTTCAAGGTCTTTGATTATGTCCCAATGAATCCTGATTCGACAAGAATAGATTTTTACGACACCGCTTCGAACACTTCTTTACTGGGATATCCAACTTGGGTTAACCAATCAGATCAATGGCATTCCGTTGCTAACCCTTATCATCTTCAGTTTAGTCCAGGTACTATAAAATTAGGCCAGAACTGGGAAGCTCGTTATACACTCAGAGTGCTAACAGATGGGAATATCAATGTCTTTGGTCCTGGGTCAACAATCACATTCAATAACGGTGAAGCAACCCTCCTCCTCCCAAAGACATACATTACTGGCATTGCCGGGATGGTATCTACTGGAGTAAACACCAGCGTTTTAAATATTACTAATGTCAGTGGAGGATCTGAATCTGATCCACAAGGGATTGAGTATATGGTATGGACCTGGGACCGGCACTACACTGGGGTGATGAACGTAACTGAGCAATATTTCATATCCAATGACGGAGGTATGCAGTGGATTCTTATTGGTTCAAAAAATCTCTCATCAGAGGAAGCGAACCAGCCTGGTGAGTTCAGATATCAGAAAAATCTGCTGCCCGCCGGAGTAATTCTTTTTAAAGTCGTTGCGAATGCGGAAGATGCACCTGGCCCTGTTGTTGCAGCACCACCTCCCCCAGAAACATCTGGGCCCCCTACCTTTAAACCTTATATCGTGCTAAAATAGCCTATATTTTTTTTTGAGTGAGGTGATATTTTTGGTTATATACTCATTGTAATAGTAGGACATGGACCCCTAATAAGAGCATTATATTCCACTGATGATATCATCCCCTCTTTCTCAATATTTACAGTATAGGTGGTTTTTTCAAGGATGATTGATTTGATGTTTCCTTGGTCGGCAACTAATGAATTAATACTTGGTTCTGTTGAGATGAGGCAGGAGGGCATCATAACCAGGTTCAAATCGATTGGATCCTGGGGGAACCATGCGGACCAAGACAGAAGCGAAGACTCTCCTGATTCGTAATAATAAAAGACTTTAGAAGCACCCTTTTTCAATCCGATCATCCAGTGATATGCCTCACCATTTACATTGACCTGATCTCCCTGGATATAATGGATAGAATATCCTGAAAGGTTTTGGCCAGCAGTATCTTTCTCATCTTGCATGATTTCCAGTACTTCTTCTAGATGAATTGGATAACTCGCAGTTATTTCAGTAATATCTTTCAATCCTGAATCCTGCCTTTGGTTAATTTGTTTTTGAGGAGCGGTTTGCTGCACACAACAACATATGGTGCATACCCAAAGCAATACAATCAAGAGAAATATTATTCCTATCGTCCCTCGATGTTTCATTGTCATTCAATTAACAGGTTCTTAAATAAAAAATAATTGCTGAAGTAGGGCTTGAGTATATCAAAGAATACACGAATTTTTATGATGAGATCGGGCGATCCTTTCTCCCCCTTTTTGTGTTTTATCGGATTATTATTAAATGTATACCAGAGATATACAATAAAACACAAAATTGTATATCCGTAATATCCAATACTAACACAATTATAAGGGATAATCATTCATTCCCCCACCCCTATCTTTTTCCCGCACTCAATCCAAAACCTCCAACAAGGAGAACGATTCTTGTATGACCTCCGCCACCACCCGCGAGCTCACCCCCGCCGAATTCCCGCTTGCTGAGCAGGCCTGGACCCACTACCGGGGCCAGAAGGCAGACCCGAAGACCGAACGCATCTTCGTAGTCTTTGACAACGGAACCCTCGCCGCCACCGCCCGCTGCACCCGCCACAAAGATGGGCTCGAGATGGACTGCGTCTTCACCCTGGACGAGTTCAGGGGGAAGGGGTATGCGAGGGATGCCGTCGAGGAGCTCCTTGCCGCGTGCGGGAAGGAGACGATCTACATCCACTCGACCCTCGTGCTGATCAAGTTCTATAAGTCGTTCGGGTGGGTGCCCATCGGGGAGAAGGAGATGCCCCAGACAATCCGGGACCGGTTCATCTTCTGTTTCGGGGAGATGGAGGGATGCAACGCGGTGCCGATGGTAAGGAAGGGGGTGTGAATTCAGGATTCCCTCACGCGAGGATTCACAGGATCTCCTTCAGCCGCCTCTCCGCGGTTTCGCAGTACTTCTGCGAGATGTCGATCCCAAGGTAATTCCTGTTCAGCTTCTTTGCTGCAACGCAGGTGGTGCCGGCGCCGTTGAAGGGGTCGAGGACCACGTCGCCCTCGAAGCTGAAGAGTTTCAGGGCACGCATTACCAGTTCTTCCGGAAACATCGCGGGGTGGTCGAACCGTGCCATCTGCCTCTCGGGCGCGATCGACCACTTCGCCACCACCCACTTCTTGAACTCGTCAGCCGTGATATCGGCCTTCTCCCGCGACCCTTCCTTCTTGAGGTCTCCCTTGGCAAATACCTCCAGGAACTCCCAGGTGTACTTGAGGTAAGGATTGCCCGGGCTTTTCCAGCTGCCCCAGGCAGTGTACTTGCAGTTGTAGTTGTGCTTCTCCCAGAGGATCTCTCCTTTCCAGATGAGCTTCTCTTTCATGAAGTAGTGGGAGATTACATGGTGGCTCGGGATATAGTCCGAGAAGAGCGGCTGGATGTTCACGATGATCCGCCCGCCATACTTCAGGACCCGGATGCACTCATCGAAGACAGAGAAGAGCTTCTTAAAATACCGTTCCCAGTCAACCCCGTCCTCGCCCGTGTCGTACCCGAGCCCGAAGTTGTAGGGCGGCGAGGTGAACACGAGGTCGATGCAGTTCGAGGGGAGCGCCCGCAGCACCTCTTCGCTGTCCCCAACGATGACTGCGTTCCTGAACTCATCCGGCAGCGCATTCTCCTCTCTTTCGAACCCGTGGTCGAGCGCATAGTACCACGACCCTCGTGCCTTCACCTTGTGCTCCCGGCCAGCCACCTTCCGTTCCCGGTTGTAAGTGGCATAGATGCGCTTCTTCCCCCGGATCCCGTAGCTTTTCACCGAGTCGATCCGGTCGAACAGGTCCCCGAACACCTGGTGCAGGCGGGCGGGAGCGCTCCCCTGCTCTCCATGGCCGCGGAGGAGATCGAGGACAGTGCTCCTGAATGCCCCGGGGTCGAGGGATCGGACGTAGAAACGGAGGGTATCACTGTCAACTTCGAAGAAGAACCCGTTCTTCCCCGAAGTGCGGCCGATTTCCACGACGATTTCCTGTTCATTCCCGGAGAGGGGGGATTCGAGTGGGATCTCTATCAGGAGAGAGTCCGCCTTCTCAGCGGGGGTCTGGAAGTCCCGCGTTCCCGGCGGCATATCTGGTGTCACCACCTCTCACTGCCTGGCCAGGTAAGAGCCGCCCTGCATCCATACCGACCAACCTCCATCGCGGGTCCCGCTGGTGTTGTCGACTGCGTCGCATCGCGACTGTCCGGTGGAAGGTCCGGGATGGCAATCCCTCGAATTCCATCAAGAAAGAGTGGACCTGCAGAAGAGAAATACCTGCAGGTTGCGTGAGGAGCGAAAAGACCCACCCCCTCTTTTCCCCCAGGGTGTTCAGGGGCTCTTCGAATCTGGACCAGAGGTTCCCGGCACGTTTCCGGGAGTCCTCAGGAACATTATTTCCGAACGAATGAAAGAGACTAAAGAACCATGCAGTGCATCACGTTCGACCGCTACATCGAGGCATTCAATGTGCTCGAGAAGTACTCGGTCGAGTACCCCTTCATGCTCGACCACCTCCTCGGCGTCGCTGATGAGTGGTTCCCGGGCGGTCTCTCCATGCTCGATATCGGCGCCGGGACGGGAAAATTCGCGAGGTCTTTTCTCGAACGATGCAGGGTTCCTGTCCATGGCTACACCGCGATCGAACCGTCAGCAGACCATGTCGCGCAGATCCGGGAGAACCTGGACGGAATCCCGGTAGAAAAAGAGATCATCCTCGGTTCTTTCACCCCTGCGACCGGCTTTGGGGGGAGGTTCGACCTCGTCCTGCTCTCCCACTGCACTTACTGTTTCATGCCTGACCCCGAACCGTACCTGCTGCATGCCCTTGACCTGGTGGACGGACGCGGTGTAGCGGTCATCTACCACGGCAGCCCGACGAACTTCTGCTCAATCCTGAACCTGGTTTTCGGGGACATCCTCCCCAGGGAGCGGGTCACTGACCCCACCTTCACCAGCTGGAACGTCCGGGACATCCTGGAGAAATACGGCATCCCCCATGAGGTCACCTGCCTTCCAGGTGCATTGGAAGTAAAAGAGATCTTCATGCCAGGCAACGAACACCTCCTCGACGAGCTGATCACGTTCTCTCTCATGGTGGAATCAGGCTCCCTTCCCCAAAAGGTCCTCGGGAGGGCCAGAGAATTTTTAAGGGCGATTGCCTGCCCCGGCATGCAAGGCCCGGTGCTGAACCTCGGGGTAGACGCGATCACGGTGAGGAAGAGTCCGTACTGACGCCCCACCATCTTCTACTGCTGTTCATGGAACATGCAGTATCCGCCCGTATCCCGGACCACTACCGGCCGTTTTTCGAGCAGGTTCATGGCTTTTGCAAGTTTTGTCTTCAGCCGGAGGTTCTCCACTTCGAGGCGCCTGACCCGCCTGTGGAGGGGTTCGCGCCCCCTTGCCCCGCAGAGGCTCTCGATGTAGTGCTTCAGGAAACGGTCTGCCCGGTTCTCTCTCCGCGGGATCCACTGGATCTCTACCTTCAGGTGCCGGGCAGCGATGATCTCCTCGATCTGCGCCTTCTTCTGGATATAGTTCGCACGCCGCCGGGGATTTGTGGCAGAGAGGTGCCAGACGACCACCTGGCTGTCGGTACGGATCCGGGCATGGGCCCTGGGAGGGAGGTTCTCGAGTGCCAGGATGACGGCGTTGAACTCGGCGTCATTGTTGGATGCCCCCCGCTCGTACGCAAAGAAGACCTCCTCGCCGGGAAAGAGAGCGATACTGTGCCCGTCACCGCTCCCGTCCACCATGATCTCGTAGCACTGGTCCCGACAGGGCAGGCCCCCGGATCCGGCGGCTTTCATGAAGGGTTCATGGTCATTCGGAGCGGATATAAAAAATTCAGGAAGAGAACGCATCGCGCAGGAGGGGGAGAGGGACTCACCCTGGGGGTGAAGGGCAGCACCGCCGGGATTCGCGCGATCCTCGCTCATTCCCACCTGAAGGAGTGGTTGCACTCTCACCATATTTAATTATTTTGTTCGTTTTTTGTGTTTTAGGTCAGGATTCGCGAACGGTTTTCCGATCCAACAGGTTAAACACAAGAAAAATTTATTCTGCGAAATACTGAGAATATGGGTTATTTTATAATATGGGCTGTTTAGCGGACGATTTTTGTAATAGGGATCTCGAGTATGTCCTCTGCCCCGGCAGCCTTCAGGCTGGGGATGAGAGTATTCACGTCCTGCTTGTGGACCACGGTCTGCACGCTGTAGAAGTCGATCCCGTGCAGCCGGCTCACGGTGGGCTTCTTCATGGCCGGGAGGGCGGAAATCACCGTCTCCATCGCCGAGGTCGGCACGTTCATCGAGAGCAGCACCTGCCGCCTCGCCTCCATCACCCCGGAGAGGAGGGTCACGATCTCCTCTATCGCCTTTCGCTTCGCCGGGTCCTCGAAGGATTCGCGGTTCGAGATGATCATCGTGTAGGACTCCATGATCTGCCCGATGATCTTCAGGCCGTTCCTCCGCAGCGTCGTCCCGGTCTCGGTCAGGTCCACGACCACGTCCATCAGGTCGGGCACCTTGGCCTCCGACGCACCGAATGAGTGGAAGAGCTGGACGGGGATACCGAGCCGGCCGAAGTACTCGCGGGTCAGCTCGGGGTACTCTGTCGTGACACGGCTGTTCGGACGGATCTCCTTTGCGTCGTTGATCGGCTCGTCCCGGTGCACTGCCACGACGATCTTGACCGTCCCCTCGCCGGTCTTGCTGTAATTGAGCCGGGCCACCTCGCGGACCCTGGCACCGCTCTCCTTCACCCAGTCAAGCCCCGATATCCCGAGGTCGAAGTAGCCCATCTCCACGAACCGGGGGATCTCCTGTGGGCGGAGGATCTTCACCTTGGCGATGCGGCTGTCCGCGATCATTGGGTTGTAGTCACGGTCGGACCGTTTCACCTCGAGATCCGCCTCGCGGAAGAGAAGGAGGGTCTGCTCCTCCAGGCTGCCCTTGGGAAGTGCGATAGTGATCATAGTATACCATATAAGGCCGTTCAGGAAAAAAATCCGCCTCTGTGCAATACCAACGAAGAGAAATCCTTCTCGTTGCTGCAGGCCCTTCCATGAACCTGTTGATATGGAGTGGTGCCGCGCAGGGACTGAAATTGGCCGGGATCCCCGGGAGCACCGAGATAGAGAGATGAGCCACAGAAAGATGATACACATGGTGTGCCGGACCAGTCCTGATTTGGAGTATAACGCATCAGGGATCGGAGGAGATTCCCGCGACAGGGGCGGCCATTGTTCTCATATGACCCGGGAAACGGGCAGGCAGAATGGATTTTCATCCTTCCTGTCAAGGGGTGACTTTTTCTTAAAAAAAGACCGTGAAAGGCAGTTTTGGAACAAACGTCGCCGAAGCGAGAAGATACTCAGTCCAGGGTATGGACCACGAGGCCAGAGAGGAGCTTCGGTTCGAACCAGGTGGACTTCGGGGGCATGATGCCCCCCGCATCCGCGATCTCGATCACAGTCCCGACCTTCACCGGCTGCATCGAGAAGGCCACCGCGTACCCGTCGTTCTTCACCATGTTCTCGAGGTCTCCGATCGGCCGGGCACCCCCGAGATAATGGAGGCGGGGGTCCCCCCTCGGGTCCGTGATTCCAAGGATCCCGGTCAGCACCTCCCGCTGGAGGACAGAGACATCCAGTGCCTCGATCCGGTCCATGCTCCCGTCGCGCGGGCGGCTGCACTCGTACCACGCACCGCCGAGGTACATGTGCATCACGTGGCACTCCCCCAGAGAAGAATGCCGCGGGGGGATGTGGAATGCCCTTGTGTCGACCTCGCCGTAGGGGGTGACCGAGAAGACCCCTTTCAGGAGGTTCATGAACTCCGGGGCCGAGAGTCCCGAGAGGTCGGTGACGATCCGGCTGTACCCGTGGATCTTCACGCGGTCGTGGGCAAAGATCACCCCGAGGAACCGGGTAGCCTCGGGGGTGAGCCGCCCTTCCACTTTCCGCTTGAGGCAGACGTTCACCGCGGACTTGGCCCGGTGGTGCCCGTCGGCGATGTAGAGGCGGGGGATGGCCCGGAAGGTCCTCTCAAGGGTGGAGAGGTCCCCCTCCCCGGTGATGCACTTCACCCGATGGACCGTGCCGTCATCCCAACTGACCACGGCATCCTCCTTCCCGAGCCTGTTCCAGAGCGCATCGAGGAACCCGTGGGTATCGTTCCTGTCTTCGAAGAGGAGCACCACGGGCCCGCTGTGAGCGTTCACCGCGTCGATGTGCCGTGTGCGGTCCTCCTCCTTGTCGTACCGGGTCAGCTCGTGCCGCCGGATGGTGTTCTCCTCGTAGTCGCGCACGGAGACCGTGCACCCGAGCCCGAGGAAGTCGTTCCCGTTCCCGGTCACGCGGTAGAGGTACATGGCAGGGGCGTGGTCTTTCTTGAGGAGGCCCCGTGCACGGAACTCGGCGAACACCTCGCGTGCCCTGGCATACACCATGGAATCATGGGGAGAGACCCCGGGAAGGTCGGCGTCGGGCCTGCTCACCCGAAGGAAGCTCGACTGGTTCTTCCTGATGCAGGCGGCAGCCTCGTCCGTGGTCACCACGTCGTAGGGGACCGCGGCGACCATAGGGGCTGCACCGGCCGGGGGGCGGACCGCGGGGAAAGGAAAAATATCCACCATTTCTCCCTCTATCATTCTCCCTGGCAGTATATTATAGCAATGAAGACCATAGTGTAAAAGACGGTAGACCTCTCCATGCCCGCCGAGATCGCCCTACGCCGGGCCAGGCCAAGTGACATCGACCGCATTGCCCTGATCGAGCAGGAGTCGTTTCTCGACCCATGGAAGGCAGCGGTCTTTGCCGAGGCGCTCTCCTACTTCCCCGAATCCTTCTTTGTCGCCACTGTCTCAGGCGAAGTCGTGGGTTTTGTACTCGGCGGCCTCGAGGATACGGGCGAAGAGGTCTACGGGCACATCTGCAACCTCGCGGTCACTCCTGCATGGAGAAAGAGGGGGATCGCAAGGCGACTCGTCGGGCGGGTGGAGCAGCAGTTCGCGGTGGATCTTGCAACCGGCGTGCAGCTCGAGGTCCGGGTCTCGAACCGCCCTGCGCAGCAGTTCTACCGGAGGCTCGGCTATCGCCCGGTCCTCCGGTTCGCTGGCTACTACGCGAACGGGGAGGACGCGATCGTCATGATGAAGTGGTTCCGCTAAAGATCCCCTTCAGCGGCCCAGCGACTTGTGAGCCCGTGCCAGGTGCTGGGCGGCGAGTGCGCCCAGGAGCGAGAGTTCCCCGGCAAGGACGCCTGCGGCGAGTATCTCGGCGAACTTCCGTGCGTGTGACCCGGGAGGGTCCCCGCCGCCGGCCACCCCGAGCAGAGAGAGACACTCGGCCTGGGTCCCCACCCCGGTCCCGCCGCCGACTGTGCCGACGGGAAGGTCGGGGAGGGTGACTGCAACATACAGTCCTCCCTCCCCCTCGTCGACCGTGGTAATTGCCATGCTCCCCTCGGTGACGTGCGCCGGGTCCTGCCCGCAGGCGATGAACATAGCCGCCACGACGTTTGCGGCGTGGGCATTGAAGCCGAGCGAGCCGGCCGCCGCGGACCCGACGAGGTTCTTCCTCCGGTTCACCTCGGCCATTGTGCGTGCGTCGGTCTTGAAGACAGAGGATATGAGGGCGTCGTCGAGCCAGACACCGGCGCAGACGCTCCTCCCCCGCCCCCGGACCACGTTCACTGCGGCTGGCTTCTTGTCGGTGCAGAGGTTTCCCGAGAGCGCGACGAGGTGCGCCCCGGTCGCGTCGCTGATCAGTTCCGCGGCCTTCTCGCTCCCGATGGTGACCATGTTCATCCCCATGGCGTCCTTCGTGTCGAACTCCATCCTGACAAAGACCGAGGTCCCGACAACAGTCGTCACCGCGCCGAGGAACTTCCCGTGCGAGGTGGTGGACTCCGCTGCCCGCGCCAGATCGTCCCCGTGGGCGGCGACCCAGTCCGCAACCTTACGGGCATGGGCGACGTTCCGGGCGGCAAAGACCGGCGCCCGTGTCATGCCATCTCGGAGGATCCTGACATCTGCCCCGCCAGCCCGGGCGATCGCCCCGCACCCCCGGTTCACCGAGGCCACAAGCGCACCCTCCGTCGTCGCAAGCGGGAGGTAGAACCCGCCCGCCGCGTACTCGCCATTGACCCGGAGCGGCCCTGCGACCCCCACCGGCACCTGGACCGCACCGATCATATTCTCGCAGTTCTTCCTCGCCACCCGCTCGATATCGATGGTAAAGGACCCGACCCTTTCGAGCGGGACGCCCGCCTCCTCCTCGATATAGCGCCGCCTCACCCGGACAGCCTCTTCCGGGGGGAGTTCCTTCTCCAGGGCATAGAGCTTGAGCGACCCCTCCCTCAGCCGCTTCAGGTACTCGTCCATACTCCATCATGGGAGGGGCGGGGGAATAACCCTTCTTTCGAGGGGGATACACTCATCCTCCTGGCCTTCCTCTGGTACATGGAAATGCAGGAAGGGTCCGTGAGATCTCAGTGGTGTGTCAGGGTCGGGAAGCGGGGCGCAGAGTTGCGCAGGCAGGAGCTCCTCGGGCAGGGGCTCCTCGACCCGGCCCTCAAACCCCGGAGGGAGGGCGACTGGGTCCTCTTCCCGGTCACAGCCCCTGTTCCGGGTACCGAGCACTGTGAGTTCGAAACCCACAGGGGGCAGGGAGACCTCCCGAGGCACGAGCTGATAGGCGGGATCGCGGTCATGCAGGAACGGGACGCGGAGGATGCCGCGCTCCTCCTTGCCTCCCGCCCCTCCATCCATACGGTGCTCTCCCCTGAAAGCGACGTCGAAGGGCCCTGGCGCACGCGACGGTTCGAGGTGCTCGCCGGGGAGCCGACGACAAAGACCCGGTATCTCGAACATGGCCTGCGCTTCGAGATCGACCTGTCGGAGGCGTACTTCTCGGCACGCCTCTCAACCGAACGCCAGCGCCTCCTCTCCATGGCGGGCCCTGGCGAGATTATGCTCGACATGTTCGCGGGGGTGGGCCCCAGCGCTCTTACGCTCGCCCGGAAGGCCGCGTTCGTTGCCGCATCAGACCTCAACCCCGGGGCAGTGCTGCTGATGGAGAGAAACATCGCCCACAACAGGGTAACAAACGTCCTTCCACTTCTCTGCAATGCATCCCGCCTCCCGCGCCTCCTCCCCTGGAAATTCGACAGGGTGGTGATGAACCTCCCGCTCGGGGCCGTCAGGTTCCTTCCCGCCGCCATGGAACTCTGCAGGCCGGGCGGAACGATCCACTGCTACACCCTGCAGGAGAAAGAAGGGGAGTATCTCGAAGAGATCGAGACGCACCCCGTCGCATCTGTCCGGGAACGGGTGGTCCGCTCCTACTCCCCGGGCCGGTGGCACGCGGTATACGACATCACGCTGAAATGAGCCTCGTCAAATCCCTAATCGGTTGCAACCATCACGTTTGAGGCTTTGATAATCGTTGAAATGCTCTTCCCGACGACGAGTTTCATCCGGTCCGCCGACGTCCTGGTAATCAGCGAGGTGATCTCCAGTCCCCCCGGCAGTTCTATGACCAGCTCCGCAAGGATCTGGCCGTATTTGATCGACTTTACCTTTCCCTTGAACACGTTTCGTGCGCTTATTTCCATGGTCGTCACCGTGTGCCAATTGTAAAGTACTTTTTATATATTTTGGCATGGTGACAGACATACGGGGATGTCCTGGTATGTCATCTGGTAAAGAGTGCCGGGAATGGAAGAACCATGTCATAACCGTGAAGAAACGGTATGAAAGAATGAACGATCAGGCAAACAGGGTGTGATCCGTTCGCACTCCCTGGATTAAGAGGGGAAGTTCCCCGTGAATGAGCCAGACCGATCGCCATGCCGGAGTTTTCACTCAACCGGTTCGCCATGGGGATCGTTCTCTCTCAGGGGTGATATGCTGAGAAGAGGGGCAACCAGTACGAAGAGAAAAGGGATTTTTAGCCTTCCGGGACATACTTGGTCCCGTAGTGAATGACGCCCGATTCCCCGTCGGCCGAGATGCGGCGGAAGACGGGCCTGACACGCATCCCGATCTTCACCTCTTCCGGGCTGCAGACAAGCTGTGCGGTGAACCTCGGCCCCTCGTCGAGCTGTACAATTGCAAGAGCGTATGGCGTCATCTGCTCAAACTGCTCGCTTGCGGTGCGGACGATCGTGTAGGTCACCACGCTGCCGGTACCGGGGAACTTGTATCTGACAATATTTCCGGCACGGCGGCAGTCAGGGCAGAAGGACCGGGGCGGGAAGAAGTATCTCCCGCAAGTGCTGCACCGGGTGCCGATCAGGTTGTACCGCTGGGGGATCTTCCTCCAGAACCGCGCGACAGAGGACATCTCACACCCCCAGGATATGCACGGCGACGGTCGCGCCCGTGCCCCCGACGTTGTGCGTCATCCCGATCCTCGCCCCGTCGACCTGCCGCTTCCCGGCCTGGCCACGGAGCTGCATGACCACCTCGCAGACCTGCTTGATCCCGGTCGCACCGACGGGGTGCCCGCAGGCCTTCAGCCCGCCGCTTGTATTGACAGGGATGTCCCCGTTGAGTGCCGTGACCCCCTCCATGGTCAGCCTGCCGGCATCTCCCTTGGCGCAGAACCCGAGGTCCTCGATCGCGCAGATCTCGGCGATGGTGAAGCAATCGTGCACCTCTACGAGATCGATATCCTTTGGCCCGAGCCCGGCCATGGCAAAGGCGCGCTTTCCGGCTGCGACGGTCGCGTCGAGGGTGCTGATCTCCCTCCTGTCGTGGAGGGCGATGGTGTCGCTCGCCTGGGCGCTCGCGAGCACCTTCACCGGGGTATCGCAGAACTTCCTGGCCATGTCCAGCGGCGCGAGGACGACCGCCGCCGCACCGTCAGTAATCGGAGAACAGTCGAAGAGCCGCAGCGGATCCGCGACGAGCGTCGATTTCAGGACAGTGTCCAGGGTGATCTCCTGCTGGAACTGTGCGATGGGGTTTCTCGCGCCATTGTAGTGGTTCTTCACTGCGACCTGCGCGAGCTGCTCCCTGGTGAGGGGGTAGCGGCTCATGTACTCGTGTGCGATCATGGCATAGAGCCCGGGGAACGTCGCGCCTACGAACCCCTCCCACTCACGGTCTGCGGCGCCGGCGAGCGCTTCCACGCTCGCACCGGAGGCGACGTCCGTCATCTTCTCTACACCCGCTGCAACCACGATGTCCTCGATCCCGGACGCCACCGATATGAACGCCTGGCGGAACGAGAGCCCGCCGGAGGCGCACGCGGCCTCGACCCTGGTCGAGGGGATGTGGGTGGAGGCAAGGCCTGCGTAGTCCGCGATCAGGGCGCCGATATGCTCCTGCTCGATGAACCGGCCCGCGCTCATGTTGCCGACGTACATGGCCCCTATCTGCTCGCCGGAGACCCCCGCGTCCTCGAGCGCGAGCGCACCTGCTTCCACGAAGAGGTCCCGGAACGACGTGTTCCACTTCTCCCCGAAGGTGGTGCATCCCACCCCTATCACTGCAACGTCTCTCATTTCTGCATCACGATCTTGCCCTTGTGTCTCGCATACTGTGCATAGGTCACGAAGACCGGGTTCTCAAGGAGCTTCTCGACCCCCGGGGCCTCATCGCGGCGGAACTCGCCGGACTCGATCGCATCGGTGACCTCGATATCGAAGGCATCGCTCCCCGCACCTGACCCAAACGACGCAACAAAGATACGGTCGCCGGCCTTCGCGCAGTCGAGCGTCGCCGCAAGCCCGATCATGGACGATCCGCTGTAGGTGTTCCCGAGGCGCGGCACCACCAGGCCGGGCCTGATCTGCTCTGGGGTGAACCCGAGGATCTTTGCGACCCGCTGGGGAAACTTCGCGTTCGGCTGGTGGAAGACCGCGTAGGTGTAGTCTTTCGGCCCCTTCGCGGTCTGCTCGAAGAGCAGACGGACCGCACCCTCGATATGGCGGAAGTAGCCGGGGTCGCCGGTGAACCTGCCGCCGTGGCGCGGATAGTCCTGCCCCTCCCTCCTCCAGAAGTCGGGGGTGTCTGTGGTGAACGAGCAGGTGCGATGGATCTCCGCGATGGGATCCCGGTTGCCGATCAGGAACGCGGCTCCCCCGGCGGCTGCCGTGTACTCGAGGGCGTCGCTCGGTGCGCCCTGCGCGACATCAGACCCGATGGCAAGGCCGTACTTCACCATGCCGCTTGCCACGAGGCCCATGCAGGTCTGGATGCCCGCGGTCCCCGCCTTGCAGGCGAACTCGTAGTCCGCCGCAGTCATCGTGGGGGTGGCCCCGATTGCCTCCCCAACCGTGCAGGCGGTGGGCTTGACCGCGTAGGGGTGGGACTCGCTTCCCACGTAGACCGCGCCGATCTCCTGAGGGTCGATCGCCCTCCTCCGCATTGCATTCCTTGCTGCTTCCACCGCGATGGTCGCGGTGTCCTCGTCGAGATCGGGGACCGATTTCGAATAGACTCCAAGCCCCCCGCTGATATCGTCCGGGTTCGCCCCCCAGACCCTGGCGATCTCTTCTACCTTGATGCGAAATTTTGGTATATACACACCGTATGTGATGATGCCTACCATTGCTCGTCCCTCAGTATGTGCACGACCCTGTCCACGTCCATCTCGGTGCAGAGCACCGTGATCCTGTCCTTCTCCGCCATCTTCGGCACCAGCGGGTGCACGAGCGCGGGTTCGATCCCCTGCAGCACCACCACTCGGGGCTTGAAGGGGGTGACCCGTATCGCCACCATTGGGGACTTGCCCGAAGTGACATCGGTGAATATCAGCGCCCTCTCCGTGCTCCACCCGTAGATGCGGTTGAACTCGTTCGAGGAGAGCTGGGTGATGGCATTGAGGCTGTTGACCACCGTGTATCCATAGATGGACTGCGAGAGTGACCCGCAGACCGTCTGGCACTGGATGAGTTCCGCAAACCGGGCCAGCGGGACCGGCGACGGGTAATCGTGGATATCGTAGATGACGTCGTCATCCACGTCTGAATAGAGGATCTTTGCAAATTTCTTGATGTACTTGCCCCCGCTCGCCTCGTCGATGGAGAGGATTGTATCGACGATCTTTCCCACCACGGCCGTGCCGGGGCTCTTTCGCCTTCCGCTCTCGTAGTCGCTGATCACGGAAGGGGACACGTCCAGGTGCTCGGAGAGCACTGCCTGGGGGATGTTGAAACTCATCCTCCACTTCTTCAGTGCCTTGCCCGGCGAGTCTGAAAGCGTAATCTCTCCGGCCATCTTTTCGGCCAGCCGATTCCGCAAATCAGATTTCATGGCTCATTATGCGGGTTCCCATTTTATATAATTAACGAATGGGGATTCGACATTTCACGAAAAACCGGTGCCCGGTTGCCCGGGTTGGATATCCATAAATAGTAAGCATCTCAATTCTGATATAATGATCCTTCCAGAGGAGCTCCAGTGCCTCAAGGCGATCGCGCTTTTAGGCGGGTGCAGGGGACCGGTCAGGGTCTCCTCGCAGTCCCTCGGGGCGACGCTTGGGACAAGCCCCCAGACCGCGTCCCGCCGGCTCCAGTCTCTCGAGCGCCAGAGACTGGTGAGCAGGACGATCGCCGCAGACGGCCAGGACATCATGGTCACTCCCCTGGGCGAAGCGGAACTGCGCAAGGAGTACCAGGAGTACAGCCGGATCTTCTCGGACCACAACCTTGGATACGTACTGACGGGCACCGTCATCAGCGGGATCGGCGAGGGCAAGTATTACATGAGCCTAGAGCCATACAAGGAGCAGTTCAACCGGGTCCTTGGTTTCGAGCCATACCCGGGTACGCTGAACATCCGGCTCTTCCCGTCGAGCATCCCTTTGAGAAAGAAGATCGAGGCCCTCGACTGGATACGGATCAAGGGCTTCTCATCGGATGGGAGGACGTTTGGAGATGCCCGGTGCCTCCCGTGCCGGATCGGGGATATCTCCTGCGGCATCGTGGTGCCCGGGCGGACACATTACCCTGATGACGTCATCGAGGTGATCGCGCCGGTCGCGCTCCGCAGGAAGCTCGGTGTTGAGGACAGCGACACTGTTACCGTCGAGGTGGGGGAGTGATCGGAAACGCCCTTGCGGAGCTGCGGGATGGCAAGTTCGTCCTCCTCTACGACTTCGACAACCGGGAACGTGAGACCGATTTTGCGATCCGCTCGGATGCCGTCACACCCCGCCACATCTTCCGGATGAGAAAGGATGGGGGAGGCCTGATCTGCACCGCTGTCCACCCGGTCGCGGCCCGGCGCCTCGGGCTCCCCTTCGCAAGCGACGCCCTCCGCGCGATGGCAGTCGCCGAGAGGGAGGGCGATATCCCCTACGACCGGAAGAACCATTCCTCGTTCTCGCTCTGGGTGAACCACCGCGACACCTTCACCGGGATCACCGACAGGGATCGTGCGCTGACTGTGAACGCCATCGCCGAGCAGGTGAAATGCACGCTGAACGGCGGAGGCGCACAGTTCCACGAGATCTTCCGGACCCCGGGCCACATGGCGCTGCTCAGGGCCGCAGACGGGCTTCTCTCCGTCCGGAGGGGCCAGACCGAGCTCTCGATCGCGATGGCGGAGATGGCAGGTATCACCCCCGCGGTCACCATCTGCGAGATGCTGGACGACGAGAGCGGGTACGCCCTCTCGAAGGAGGACGCGATGGCCTACGCAAAAAAGCACGGCATGGTCTTCGTGGAGGGAAACGAGGTGCTCGAGGCCTGGGATGCGTTCGTCTCCGGAGGGAAGCGCGGGATCCCGGAGTAACAGCCACGCGATTCCTCTTCACGGGCAAGAGACCTCTCTTTTTTCCCGCATGAATCCTGAATTGTCATTGCAGGAAAAGCGTCCACGCGGTTTTTAGAGCAAAAAAAGGTGCGGGAGTTACTTTTTGGCCAGCATCTTCAGAGTCTCTTCAGGGAGCATCTTTGCAATCGAGGTCTTCGTGGGGCAGCGGCCCGGCTTGATACCTGCTGCCTTTGCGGCCTCTTTTAGTGTCTTGAGGTCGAGGTTCTTCACCATCTCCTGGATCTCTTCATCCTTCATAAGGTCACCAGTAAGATCTACCCTCGCGCCCTGGAGATAAAAGTTGTTGATCCCGGGAGGATCCCGGGAAATCAGATCTTCAACTGCGCGAGCGCCTCGTACACCATCTTCCGGAATAGCCCCGGGTCAATGGTATACTCCCTTCTCGCCCGGTCCCCGTCCGGGGTCCCGGCAGACTTCTCGATCCGGTCAAGGGTCGCCCTGGCGCAGTCGAGCACCCACTCGTCCCGGATATCCTTGTCAACCTGGGTGATGGACTCGCAGCGGATGGAGATCAGCACGGCCCCGTCAGGCGTCTGGTACACGTTCGGTTTTCCCACCACCGCCACGAAGCATGGAGGCTCGAGCCTTGCGATCTGCTGCATGGCCTCCGGCTGGTAGCTGCCCGCCATCACGAAGAAGGTCCCGGTGGGGTCCACCACCCGCGCCCGGTAGAACATGTTCTGCTCACCCTGCTTCTTCTTCTCGGTGAGCGTGCCCGCAAAGAAGACCCGGTTGCATCGCGCCCCGGTGGGGAGGAGCACGAACGTCGGGCTCTTCTCATCCTGGCCTTCCCTGAAATGCACCCGGCTCTCTCTTAATTCCTGTGCAAAGACACGGCGGGCGGGCTCGCGTTCGAAGACGCCGTCCCTCCTCCCGGGCATTCCCTTCGCGTTCCCGTTGGTCACAGCGAACCACCCGCCCGGTTCAGGAGATCGGCCAGTTGATCAGGCGTGTAGTGGAGGAGCTCGCAGGATGAGACAAGGAGCCGGTTGTCGATCTCCCGTCCCCTGCAGGAAAGATACCTCCCGAGGAGAGCCTCGCGGAACCGGAGGAAGACTTCGTCCATCCCGAGGGGATTGTTCTCCGCGAGCTCTTTTGCCTGGTCGAGGCTCATTCCCACCAGGCCCTCGGTTTCACCCCTCTGTATGAGGACTTCCCGCGTCTCCTCCCCGTTGTCGAGCCAGCCCTTGATCCGGAGATCGTAGTGGTAATTGGGCTGGATCTCGTGCACAGGGCAGTAATTCTGGCGGGAGAGGACCCGGTTGCATCCCTCGACAGGGCAGCGCCTGACCAGCCCGGAACCAGGTGAAAGGTGCACGAACGCTCCCTCGAACAACGAGTTCCCTGTATTGACCTCGATGTCCCCCTCCTCCGGGACCGTGGTTGCGGTATTCAGGGTGAGCGAGAGGCGGCCGTTGAAGTCATCCACCGTTGCGTAATATATGGTGTAGATACCCCCCGTGTTCAGGCGTTCCCTGCCCTCCTCCTTCCAGATCACGAACCGAATGGCCCCGGTCTCATCTGCGAACATGCCAGACTGCAGGATCCGGTCGTGGGTGGCTTCCCATTCCTGGACAACCTTGCCCCGGATGCAGGCCACGCCCGGCGCAAGGTCTTTGATGGGGGTGATTGTCGGCTTGAGTGTGCCCTCGTGGGAAACCTCCCTGATCGTGGTCCCTGAGTGGACTTTCAGGTTCAGCATCCCCTTGTACTGGTCGACAACCGCGGACTCCAGGCGGTACCATTTTCCCTCCTCGAGCACGGGCGCGTTTGCCCTTGACCAGACCACGAAGCGCACCGCGGCTGACTCGTCGGCCACGATCCCTGTCTGGGCAATTGAGGGGGAGGGCGCGGCGGTGAGCGCAACCACTTTACACTCCACGGTCACCCACTCTCCGTTTGCAAGCAGGGACAGTGCCTTCTGGTCTCCTGCCCCCCCGCCCCCGCTTCCCTGGAACCCGGGGATATCGTATTCTCTCGCGAATTCGTTCAGCACGGTTCTCTCGGCTTCTGCCGGCGGGACACCGAACTCCTCGACAAGGCGCTTAAGTTTTGCCTCTATTCCGCTCTTCTCCACGGAATGGCCGTGGGAGGTGATTTTCTGGGAGATTCTTTCAGCTGTGTGGGAAAAATCCATTCTTACATCTCCAGGAGATTAGTCATATTGCCATGGGTACTTAAAGGATGCGGGTGGGTGGTGAAACTGCGATGGCACGCAAGTACCACCTGCTGCAGGTTTATATGCAAATACCTGTACATTCTGAGCGTATGGCAATAACTGCAGACAGCACGATTTACGAACTTCTGAAAGCAAAACCCGAATCTGCAGAGGTCCTCTTCAAATTCGGCATGGGATGCGTGGGATGCGCCATCGCCCGCGGGGAGACCATCAAGGAGGCCGCCATGGCCCATGGGATCCCGCTGGATGAGCTTGTCTCCGCCCTTGGAATCGCGCAGGGGTAATCCTTACTAGTGCATCCATTTTTTCCGTTTCAGCTCGGCAAGCGGAGCCTCGGGGTTTGCGAGGAGGTAGTCTGCGATCTCCGGCTCATGCAGGAGGGTGCAGGTGCTGCAGTTCCACACAAGATCGTTCTTTGATGCGCTCTTCACCCACTGGCCGAGGCTTTCGTCGCCGCATGGGTAGAAAGGGCAGTAGCAGAACTCGCACCGCTGCCCCGGGAAATGGCATGGATAGTACGGGCAATCCTCGGGCAGCCACTCGACCCAGTGGTCCCCCTGGAACCGGCTGTAGATGAAGAAGGAGGGCCGGCTGCGCGTGATGCGCCCTTCGTGCCTGGCGAGGGCTTCCTGCACCCCAAAGCGGACCGCCTCTGACAGACGCATTCCTATTTCCGTCATGGTCCCTCCGCCCCCGTGCTCCACCTCCCCCTCGCAGGCCACGACAATTCCATCCGACGGAGTACCCCCGGTGGGCCTGCCGAGTGAATGGAGTATCCCCTCCCTCGCAGCGGTGCCTGTCATGATCGTCTCCAGGAGGGCGGCATCGGTCATCCCTTCGCGGCTGTACACGATCATGTTGACGGACACGCGCCCCCCATGGTCGCCTTGTAACGCCCCGGCAGCGAGGAATACGTCCAGGAAGTCATACTGCATGATGCAGAGGCACTCCGCCCGCACTCCCGACATGAGGCCGAGATATTCTGGAGGGAGCCCCTGCCGATGGATGATCCCCTCCAGTTTCCGGGTTGGATCGGGGACTGCACCACGCTCACCTCCGGCGTGGAGGAGGAGCGTTGGGACTGTCGCAAGTCCCCCCGGAACTCCTGTGCCTGCGGCGCGGAACGTGCCGCGAAGAATGAGGGTCAGGTCGCGGATATAGTATCTCATGCCAGGGGAGGGGTACGGAGGGGTGGTTCGCCCGGGAGAACACAGGGCGCGCTCTTTGTTGCATGCAGGCCGAAAGAAGGAGGGAGTACTCGGCGTTCCATCAGACTGATTGGTTTTCCATCCTTTCAAGAAATACCTTTGGAGCGGGGTGCGATTCCCAGCCCGAAAAGATGGAATCCCCCAATCGGGGCCTCCATCACCGGGGCCCCTTCAGGTACCTCCTCATCAACCGCAATGCGCAGAAGTCCCCGCACATGGTGCAGGTCTCCTCATCGGCACCGGATGTCCGCGCCGCCTCCGGGTCAAGTGCCAGCGAGATCTGCCCCTTCCTGTCCATCAGTGCCCTCTTCTCTGCCATCTTTCTGTCCTGCATGTCAAGGCCGAGCCTCGCGAGGTCCCCGATATGCGCGGCAATTCTCCACGCAAGGAGACCCTCCCGTACCTGTGCAGGGGTGGGGAGCCCGAGGTGCTCGGCGGGGGTGATACAGCAGAGGTAATCGGCCCCCGCCGCTCCTGCCGCACTGGCGCCGACGCATCCGGCGATGTGGTCGAGCCCGAGTGCGATGTCGGTAGGAAGCGGCCCGGCCACGAAAAGGGGGAAACGGGACGCATCCCTGTAACGCCGGATCGTAGAAGCAATCCGGTCATACCGGATGTGCCCCCCCGCCCCCTCGATGATGACCTGGACCCCGGCGCGGTGAGCCTCCTCGGCAAGTGCGAGGTTTGTGTGAAGCTCTTCATCTTGCGCCTGGTCCCACCCGTCACCTATGCACCCGCTCCGTACCGAGTTCCCGAGGGAGAGCACTATCCCGCAGGACCGCATGATCCCGAGGATCTCCTGGAAGTGCTCGATGAACGGGTTCTGGCAGCCGTGGTGGAGCATGAACGCCGCAGTGATGGATCCGCCCTTCGACACGAGCCCAAGCACACGTCCCTCCCTCCTGCACGCCTCCAGGATGTCCCTCGTGATGCAGTGGACAACCATGGAACTCACCCCTTCCCGGGCCTGTCTGCGGACCGTGTCAAGGATGTCCCGTGCGTCCATGCCCTCGATCCCCTGCTCGGCCGCGGCCTGGTAAACCGGGACGGTGGTGATGGGAACCGAAGTGTGCGAAAAGATGAGTCGCCGGGTCTCTTCCACGTCCCTGCCCATCGAGAGGTCCGAGATAGTGTCGGCACCGCAGTGCTCGGCGACAACCGCCTTTTTCACCTCTTCATGAGGGACTGAACGGACATTCGAGGTGCCGATATTCACGTTCACCTTGATGCGAAGGCCCCTGCCGATGCCGACGCACCGGTCCCCCCTCCGCATGATGACCACGCTCCCGTCTCCAACGTGACGGGCGAGCACTGTGGGATCGACTTTCTCGGCTTTGGCTACCAGGCGGATGGATTCTTTGTCCAGGGGCCGTTGTGGAGAAGGAGAGGAGGGCGTCAATACCATCGGAAAACCACCTCCCACCGGCCGGTGCAGGAGGGTGAATCTTTCCAGGAAAATTCGTCACCCGGAGTAGAAAACAGGAAGGCCATCCAGGGGAAGACGCGGCAATTCACGCGAGGGTGTAGCGGACCCGGTCCTTGAGTTCCTGCTGCTTTCCGGCATTCCAGCCGGAGACCTCCTGGAGGTACCCCGTGACCCTGCTGATCTGGACAACGTCATGGCTCCCGCATTCGGGGCAGACAGGGGCGCCGCAGAGAGGGCAGTACTCTATCGTGGAGATTATCTCATGGGAACAGTGGCAATGGTCCAGGGGACACATGATCTGGAGGTGCGTATCCCCGCAGTTCGGGCACGGGGTCTCGTCCACGATCAGGTGGCAGGTGTGGCACTTGTACTTCCGCTCCGGGACCGGGATATCCTCGAGGCGGCGCACGGATCTGGCCATTTCAAGCTGTTCTTTACTCCATTGCATACATTACCATGGATATTTTTCCATTTAAACCTTTAGCTTGTGCCAGATTTCGCCTCAGTCCACTCATAGGGGTCATCACCGGGAAATTCCCTCAGAGAGAGTTGGATCATCATCGGCGGAGGAACTCGAAGGCCGCCGCTTCCCTTGCCGGGTCTTCTGCGCCGTAGATCTGCCTCCCCACGATCACTGCGTCCACGAGCCCTGCAATGGCGCGGGGGTCTCCGCCCTGTGCGCCTACCCCCGGGGACCAGATCAGCCGGTCCCTGACGATCTCCCGGAGCACCCGCACACGGTCAGGGCGTGTGGCGGGGGCGATGATCCCGTCGGCGCCGCATTCCGCTGCCATTCGGGCGATCCGCTCGGCAACTCCTCCTGAGAAATACTCGACCGCCCCCGGGTGGCTCATCTCTGCGACCACCATGCACCGGCCCCCCATGGCCCGGGCTGCGTCGACACAGGCAGTGACCGAGTCCCTGCCCGCAAAGCCCTGGCAGATCAATGCCCCGAACCCGGCAGAGAAGACCTGCTCGGCGATCAGACGGTTGGTGTGGGGGATATCGGCCACCTTGAAGTCGGCGATGAGGGGAAGGCCGAGGTCCGATAACCCGCGTGCGATGGACAGCCCTGCCGAGAGAACGAGGGGATACCCGATCTTGACCGCGTCGATTTGAGGGGCGCATGCCCTTGCGACAGCGAGTGCACGGTCCCGGTCCACCACGTCGAGTGCGAGTATCAGTTCCGTCATTTCTCCACCCTCTCAAGAACTGCCGCGACAAGAAGGGGGAGCGTGATGGTCGCATCCCCGTAGACTGTCACGGCACTCGCCGACCCGGTGATCTTTCCCCACGAACGCGCCTCGTCGAGGGTGGCCCCAGAGAGCCCGCCGAGGTCGGGGCGGTCCCCGGTCAGCTGCACCGCGTAGTCGAACCCCCGGGGTGTCATCAGCATGCTCTGGAGGATGAAGTTCTTGGGGACTCCACCCCCAATGAGGAGGGCGCCGGCCCTCTCTGCCCCAAAGCACGTGTCGAGGAGCGGCTGGAGGTCGAGGAACGCGTCCACGGTGACGCGGTGGGTCTGGGAGAACAGCCAGTACTGGAGACCTATCATCGAGTCCGCGAGAGCCGGACAGTATACCGGCACCCCCTTCCTTGAAGTGGAGGCGAGGATTCCAGACGGAAGGGCGCGGCCGATGACGGCGAGGAGTTCGCATATCTTCATCGGGGCGACAGGTGAGAGACCCGAGAAGACCTCCTGCATGAACTCCTCGAACCGTATGAACGCATCGTTCGGGAGGAACACGTCGTAGATCCGGTTAATCTCCTCCTCACGGAGCTCAATGTCGGAGCATGCGGCAGATCCATGGTAATGCCTGCATCCCAGCGCCTCGATGATGTCGTGAGTGAGGTTCGCGCCGGTGGAGACCAGGACGTCGACGTGGCCTCTATCGATGAGATCGCTTACGATCCTTCCCATCCCGGCAGGAACCATCGCCCCTGCAAGGCCCATGAACTTTACTGCCTGGTCGTCCCTTAGCATGGCCTCGTAGACTGAAACCGCCTTGGCCAGCGCACCCCCGTTGTAGGCCCCCGCCCGCCCGAGGGCGCTGACAAGCTCCCCGACAGTCATCCCCGCGCGGATCGAGACCTGCTCGACCGGATCCCCGCATTGCATGGTACAGGATATGGGGTAGTGAAGAGAATATTCCTTCGTCTGGTTCAGGGGCAGGGCACCAGGGAGAGGAGGGCTTGTCGCAACCCCCTGCAGAGGGGCCGGGCCAGGTGACGGCGGGCGCTTGGGGGCACCTCGTACCATCCCGGTGCGATGACTCTCGATTCCTCGAGGATCTCGGGCGCGCTCTCTCTCCCCCCGCACCTCCGGCACTTGTAACCCTTGTCTGTCCCCGCACTGGTCATCCGCTTTCCGCAACGCCCGCATACCGGGGGCCTGGCGATCCGCAGCGGGGGGGCAGAGACGACCTGGAGTTTCTCGAGGTTGATGCTCCCGCCTTTATAACTCCCCGCGACCCTCACCCGGTCCCCGGGGAGAAGCCCCCTCACCACGCCACGGAATCCTCTGGTGGGCTCGTACGCCATGCAGGTGAGGCAGCGGTACCCGGAGGCCAGCGTGAAGGAGACGTGCCCGCCCCGGTGGGTCACGGGCAGGGACCCGACTGCCCCGGCCAGGAGATACGAGCAGCCCTCTTCGAATTCGGGGGAGATGGCGGGGACGAGGTGGGCATCGGTCCCCTGGTTGGTAATCCAGACCTGCTCGAGTGAAGGTCTCTCGGAGACGATCTCCTCCCGGGCGAGCGCCACCCACCCTGGCCGCTCCCCCCGTATCCCGAAGAGTACCGGGTCAGGGGTGTGCGGGACGCAGACCACGAGATCGTTCTCACGATCGACAGTGTCCCAGGTATGGGGATACGTATGGAGGTCTGCCGAAAAGAGGCTCTCTCTCTCGACAAAACGCGGAGTGCCCCAGCTCGCGGGATCGCGATACGCCAGCAGCTCGTACGTGGCGTCATCGAAATTGCTGCAGGCCGCGGCGGTCGCTCCGATCAGTCCACGCTTTTGCTTGTAACCCCTGGAAAGCGCCCCTGCCTCGTCGAGGACTGCCTGGGCCTCATCAAGGGTGCAGAACCCCTGCACCGCTTTCCGGTAGAACTCCACGGGCAGGTCGTCGCCGGAGACCACCACCCCGGGATGGGTGTGCTCGTGCCCAAGGTCCGAAAGCTCCCCAACGGTGTTGCAGGCAAGACGGAATGCCTTTTTTGGCGACCCGTCGGCGACGAGGCACACGGCTGCATTCCCCCTTGTCTTCCAGGGGACATTCGGGTTCAGGCGCACCAGCCTTGCCTCCCTGACCGCTATGCCGGCACGTGCCAGCCTCTTTCCAAGCACCGCCCCAAGGTAGGTGGTGCACATCCCCCGGGGAGAATCGGTGTCGTCGATCCCGATGCGCATGTTCAGCCTATTATTTATATCAGGGCAGTCTAAATCCATTCCTAGTGGGATGTCACAGGAACGCCTTCTCTCCACGGTGACGAGTGTCTTGCTGATGGCAGGGTTCCGGGTCTCGGAACCGTTCAGCATGAGGCCAAGGAGTTTCGACCTGATCGCCAGGCATCGGGAGATGATCCTCGTGATCAAGGTGGTCTCTCACATCGACAGCGTGAGCGAGGAGGTTGCACGGGACCTCGACCATATCGCCCGGTACCTCAGGGGAGCGCCGCTGATCATCGGCGACCGGGCACGCGACGCCGACCTGGAGCGTGGGGCCGTGTACGTGAGGTACGGCATCTTTGCCATCAGCGTGGCCACCCTTTACGACGCATTCGTGGAAGGGACACCACCCCTCGTGTATGCATCGCCGGGCGGCCTCTACGTGAGCATCAACGGTGAGGTGCTCAGGGAGCTGCGGGAGAAGATGAACCTCTCGCTTGGAGACATGGGGACCCTGCTCGGGGTCTCCAGGCGGACCATCAGCAAGTATGAGAGCGGGATGGGGACGACGCTCGAGGTGGCGCAGAAGATCGAGGAGATCTTTGATGCCCCCCTTGTGAGAAGCATCGACCTCCTCCGGTACTCGTCGCTCTTCGAGGACGAGCCCGAAAAGGAGGAAGAGCCTGCACCGATGGGATTCCTGCAGCGCATAGGGGTGAAGCTGCATGCCATGCACCGGGCCCCGTTCCAGGCCTTAATCGAGATATCCGACCAGTCCATCCTCACCGGGTACGGGTCATCCCAGAAGGTGGTGAAGCGCGCTGCGCTCATCGGAAACATCTCCCAGGTCGCCGGGATGCATGCGATGTGCGTACTCACGGATTACGCCAAACAGAAGAAGATCGGAAAAACCCTGGTGATCGGGGAACAGCGCCTTTTGGCCCTGGAAGACGGGGAAGAGCTGATCCAGCTCGTCAGTAAATCATAATTTTTATATAGAACCAATAACCAATTTTATCGCTACACGTGGAGAATAGCAATGTCGCAGCAACTTGGAGGACAACCGATTCTCATCCTGAAAGAAGGAAGTTCACGCACCCGTGGACGTGACGCACAGGGCATGAACATCACCGCAGCAAAGGCCGTTGCAAGCGCAGTACGGACCACGCTCGGGCCGAAGGGCATGGACAAGATGCTCGTGGACACCATCGGTGACGTGGTCATCACAAACGACGGTGTCACCATCTTAAAAGAGATGGACATCGAGCACCCCGCCGCAAAGATGATGGTGGAGATCGCCAAGACCCAGGACGACGAGGTCGGCGACGGGACCACCTCTGCGGTGGTCATCGCAGGCGAGCTCCTGAAGAAGGCCGAGGACCTCCTCGAGCAGGACGTCCACCCGACCGTGATCGCTCATGGATACCGGCAGGCCGCAGAAAAGGCCCAGGAGATTCTCCAAAGCATCGCGGTGACCATCAAGGCAAAGGACTCCGCCATGCTGAAGAAGATCGCCGAGACCGCCATGACCGGGAAGGGTGCAGAGGGTTCCAGGGAGAAGATCTGCGAACTCGTCGTGAAGGCGGTCACCATGGTCGCCGACGAGGAAGGAACCGTTGACAAGGACTACATCAAGGTCGAGAAGAAGGTGGGCGGGTCCATCGACGACTGCGAGATAATCGAGGGCGTCCTTATCGACAAGGAGCGTGTCCACCCCGGGATGCCCCGCAAGGTGAAGAACGCGAAGATCCTCCTCCTGAACGCCGCGGTCGAGTTCAAGAAGACCGAGGTGGATGCAGAGATCAACATCACCAGCCCCGACCAGCTCCAGGCGTTCCTCGACGAAGAGGAGCGGATGATCAAGAACATCGTCGACAAGGTTGTTGACTCCGGCGCAAACGTCCTCTTCTGCCAGAAGGGCATCGACGACATCGCCCAGCACTATCTTGCCAAGGCCGGAATCTTTGCAATCCGCCGGGTCAAGAAGAGTGACATGGAGAAGCTTGCACGCGCTACCGGAGGAAGCATGGTCTCGAGCATTGATGCCATCAGCAAGGATGAGCTCGGGTATGCAGGCCTCGTCGAGGAGAGGAAGATCTCCGGTGAGGAGATGATCTTTGTCGAGGAGTGCAAGAACCCGAAAGCAGTCTCCATCATGGTCAGGGGTGGCACCGAGCACGTGGTCGACGAGCTCGAGCGCGCCATCGAGGACGCGCTCCGTGTGGTCTCGGTGGTCTTCGAGGACAAGAAGCTGGTCGCCGGCGGCGGTGCACCCGAGATCGAGCTCTCGCTCCGCCTCCGCGAGTATGCGGCGAGCGTGGGCGGTCGTGCACAGCTCGCCATCGAGGCCTTTGCGAGCGCACTCGAGATCATCCCCCGCACCCTTGCGGAGAACGCGGGACTCGACCCCATCGACATGCTGGTCGAGCTCCGTGCCGCACACGAGAAGGGCAAGAAGACATACGGCCTCAACGTCTTCGAGGGCAAGGCCGAGGACATGCTGAAGTCCGGAGTCGTCGAACCCCTCCGCGTCAAGACCCAGGCGGTTGCAAGCGCCGCAGAGGCGGCAACGATGATCCTCAGGATCGACGACGTGATTGCCGCGTCCAAGACCGCAGCCCCGCAGGGCCCGCCGGGTGGCGGCGGAATGGGTGGCATGGGCGACATGGGCGGAATGGGCGGAATGGGCGACTTCTGATCCCCCTGCCGGCCAACCTTTTTTTCCATACATACCCCTGGTTACTTTCTCTCTCCTGTGAAAGGGGAATCTTTTATCCGGCAGTGCAGACACTGATACATGCAAGACCGGTTTATTTTCACCACGTTCAGGACGAACTGTTATCACTGCGGGAAGGACGCGGACCAGGTCATCAAGGCCGTTCCCTACCAGGCCCAGGTCTCCTGCAGCAACTGTGGCGCAACCCGGATCTTCGTTCCCAGGATCCAGGACGTGAACAAACCGGGAAGCTTCACAAGGATCGGCTGTTATGACCTCTGGAACCTGGTCGCGGAGGCTCCTTGCAGGAACTGCAATGTCCATGGCCCCCATGACCTGGCCATCGGGTGCAGCCACTTCACGGTCCGGTGCAGGAACTGTGGGTTCACGCACTTCTACAAGTTCGACCTCGAGTATATCGCGCAGTGCCCGATTGGAGAGGAGTCGTGAGCGCAGCCGGTAGCACCCCTTAAGGAGAGTGAGGGACCGGCATTCGGCAGGGCCACGCGATTGAGCGGCTGAAAAGATGAAAAAATAAGGGTGGGTTCGGGGGAGCGGGGAAGACCTCCTATTTCTCTTCCCTCTCCATCCGGATGGCCTTCTTCGGGCACTCATGCGCGCAGATCCCGCATCCCTTGCAGAAGTCGAGGTCGATCTCGAGGTCTTCCGAGATTGCCGCATCGGGGCAGAACATCGCGCAGATCCCGCAGGAGTTACACTTCTCCAGGTCAACGATCGGCCTGAAGACTCGCCATGAACCGGTCTTTCCGCATGCACCCCGGGTGGGCCTGCTGATCGCCAGGCGCATCCTCGTGCTCATGCGACCAGCTCCGCGTACGCCGCCTCGGCAGCCGTTACATTCCTTTTATCAGAGAACATCTCCTGGATTGCCATCTTCGCCGACTCCATGGTAACGATACCCATCTTTGCAAGGGCTCCCAGCACCGCGGTATTCAGGATCGGGTTTCCCGCCACCACGAGGTTCTCACGGAGAGCGATCCCGGTGAGGTCGACTGAGAACGAAGGGAATCCCTTCATCTCGCGGTGATCGGTTGCATTCACCAGGACGCGCCCTCCCGGCTTCATCCCGTTCAGCACGTCCACGACGTCCATGACGCTCGTGTCAAGGATCAGGACCAGGTCAGGGTGCCGGATCTGGCTGTATACGCGTATGGGGTGGTCGTCGATGCGCACGTAGGAGACCACCGGGGCTCCCCGGCGCTCGGCGCCATAAAAAGGGCAGGCGGTGGCATACTTCCCGTCACGGATGGCGGCAAGGGCGAGGAGCCGTGCTGCGGTGACCCCTCCCTGCCCGCCCCTGGAGTGAATGCGGATCTCATACATCAGGCATCACCCCGAACCAGAACTCTTCCCCAGGTCTCCTGTCGCGTACGAACCCCGCGATATCGTCGTAGGTGACCTCCTGGCCTCCAAGGCCGGCGATGACCGAGAAGGGCTTTGCACCCTCGGTGGCAGCAAGGCTCCGGGCGATCACCCCTCCGAAGCCGAATGAATAGTCACGGTCGATGACCACGACGTCTCTCCCCGAGAGGTCGAGCCTTGGGAACGGGCGGAACCAGCGGATACGCATGCTCCCGGCCTTCACCCCCTCCTTCCGGAGGAGGTCGACGGCAACCTCGGCCTCCTTGCCGAGGGTCCCCATCGCGACCACCACCACATCTGCATCGTCACAGCGATACTCCTCGACGGGGTGGTACTCCCTGCCGAATCTGTGTCTGAAGTCCTCCTCGGTCTCCCTGATGACGTTGACAGAGTCGCGCATTGATCGCTCGATGTCCCACCGGAACCTGAAGTACTGGTCAGGTCCTGTCAGGGTTCCATAACCGGCTGGGTTTGCCGTGTCGATCGCATGCGGGAGATGGATGGGGGGGATGAAGTCCCTGATCTCAACGCTCTGGAGCGGGTGCATGCTGTGGGAGAGGAGGAAACCGTCCAGGTTCACCATCACAGGGAGGAGGACCGACTCGTGCTCTGCGATTCGAAATGCCATCAGCGTCGCGTCGTATGCCTCCTGGACGGATCCCACGTATACCTGGAGCCACCCCGTGTCCCTCTCCTGGAACGCATCGGTGTGCTCGGCCCAGATGTTCCATCCCGGCCCGAGGGCGCGGTTCACGTTTGCCATGACGATGGGGAGCCGGGCTCCCGCGGCCCAGTTTACCATCTCGTGCATGTAGTGGAGACCGTGCGAACTCGTCGCGGTGAAAGTCCGCACTCCTGTGATACTCGCGCCTATGCACGCCGCCATGGCCGAGTGCTCGCTCTCCACCGGGATGTACTGGCTCTTTAACTCCCCCGAAGTGACATATTCCGCGATCTGCTCCACTATCTCTGTCTGCGGGGTGATGGGGTACGCTGCGACAACGGACGGGCAGGCATCTTTCACCGCTGCGGCCACCGCCTTGTTCCCTGTTGCGACCGTCAGCATATCCCTTCCTCCTCCCTCTTCAGGCGCTTTGCATTCCGCTCGGCGAGCGATCTCAGCATGGCCACTGCTTCGGGGCAGATGCCCTTGAACCTCCCCTGCGCATCCAGGTAATCCTCGAGCGGTATGGGCCTGATCATTGCCGCCTTCGAGGGTCCGTTGATGGTGACCTTCCCGTACTCGCGCTCATAGAGGATCCACATCCCAGATCTCACCGCGAGCCTGCCCATCTCGATGCTTCTTTCAGAGGAGTAGCGCCACCCCGGTGGGCAGGGAGCGAGGACATGGATGAACTTCGGCCCGCGGATGGAGAGGGCCTTCTGCACCTTCGAGAAGAGGTCCTTTGGGTAGGAGGCACACGCAGTGGCCATGTATGGGGGGTTGTGCGCGGCGACGATCGCATCCAGGTCCTTCTTGGACTGCCCCTTCCCTGCAGGGGTGGTGGTGGTCCTCGCTCCCGCGGGGGTTGCACCGGAGCGCTGCATTCCTGTATTTCCGTATGCCTCGTTGTCGTAACAGATGTAGAGAAAATTTGCACCCCGCTCGAACGCACCCGAGAGGGCCTGGATGCCGATGTCCACGGTTCCCCCGTCACCGGCGTAGACGATCACGTTGGTCTTCTTCCCCGCCGCCTCGAATGCCGCGCTCATCCCCGAGGCGCAGGCGGCCGCCGCGGCGAAGGCAACATTGTATACGGGGATATTCATGGCAGTCTGGGGATAGATGCCCTGGATCACGCTGGTGCAGCATGCAGGGACCACCAGCACGGTCTCGGGTCCTGCCGCCTTCAGCACGTACCGGAGAGTGAGCGAGTCGCTGCACCCCGCGCATGCCGAAGTACATTTCAGAATGTATTCTTCCCTGGGAATGTCCGTCATCAAACTCAGCAGTAAATGTTGTCCGCCATCTGTAATAAGGTATATTTAATTCGAAAAAAACAGGAAATTGCCCATATTTTCGATAAGAATCGCTTATGAGCAGGGGAAATCATCCTGCCCGGCAACTGGATGGGGAGATATGGCGAAAAAAAGTGGGCGTATCAGGCCAAAGAACCCTTCTCGAAGGGTTCAGAGTGCCGGGCTGGGCTGTCCCGCAAGGCCCTGCATGCCCCTGTCCTCGGCCGGCATCTCCGCAAGGACCTCCTCCGTGCTCCCGAGTGCCACCACCTTTCCTCCCTTCATCCAGGCCACCCGGTCACACACTTCCTGCACGAATTCCATGTCATGGGAGACGAGGATAAAGGTCTGGTCCATCTCCTGCCGGGCATGGAGGATCGAATGCTTCACGTCCCGCTTTGTGAGAGGGTCCATCGTCCCGGTCGGCTCGTCGAGTATCACGAGGCTCGGCTCGCGTATCAGCACCTGCGCGAGCGCGACCCTGTGGCGTTCACCCTCAGAGAGCTGGTCGGGGTACTGGGAGAGAATGGTTGCGCTCTTGCTCTGGGGGAACCCTGCCATCGAGAGGGTGATATGTGCCTTCCTCATGGCAAGCTCCTTTGGGAACTCGAGCCCGATCGCATCGGTCAGGTTGTCGAGCACCGTCCGGTGAGGATAGAGGTCATACTCCTGGTGAAGGAGGCCGATGTAGCTCTTGGCACGCCCCCGCTGGTCGATACCCGGTTTTGTCATGTCGACCCAGTCGTCACCGACAAGGAAGTTCATCTCCCCGGCCGTGGGCTCGATGATCCCCGCGATGATGCGGGAGAGCGTTGTCTTTCCCGCGCCGCTTCTGCCGATAAGCCCGAAAATCTCACCTCGGTTCACCTTGAACGTGACCCCATTCACTGCCCTGATCAACCCCCGATCAGGGGACATGTAGCGCTTGGCCACATCACGCGCCACCAGGATCTCCTCGCCCAGTTCGACCTCCGATATGTTCTCCTCCTCGTGGAAGTCCCGCAGGAAGTGGTTTATCACCTCTGCGGGGGCCCCGATCTTCTCGATCCTCCCCTCCTCGAGGAGCATGGCCCTGGTGGCGATGTCCTGGATGACCCGGGAGAAGTGGGAGGTGACGACGATCCCCATGTTCGTGGTCTCTGCAGCAGACCGGAGCATCTGGTGCACGAGCCGGGCGGTGTCGGGGTCAAGGGTCCCGGTCGGCTCGTCTGCAAAGAGGAGGCAGGGCTCCTTTGCGAGTTGTCTTGCCAGCACCACCCGTTGCTTCTCGCCCCCTGAGAGGTCTCGTGCGATGTGCATCATGCGGTGGGAGAGGCGTACCTGGTCGAGGAGGTCGGCCGCGCGGTTGACCGCACCGTCCTGGGAGTACCCGACATCATCGAGTGCCCGGAGCACGTTCTCGATGACCCTGTCGTCACCATAGAGCGCGAATGTCCGCTGGAACATGATGGCCGTGCGCCGCATAACGAGGCTTTTTAACTGCTCGTTCTCAGGCTCCCAGAAGTCCACGTCGATTGCAAAGAGCTGCTCACCGCAGCGCGGGCAGGGTTTTGAGAGTTCGCGCCGGAGGCCGATGTAGGAGCATTTCGGACACCTGGAGAGGTGGTAGACGATCGACCCCTCCGTGGGGGGCTCATCCACACCGCGCAGCAGGTGCATCAGCACGCTCTTTCCGGCACCGCTCCTCCCGATGATCCCGATTATCTCACCTTCAGGAATATCGAACGAAAGGTTATCAAGGACTTTTTTTCCTGAAAATGACATTGAGAGGTTCTGGACTGAAATAAAGGGGTGTTTCATATCATCCTCACACTTGCATGGTTTCCAACTGCAGGAGCTGACCCCGGGAGGCAGCAGAGATCACTTGACCCCCGGTCTCTCCGCGTGGCGTCATCTATTATTTCTCATATGAGTAGAAAGAAATAAAGATGATGTAATTGTCACCTCCGGCCCTCTGCAGGGGAGGATCCGGTCAGGGATGTGGAGACACGTGCATAACGGGGGTGGCGGGGACGGTCGGCGAGGAAACCCTCTCAAGGAGAGTTGCCAGGGAACCGGGGGCATTTCCTCGGACATATCCCCCTGGATGCCCGGGAGCAGCCGCCGATCTGGAGGCTCTTTCCTGTCGTGAGTGCATCCGCCACTTTTCTCCTGGCCTCATGAAGGTCCCGCCACGCGGTCCTTCGCGAGACACCGAGGGCCGCTGCAGCCTCCTCCTGCTCCATCCCCTCGAGGTCAACAAGGCGAAGGAGCTCCACCTCCTCGGGAAGGATCGTGACTACTGCCCGCTCCTCGTGGGGCCAGCACTGGGGGGAATAACAACGGGAAGAGAACATGTTTCCGATCACGCGCTGCGTCCTGGGCCTTCCTCTCCTCCTGGGTGCGCATGCAGCGGGAATGTATTCGTCCATGCCTGTACCTGTCTCCCCCGGGGCACATCTAGCCTTCTGCGTTTGCGGGACTGCAGTCAAGAAAAGATAAGAGAAAGATTGGGGGATTCCCGCGGCATGAAATACCTATTCGGAGCCTGGGTCTTTCATCAGGTGCACGATGTCCAGGTACCGCTCAGGCTCTTCACGGAATATCTTCCTTCGCGAGGACTTCGATCTCTGCTGCTCGCGCGCGATGCGAAGCGCGGTCCGCAGCGGGATGGAGGTGACCTGGGATTTTGTCCCGTGCGTCCGAGGTGTTTGAGATGAAGAAGGGAGTCCAAGGGAGACTCCCTGGTTGTCCTTCGTGTGTTCAGTCATAGCGCCGACCCTGCAGGATTGCTCACTTGTGGATATCCGGTGATGCCTCATCACCAGAAGCAGCGCCTTCGCCTTCCGCCGCCAAACCCTCTTCCACAACCCCGGGGGATGCCACCCCTGCCCAAACCATAATATGCGGGGGGTGCGTAACCCGGTGGAAACGGTGCAGCAACCTGTGCCTGGCCCTGTGCGGCCGCGGGGACCCCGTATGCCATGCATCGGCCTCTTCCCCATCCTGTCATAGGACCGCGTCCGGAGGGTCCTGTTCCATCAAATCCTGGCATTTTCATAACCTGCCTGTGGGCCCTGTGCCCTTAATTACTCATATGAGTAAAAATACATGAATGTGTTGTTGAGGGCAAATCCGGCGGAAAGGGGGATCAGTCGTCGTAGATCTCGCAGGAATACCCGTGCGTGGCGAGGACCGAACTGCAGTGCCGGGCAAACTGGTCTTCAGGCAGAGTGGAGGAGGGCATCAACACCTCCTCCAAGACCCCTGTGAGTAACGGGTCACTGGTAGAGAGGGAGCATCTTCCTTCACGTTTCCCGGCTTCAGACCCATTGCTGTTGAGAATGCGCAATGGTGCAGCACCTGTACATGCAGCATATCAATGGACGGGAGGAGTGGACCGTGCAGGAAAAAGACCCGTCGGCCGCCCTCAGGAGGAAAAGGCCCCACCCTTTTTCGAAGAAGGGAGGAGAACGTGAGAGAAAGAGGTCGCGAAGTCCAGGGCTGACCTGCACAGGCAGGCTCTCCTCAGTCACCCCAACGCGGAGAATGTGGGAGAACAGCAGATACGCTTCTCTTGATAACCATGTGGCGTCCAAGGCTGATGCAGCATCTTCTGCATCAGGCCGGGGGAACTCTGGCATCTCGTCACATGTCGTTCGTGGTATCCCGCAGCGTATCAATCACCCGCCCCATGCACCTGTGATATGCACCCCGGCTCTCCAGCAGCGCCAGCGCTTTTTCGCCCGCGGAAAGGGGGACAAACGGGAACGCATACGCCACATCCCAGAGCACCAGGCCTTCGGGGGGGGCAGGGGAAAGCCTGGCACGCCCATCCCCCGCAAGTCTGGACAGGATGACCTCATCGCCATCAGCCCCCAGCCCTGCCATGAGGAGCGTAGAGGCCATGTACCTGACCATGTGCCACAGGAAGCTCTCGGCAGAGACCTCATACACGCAGAGCCCTTGGTCCAGGAATACCCTGGAGGTCAGGACCTTCCTCACCGGGTCCCTTCCTTCAACCCTGGCAAAGAGCGAGAAGTCATGGACCCCGCAAAAGATCCGCGCTGCACGGTCCATCGCTTCGGCGTCGAGGTCAGGTTCCCCGAAATAATAGCGGTACGTGCGGCTGACGGCATGGTGCCGGGGGTGAAACCCGGGTTCCACCACTGCATACCCGGTGGTCCAGAAATCCGGTGGGAGCCGCCGGTTCAATGCGGAGACGGCCCGCTCGGGATGAACGGTCGAGAAAGCGAAGACCTGGCCCCTCGCGTGGACACCGCGGTCGGTCCTCCCGGCTGCAAGGAACCGCGCCTCGCGGTGGCTGGAGAAGAGGCCGAGGTTCAGGCACGCCCGGATGAACTCGCCCTCCACTGTCCTGAGCGCAGGCTGCACCTGGGATCCAAAGAACCCTTCTCCCAGGTACCCGCAGCGGAAGGCCAGCCTTACCTGGGCTGCATTCCCCGTGTGAACTTCTTCCATGTATTGCTCAGGGACTGGCGGGTGTAGGTGCGAAGGGGGGTCATCCTCCCCGTGGCGACCGTCCTTCCCGCCCGGATCGCATCCAGGATCGACGCAGTGTCCGGTGCTGCGTCCACGAGCGTCCTCCCGTATCCCACGAATCTCGCGTTGTGGGCATCGGAACCGCCGACACAGGGTTTTTTCAGCCGGCGGGCGATCCGTGCGGCCTTGCGGTTTGCCGAACCTACGATGTACCTGCTGTTGAAGACCTCGATCGCGTCCACCTCTGAGAGGGGCGACCGCATCCTCCTTGCGACGCCGTGGCGCCATATATGGTAAGGGTGCGGCAGGATCACAAGGCCGCCAAGCTGCCGGGCCCTCCTGATCGTCTCGGTCACCTCCATTCCGCGGGGGATGGGGGTCGTGACCCCGAGCACCAGGAGGTGCCCCTGCCGGGTGGAGACTTCGATTCCCGGGATGATGACGAGCCTCGTCGGAACAGTCAGGGCATGGAGGGCGCCTTCCACCGTGTCGTGGTCGGTGATGGCGATCGCATCGAGCCCCACGAGCTCTGCTCTCCTGACGATCTCTTCCACGCTGCTCTCCCCGTCGCGGGAAAAACTTGTGTGAATGTGCAGATCGCAGTTCAGCATCTGATCATACCTTTTTTGTCCTCCGTGATATTAAGAAGACTTATGCGAATCCTCCTCCCCACCGGGAGAGCGACCCTGGAGGTGGTCAGAGAGGCCGCTGCCGGAATCGATGCCCGCGTGGTGGTCACGGGAGAGATCGCCTCGTTTCTCTCGCCGGCCAGGCTTGCCGAGCTCCTCTCCGAGGAGAAGTATGACATGGCAATCGTCTCCGGGATGTGCACGGCGTCGTTTTCATCGGTCGAGGCCGAATCGGGAGTCCCGGTCTATCTCGGCCCGAGGCATGCCGCAGATCTCGATCTCGTCCTCCCTCTTCTCCCGGGGGTAAGGCTTTCGAGGACGATACCAGCGGACGAGTTTTTGGCCGGAGAGAGGAGGAAGAAGGCGGAGTTGCGCATCGCATCTGCAGAGCAGGAGTCGGACTTCCTCTACTCCGTCAGGGGAGTGAAGATCGGGGGAGGTTCCCGCATGAAGGTCCTTGCCGAGATCATGGACGCACACCGGGTACCGGACCTCCGCGCGAGGGTGGAGGCTCTCTTCTCTCTGGGAGCCGATATTGTTGACCTCGGGTTCGGGTTCGACGCCACATTTGACCAGGTCCGCTCTGCCTTCTCTGCCCTGGAAGATATCGACGGGCCACTTTCCGTGGACACGCAGGACCCGGCGCTGATTGCCGCAGCGTTGCCGAGGGCCGACATGGTGCTCTCCCTGCAGGAGGAGAACATTCCCCTTGTGGGGTCTCTTGTTGCCGGGGCGGGAGCAGTGGCCGTGGTAGTACCCGGGAGGGCCGGCCTTCGGGAGAACCTGGCAATGGCACGGGCCGCGGGAGTCGAGTGCCTTGTCGCAGACCCACTCCTCCCCCCGGCAGGATCAGGCCTGGTCGACTCCCTGGCCCGGTTCAGGGGATGGGATGTCCCCCTCTTCTTTGGGGCGGGCAACGTCGTCGAGCTCCTGGATGCCGATTCTGTCGGCGCAAACGCGCTCCTGTGCGCGATGGCCGCAGAAATCGGTGCCTCGGTGATCTTCACGAGCGAGCATAGCGACAAGACGCAGGGGGCAGTCCGGGAGATGCGGAGGGCGACCGAGATGATGGTCCTCTCCAGGGACCGGCCCTATCCGAAGGATCTCGGCCTCGACCTGCTGGTGATCAAGGAGAAGCGGAGGCGGAGAGAGCCCCCGCTCGAATACCGGACCTTTGTGCAGGCAGGCCCGGTGCCTGCAGAGATCGAGTACGACCCGCATGGGAACTTTCGCATCGGGATAGAGGGGGCAGAGGTTGTCGCAGTCATAAGAGACCGGGCATACCGGGGAACATCCTGGGCAGAAGTCTTTTTCGCCATCCTTGCAGGAGAGGAGGTCTCACTCCTTGACCATGCCGCGTACCTGGGAAAGGAACTCTACAAGGCAGAGCTGGCGATCCGGTTCGGCCGGAGTTTCGAGCAGGACGGGCCCTTCTGACAGGGGACAACGGGGGTGTTGCAGGCAGGACCCGGGGATGTCACCCTTTCTCCCTGCACCATGGTTTAATGCCGTCTTCTTGCCAATTATGATGAAGCATATGCAGATACGGGGCATCAGCACGGACCTCCTGGACCTCCTCCTGGAAGTGGGGAAGGATCGTCATCCTTACGAGTTTGCAGGGGTGATTATGGAGGAGGAGGGCATTCTGCAGGAGCTCTTCCTGTTACCAGGGACCGTGAGCAGCGAGGAGAGCGCCAGCCTTTTCTATGACATGATGCCTCTCGATACCCATGTTGCGGGCAGCGCCCACAGCCATCCCAACGGCGTGCTCTTCCCCTCAAACGCAGATCTCTCCTTTTTCCCGAGGGTCGGGCGCTACCACCTCATCGTGGGATTCCCGTACAGCCGGGAGGACTGGCGGTGCTACCGTGCAAACGGGGAACCTGTTGCGCTGGAGGTGGTCGGGTGAGGCGCGTGGTGGCAACCGGCACCTTCGATATTCTCCACCCCGGGCACCTGTACTACCTAGAGGAGTCCGGGAGGCTCGGGGACGAACTGTACGTGATCGTCGCCAGGGACCGAAACGTCCGCCATAAGCCTAAGCCAGTGCTGCCTGAAGAGCAGAGGGCGAGGATGGTCGCTGCCCTCAAGCCGGTTGACCACGCAGTTCTCGGGGATCTTCATGACATGTTCAGGCCAATCGAGGAGATACGCCCCGCGGTCATCACGTTCGGGTTCAACCAGCACTTTGACGAGGAGAAGATACGGGCAGAGCTTGGCAAACGGGGACTGTCTGTCGAACTGGTCCGGATAGGGAGTTATGGCGGGGACCGCTATTGCAGCTCGAGTGAAATTGTCCGGCAGGTGCTGGCCCGGTTCTCCTCCGGGAAGGAGGAGATGCATGAACAGGAAAACAGAGAGCCTCCTTATCTGGGCAGTCATTGAAGGGTTCGGCCGTTGTCCCTTCCGGCACGGTTCCGGAGAGGGAACCATATTAACGTGGAAGGTGAAATAAGGCTAACGAGGGGTCTCGTTTAAACAGGCCCTTGTTACATGAGGATTGATGAGGTATGCCTGAATTTGCGACTGCATTTTCTGGAATGAACAGTGACCGGAAGCTCTCCCACAGCGAGCTTGTCAGGGCGATCCGGCTGATGATCGCCGACGAGTATGAAGCCATCCAGGTCTACACCCAGCTTGCAGAGTCAATTGACAACACCCTTGCGAAGGAGGTACTCCTGGATATTGCGGACGAAGAGCGCGTTCACGCAGGGGAGTTCCTGCGGCTGCTCCAGGAGCTGGACCCTGACGAAATGAAGTTCTACGCGGAAGGCGCCGCCGAGGTCGAGGCCGAGATTGCAAAGATCTCCCCAGGTGGCACATCCCCGGCAACGGCAGAGAAGAAGGGTGGGGCGACCACCATCGGGTCCATGAAGGAGTGAGAGGACGATCATGACAAACCCTTACCTTGGGAGGGAGGATGCTCCCATACAGCCTGAGACCTGGTCCCTGCTCGATTCGGCCATGGTCGAGGCTGCAAAGAGCGTCCTTGCCGGCCGGAGGCTCCTCCACATCGAGGGGCCCTACGGGCTTGGTCTCAAGGCAGTCCCGCTCGAGGACTGCCAGGTGAGCGAGTGCATGGCGGTCAGCCAGTTCGTGCCGGTGCACCTGATCAGCACGACGTTCACTGTGGGGATCAGGGACCTGCTTGCATTTGAGCAGAACGGCCTTCCCTTCTCTGCAGAGGCTGCAGCCGAGGCGGCCATCGAGTGCGCACGAAACGAGGACACGCTCATATTCGAGGGTGGCATGGGGAGCCCCGGCCTCCTTGAGTTGGAGGGGACCGGCGCACTCAAGCTCTCGTCGTGGAGCACGGTGGGAAAAGCTGCCGATGACATCATCCAGGCAATGATCCGCCTCGACGAGGCAGGGTATCACGGCCCGTACAGCCTGGCGCTCGCGCCCTCACGGTACAACCTCCTCTTCCGCCGCTACCTGCAGGGGCAGAGCACGGAACTCGAACACATCCGGGCAATCGTCACAGACGGCGTGTACAAGGCCCCTGCCCTCAAGAGCGGAGGAGTCCTGCTGGCCTCGGGGAGGCGCTACGCGTCAATCGTGCTCGGCCAGGACATGACCGTCGGGTTCATCGGCCCGATTGGGGACAGCCTGGAGTTCTCCATCACAGAGAGCCTCGCACTCCTCGTGAGAGAGCCGTCCTCAATCTGCGTCCTGAAGGACAAGGAATAATCTTCATCCCCCTTTTTCCCTTTCATTTACCCCCGGATACGAGCGAGAGGAGCTGGAGCGCTGCGGCCTTGTCGAGGGGCTGGTTGTCATTCCCGCATTTCGGCGAGAGGATACAGGCAGGACACCCCGATTCACACCGGCAATCCCTGACGAGGGTGTGTGCGGTCCCCAGTATCTCCTCGCATATCCCGTAGGCTTTCTCGGCAAGGCCTATCCCCCCCTCGAACCCGTCGTAGACGTAGATCGTCGGATCGCCGAGGTCACCCCCGCAGGGGACCGAGAGACCTCCGATGTCCCACCGGTCGCAGAGGACATGGAAGGGCATCATCGCGATCATGGCATGCTCCATGGCGTGGAGACCGCCCGGGAGGTCTCCACCCTGCTGACCGACTGCTTCCACCGCATCCGGGGGCACCTCGACCCAGAGTGCGCGGGTGGAGAACTGCAGCGGGGGGAGATCGAGCGGCTCGATCCCTATGACAGTCTCGGACCTGAGAAGCTTGTAGGCAGTGAACTGCTCGGTCACCTCCACGTCGCCGAAGGTGAGCGGAGCACCCGGCAACGATCGCCAGTCCCGGATACCCGTGACCCGGATGTTCACCGATTTCAACGGGCGGGTATAGTAATCGACATCCACGGGGGTCGCATGGACGGTCTTTGCCGCAAGGTCACACGAGTCCACCCGGTACTGCTCCCCCTGGTGGAGGAGGATCGCGCCGGGGTGGGCCTCGCGGAATGCCTGGGACCGGTCCATTGTTTCGATTACCCTGCCCTGCGAGAGCACCCTGAAGGTCTCGCGGGAACTGCCATCCATCGCCACGAGGTCAGATGCGCGCCTGCTCCCGGAGTAGATCCACCCCCTCCTGGTCTTTCCGAGCAGCGACTCACTGGCATGGGCTGCGATGATATCCGGGAGGGATGGGCCGAAGAACTCCTGGTCCCGCTCGCAGTCTATGGGGAGCTCGGCCCCGGCGCAGAGGACCTGCCCGGAGAGGATGTAGGGGTTCCCGAGGTCGACGATTGCGTGCTCGTGGGCGGCGCCGAAGAACTCCTGCGGGTGCCGCATGAAGTACTGGTCGAGGGGGTTTGCAAAGGCCACCAGCGCGGCAAGGGACTCCCCGAGGGAGCGGCCCGCCCGCCCTGCCTGCTGCCAGGCGGCCATCATCGTCCCAGGGAACCCTGAGAGGATCACCCCCCCGAGCGAACCGATGTCGATTCCCACCTCGAGTGCATTTGTGGAAACCACACCCCGAAGGGTCCCGCTTTTGAGTCCTTGCTCGATCTTTCTCCTCTCTTCCGGAAGGTACCCGGCCCGGTAGGCCGCGATGCCGCCCTTCCCGGGATTCATCTCACTCGCCCGGAACGCCACGAGTTCCGCAGATTTTCTCGCTCCCGTGAAGCAGAGAGTCTGCATACCGTGGTCCATGCACCGTGAGAAGATGAGTGCAGTGTCCCAGTGGACAGAGCGCAGCGCCGGCCATGAGTGGTACGGGTTGTAGAAGAGAAATGTCCGTTTCCCGTGGGGGGAGCCGTCCTGCGCGATCTCCCTGAAGGGAAGCCCGCAGAGCCTGGAGGCGAACTCCCCCGGGTTTGCAATCGTGGCGGTCGAGAGGAAGAATGAAGGCTCCGATCCATAGTGTCGCGCGACCCTGCGGAGGCGCCGCATGAGGAGCGCGACGTGCGAGCCATAGACTCCCCTGTAGCGGTGAGCCTCGTCGAGGACCACCCCGCGGAGGCCCCGGAAGATGCGGCTCCACTGGTGGTGCCAGGAGAGGATATGGTGGAGCTCGTGCGGGTTCGTCAGGAGCACCCGGGCCGTCTGGCGGATGCGTGGCCTCCTCCCTGTCTCGGTGTCCCCGTCGTACACGGCGGAATGCGCGGCGATCCCCGTCGCCTTCTCAAGGGACTGGAAGGCGAGGAGCTGGTCATTCGTGAGGGCCTTTGTCGGGTAGACGAGGAGGAAAGTCGCGTCGGGGTCCTCTATGAGCCGCTCGAATATGGGAATGGCGAAAGCGAGGGTCTTTCCGGACGCAGTAGAGGTCGTAAGGATCACACTCTCATTGGCGCGGGACGCCGCGATAGCCTCGCACTGGTGCGTATAAAGCCTGATCTGTCTGGATTCGAGGTGCCTGTGGATTGGAAGGGGGAGTGTGCGGTCAAGAGATCCATACTCCGCGCACCGTGCCGGGATCTCCTCGATGTGCGCAAGCCCCGGTGAGAGATCCTGGTCTTCCGAGATCGCGCGGAGGAAATCACCGATGCCCATTTTTTAGTTCTCCTCCAAAAAGAGGCACAAGAGCCGGGCCAGCGAGACCAGGTCCTGGCAGTTGTGCTCCACGACCGGGACAAGCGGGCCGGGATTCTGCGTTGTGAGGAACGTCTCGTAGAACTCGGGGACCATCATCGACGGCACATCCTGTTGACGGTGGACTGAGAAGAGCCTCTGCTCCAGGGTCGAGAGGCGGCAGTCCGGAAACGTATCGCGCCAGCGCCGCCTTGAAGGATGAAGGAGGTCGTAATGGGGGTTGCACACCCCGCAGTCTTCCCCGTACATCGCATACCGCTCCACGAGGTAGGGGACATCGAAACTCCTGCCGTTGTACGTGACCAGCACTTTTCCTGCGGCGAGATGGTTCCTGGTTGCAAGGAGGGCCGGGAGCTCCTCCTCCATGTTCCTTACCAGGTACTGGCAGGTGACAAGATCGCCTCCCTCCATGAAGGCAAGGCCTGACAGGATCACCGGGCGCTGGTAGATGCCGAGTGTCTCCAGGTCGAGAAAGAGGAAATCCTCCGCCCGGTAGAGCCCGGCCGTGCAGAGGCAGCGGGGATGGGATACAGGGTGCCAGCGCGAAACGAGGGAGAGCACCTCTGCCGCGCTTCCTTCGCGCAGGACATTGAGACAATTAACCGCCGGCTCCCTGAACCGCCGGTGCTGCAGGAGGTCGGCAATGGTCCGGTATCCCCGCCGTTTCAGATCCCTCTCCTTCTGTCGGCCTATTCCAAACACCAGCGTGAGGTCGCCTTCAAGCTGCTTCCGGACACTCTCCCGGGCGCCCTCAGGGATCCGGACTGCGTGCCTCCGTGTGATGCAATACACTGGCCCTTCCGGGGTCTCGATAGTGCGACCGGGGAACAGCTCCTCGAGCGGGGTCTCCCTGTGTTGCGCAAGGAGTATTGACTTGAAGCGCTGGATATCGCGGTATTCGGATTCGAGGACCGGCGCTCCGGACATCCCTGCCACGAACAGGCGGTCATTCCTGATGACGGAGTAGTCGGGGGCCTCGACGATGCGGTCCCTCCAGAGTCTGCTGGCAGTCTCAAACGCCAGGGGCGGGGTCATCTGATTCTCAGGGTGGAGTATCTTGCGGGCTGCATTTGAGCATTCACTGTGCACCGTGAAAGTAAAGAGTCTCCACCGCGAACCACTCCATTACCAGCCACCCGCGCGGGCGAGGGGCGGAACACGCATGCAGCAGAGGGGAGACGAAAGGCCGGCAGGATACACCGTGATGAAAAGCGGCCGGGCCGGTCTTCTCGCTCTTCACCGGCGCACCCGCACCGGTGGAAATGCCACCCGCGCGACGCATTCACGGGGGTGCATGTGACGGGCATCCGCGGGCTCCTGATCGATCTCGATGGCGTGGTCTACACCGGCGGCATGCAGGTGCCCGGTGCCAATGAGGCTATCTCCTGGCTGGAGAGTGAAGGATACCCGTTCAGGTTCGTCTCCAACACCACACGGAAGTCAAGGAGAAGCCTCTCGCAGAGGCTCAACGGCATGGGGATTTCCATCCCGCCCTCACTCATCTTCACCCCCGCCATTGCCGCCGCGGCACTGGTTCGTCGGAGGGGAATATCGAAAGTGTCTCTCCTCACCACCGGCGACGTGCACCATGACTTCGAGGAGGCAGGGCTTCAGGTGGTCCGGGAAGGGGCGGAGGTGGTGGTGGTGGGCGATGCAGGGGATGCCTTCACTTATCAATCGATGAATGCGGCGTTTCGCCTCATACTCGGGGGAGTCCCTTTGATTGCGCTCGAGAAGGACCGCTACTGGATGGATACGGACGGCCTTTCGCTCTCGGCGGGGCCGTTTGTCGCCGCGCTTGAGTATGCGACCGGGACAGAGGCCGAGCTTGCGGGGAAACCCTCGGCAGCCTTCTTCCGCATGGCCCTTGACTCCATGGGGCTCACACCTGGGGAGTGCGCCATGATCGGCGACGACGCGGAGAGCGATGTGGGGGGTGCGATGAATGCGGGCATGTCGGGGGTCCTCGTGAAGACCGGGAAGTTCCGCGCCGACGCGGTCTCGCGGCTCGAGAGGCCGCCGACCGCGATCCTCCCCTCGATTGCGGCACTTCCGGGATACCTGCAGCAGCAGGCGGACAGGTGAAGCGTGAGCCATGCGGCCAACACTCGCCATCGCTCTCCTCTGTCTCCTCTTTGCGGCAATTTCTGCACCAGGGTGCCTGGAAGGTCTCCCGTGGATCGGGGCTCCTGTCGTCTATCCGAAGATCGTTCCGGTTGAGGGAGGTACCATGCCGGTCCCGCCGGTGTACACGTTTCCGTTCCAGGACCGTGTGGTGACCGTGAACATTCAGCCGGATGCTGCAGTGTATTCCGGCGCAAAGGCCGCAGACAGGAGCGCCCGGATCTATGACCAGTCCATCCCCGATGAGGAGTGGAGAGCCGGGATTTACCGGGCGCTTATGTCGGACCCATCCCAGGAAGGGTTCTTCTCGGCGCTTGTCTCCCGTTTTCATCACGAGCGGGACGCTTACCGCATGGACCAGGACGAATATGCAGAACTCCTGGCGGTGTTCGTCCAGTCGATCCCCTACGAGAGCCAGGACGAGACAAGCCCGCGTTTCCCGGTGGAGATGTACGTGGAGGGTATCGGGGACTGCGATGACAAGAGCCTGCTCCTTGCGGCCCTTCTTGGCCGCGAAGGATACCGGACCGCGCTCCTGTACTTCGAGCCGGAGCGGCACATGGCCGTGGGGGTGGGCTGCCCGGGCCCAGGGTACCAGGGTACGGGATTCGCCTACATCGAGACCACCAACGTGAGCCTGCTGGGTATCCCTCCGCGGGAACTCTCTGGTGGCACCACCCTCTCCTCCCTGCCAGAAGTGATCCCCATCGGGGACGGGTCCCTCTGCTATACACGCTGCAGCGAGACAGAGGAACTTTGGAAGGCGGTTGAAGAGACGGGCCGGCAGATCGCTCTTCTTGAGGCAGATATCCGGATCAGGGAGAGTGCACTGATGGAGAAAAGGGACCAGCTGGATGCGGAGAAAGCGTCCATGGACCGCATGCGATCACATGGGAACCTGGTGGGATATAACATGCGAGTCCCCGCGTACAACGCACAGGTGGAGGAGTATAACAAGATGAGGTCAGGGCTGATGGAGGTGGTGGAGCGGTTCAACCACATTGCCGGGATACACAACTACCTCGTGGCCCACCCGCACGACCGGAAAGGGGCGTATGCATGGCTCTCTGCCCTCCCGGAATGGTGACGGGTGTGGCGGGCGGTCCCGGGAGCCGGGGGAGCATGGTCACAACCGTTTAATTCTTGGCCTCTGAGATAGTAATGCAACTCAAAATTTTGGAGAGATACCATGCTGAATATCGAGGATCTGCATGTAAAAATAGGAGAAAAGGAGGTACTCCACGATATCAACCTCCACATCAAGGAGGGGGAGACCCATGTGCTGATGGGCCCGAACGGGTCCGGAAAGACCACCCTGCTCCGGGCGATCATGGGGTTCGGGGGGCTTGACGTGACGGACGGGCACATCCTCTTCAAGGGCAAGGACGTGACAAGGATGCCCATCCATGAGCGGGCGAAACTTGGGATGGGCATGCTGTTCCAGCGGCCTCCCACCATCGCCGGCCTCAAGCTTGGGAAGCTGCTCGCTGTCACGTCCGGGGACCGTGTGGGGATGGTCAGCGAGTACAGCCGGTTCCTGCGCATGGACACCTTCATGGACCGGGCCATCAACCTCGGGTTCTCGGGCGGGGAGATCAAGAGGAGCGAGGTGTTGCAGCTGATGGTCCAGCAGCCTGACTTCGTGATGCTCGACGAGCCCGAGAGCGGTGTCGACCTCGAGAACATCAGCCTCATCGGGACCGCCATCGCCAGGCTGCTTGAAAAGGACGTGCATATCGTGAACAGGAAGAAGAGCGGCCTCGTGATCACCCATACCGGATACATCCTGGACTACCTGGACGCGGATTTTGGCCATGTCATGTGCGACGGTGTGTTCCGCTGCCATGGGAACCCAAGGGAGATCCTCCGTGTGATCAAGACTTCGGGATACAAGGAGTGCCTGGCATGCCAGAAGATATAGGCAGGATGGAGGACCTCTCTACGACGGACCGGGAGCGCCTGACCCAGACCGGCCTCGAGGTCGAGATGAAAAACCGGTCCGGGAGCTTCTTCCAGGTTGACCAGGAGGTCAAGCAGGTGGCAGCGCTTCAAGAGGGGATAGAGGTCCTTCCCATCCAGGAAGCGCTCGAACGGTACGGCTGGCTGGAGGACTACTCGTGGAAGCTCGTCAGGAAGGACAAGGACCAGTACACGAGGTTCGTTGCGGACCAGCCGGATCCGAGGGGATTCGTGGTCATCGCGCGCAAGGGAAGCCGGACTGTATTTCCCCTCCAGACCTGCCTCTTCCTGGCAAAGACCCCCGTACAGCACGTGCACAACATCATCATCGCAGAGGAGGGCGCGGAGCTGCACCTCATATCCGGGTGTGCGAGCGCATCCTACACGAAGACCGGCTCGCACATCGGGGTCTCGGAGTTCTACGTGGGCCGTGACGCGAGGATCACCACGACCATGATCCACAACTGGGGTGACGAGATCAGCGTGTTCCCGCGAAGTTCTGCGAGGGTGGAGGAGAACGGGGTCTTCCTCTCGAACTACGTCTGCATGCAGCCGGTCCGCAAGATCGAGATGTCTCCCCTGGCAGACCTGGCGGGGAAGAACTCAATCGCCAGGTTCTCGAGCATCGTCGTCTGCACACCCGGGTCCCACATGGACCTCGGGTCGGTGGCACGGCTCTCCGCGGAAGGCGCCTCGGCCGAGCTGCTCACCCGCGCGATTACTACGGGGGGTACCATCATCTCGCGGGGGATGATCGAGGGGAAGACAAGGCACACCAAGGGGCACATCGAGTGCAAGGGGCTCATCCTCAAGGACGGGACCATCCATGCCATTCCCGAGATCAAGGGGGACGTGGTCGACACCGAGCTCTCACACGAGGCTGCGGTGGGAAAGATCGCAAAGGACGAGATCGAGTACCTGATGTCCCGCGGACTCGACGAGGACGTGGCCACGTCGACCATCATCCGGGGGTTCCTGGACGTGAAGATCGCGGGCCTCCCGGAGTCCCTCCAGGCCCAGATCGATGCAGCGATAGACTCCGCGGAGAAGAGCGGGTTCTGACCCGGGGATCGCGTGAAGGGGGAGATAAATGCGGGAAGATCCAAGGGAAGCAGAGAGGAATGCAATGGTGGAGACCCAGATCGCGGCCCGGGGTGTCCGCGATCCCCGCGTCCTTCGGGCCATGCGCATGGTCCCAAGGCACCTCTTTGTCCCTGCAGGATACGAGGGTGCGGCCTACAGGGACGGTCCTCTTCCCATCGGGCATGGCCAGACCATCTCCCAGCCTTATATCGTGGCAGTGATGACCGAGCTTCTTGACATCTCCCCGGGCGACCGCGTGCTCGAAATCGGGGCGGGCAGCGGGTACCAGGCAGCGATACTCGCGACGCTCGGGGCGTCGGTCATTACCATCGAGCGTATCCCGGAAGTGGCAGCGCTCGCACAGGAGAACCTGAAGAAGGCGGGGATCCACGGCGTCCGCGTGGTGGTTGCGGACGGGTCGGAGGGCTACCCCGCTGAGGCACCCTACCAGGCAATCCTTGTCACCGCCGCAACGCCCCGGGTGCCGGAGCCCCTCGTCTCACAGATTGCGGAGGGGGGGAGGCTGGTGGCCCCGGTGGGCGGACGCGACATCCAGGAACTGGTCCGCCTTGTCAAAAAAGAGGGGCGGGTGGAGAGTACATTTTTTGGCGGCGTGGTCTTCGTGCCACTCCTCGGCAGGCATGGATGGGAGGTGTGAAACGATGTCCTGGCACGATGTGACCCGCCCCCTGACCGGGAGGGTGCTCGTGTACCCCGGGGACCACGTTCCCTCGATGGTCCAGGAGGACAGGGGGAGGTATCTCCTCTCCAGCCTGCACCTCTCCACCCATTCCGGCACGCACATCGATGCACCGTCGCATTATATCCCTGGTGGCGCTCCCGTCGATGCGATCCCTCCCTCCCTGTTGATCGGCCGGTGCAGGGTCATCGAGATACAGGGGAGGGATACGGAGATCGGGGCGGGAATGATCAGGCCCTTCCTCGAAGGGGTGGAGCGGCTCCTCATCAAGACCTGGTTCTCCAGGGAAGACGCGTTCAGGGAGGACTACCCCGGGCTCTCTCACGAGGCTGCCCGGATCATCGCGGAGGCCGGAGTCGGGTGCGTGGGGATCGACTCTCCGTCAATCGAGCCCTATGCGGGGGATGGGAGGGTGCACAGGACCCTCCTCTCCCAGGGTATTGCGATCATAGAACTCCTCGACCTTGTGTGTATAGAGGAGGGCGATTACTGGATGGTGGCACTGCCCCTCAGGCTCGAAGGGCTCGACGGTTCACCCTGCCGGGTGCTGCTCCAGGACACGGACTCAATGGTGAGGTGAATGGATATCCTTCTGGACGCAGTCAGGAAGTTGAAAGAACTCTCCCAGCACTCGGGATGCGAGGACGGAAACATCGTCCTCCAGGTGAACCCGGATTGCACCGTCTGCCAGTTTGAGCGCGGTGCCTGCATGGAAGCGGTATTTGGCGGTCGGGTCGCGGAATTCGTCACGTTCGAGCCCACCAGGGCAACAACGAGGCTCGGTTTTCTCTTTGACGCAACACTCGAAAAGCCGAGACACCGGGCGGCGGCATGCGCCCTCATCAACGTGATGGCCGGGTTCCTCTGCATTTCGAGGGTTCGGAGGGCGTGTTCGCGGGAGTGCCACGATGCATGCAGGGCGGCGCTCCTGCGGGAAATCGACGACCGCCGCGTGGGTGGCCTGGAGATCCCTTCCCATGTCATGGAATCGTTCCCCTATCGCGCCACCGGCGCGTGCGACGTGATGCTGGTCGCCGGCGAGGGGCTGATCTCCCCGGAAGGTCGCTCGCTCCTGGAAGGTCCGGACCGCGACAGGGCACTCCTCGTAGGCCCGTCCACGTCGGGGGTCGCAAGCCTCGAGAAACTGCGCCACTGGTGCCCTTACGGAAAAGGATAACTCTATTTCTCCCGTTTCCGATTCATATCCATGCGGTTCGGCTCTTCCGGAATCCGGGCTCTTTACGGAAGCGAACTCGTCACCACCGCGCTCGCGCTCGGGAGGGTTCTCGGGCGGCGTCATGAGGTGGTAGTGGTGGGGAGGGATACCCGGACCACCTCCCGGATCGTGGAGAACGCGTTTTCCGCAGGCGTGCTTTCAGAAGGAGGGGCGGTGCGCTCCGCGGGGCTGGTCCCCACCCCCGCAGTGGCGGGGGCAGTCCCGGTTAGCGGTGTGGGCTGCATGGTCACCGCGTCCCATAACCCGGAAGAGTACAACGGCCTCAAGGTGTTCAACCCCGGGGGGTCTTCCCTCCTGAAGTCACAGCAGGAAGAGACAGAGAGGCTCCTTTGCGAAGAATGGAAGGGGAAAGGGCTTTCTTTGCCCCCGCCGCGTTTCGGCACATTGACCGGTACCGGCATCCTTGACTCCTACATTGGAGGCATCATCGGCGAGGTGCACTGCGCGCGCGAAGCAAAGATGGTGCTAGACTGCGGGAACGGGGCCGGGGGCGTGGCCAGCCCGGAAATCCTCAAGGGGATTGGAGTCGACCGGAAATGCATCAACTGCTGCCCGTCGGGCCATTTTTCAAGGCCATCGGAGCCGCTCGAGGAACACGTAAAATACCTCGGCCCACTCGTGAGGAGATGGGGCGCAGACGGGGCAGTGGTCCACGACGGGGACGCCGACCGCATGATGGCGTTTGACTCGCAGGGCCGCTACATCTCCGGCGACCAACTGCTGGTCCTCTTCACCAGGTTTCTGGGTGCAAAAAAGGTGGTGACCACCACCGATGCGAGCATGGCGATCGAGGAATGGGCGGAGGTGAAGCGTACCCCGGTTGGGGACAGTTATGTCTCGGAGGAACTGGTCCGGGGGGGAGATCTCGGGGGCGAGCCGTCGGGTGCATGGATCTTTCCACGGCACTCCCTCTGCCCGGACGGGCCGTACGCCGCAGCCGTCTTCTGCCGGATGGTCTCTGAATGGGACATTGCGGCCGAGCTCGATGCCATCCCCATGTACCCCATCCTCCGGGCCTCTCTTCCCTGTAAAAGCGCGACCGACGTGATGAGGGCGCTTGGAGCAACGGTCCCCACCGACGGCATCCGGGTCGAGGAGGAGGACGGATGGTATCTCGTGCGGGCTTCCGGGACCGAGCCGAAGATCCGGGTCACGGCGGAGGGCAGGACGCGTGCCGCAGCGGAGGTACTCCTCGGAAAAGGTCTCACTGCCGTGAAGCAGTGGAAAAAGGAGATAACGCACAAGTGAGAGGTTATCTGTATGCAATGCGTCATCCTGGCTGCAGGAGAGGGGAAGAGGATGCGGCCGCTCACCGCGACCCGGCCAAAAGTCATGCTCCCGCTCGCAAACCGGCCCATGCTGGAACACCTGGTCCTGGCGGTCTGCGACGCGGGGATCTCCGATCTCCTCATTGTCACAGGGTACATGGAGGCCGAGATCCGGAAACATTTCGGGAATGGCCGCACACTCGGAGTCGGCATCGAGTACGCGGTCCAGCGCCACCAGCGCGGAACGGCCGATGCGCTTCTCCAGGCCAGGGAGTGGCTCGAAGGGGACTTCATCGTCATGAATGGCGATATGGTGGTCCCCAGTGCGGATATCGCGAGGGTTCTTGCCGCTGACCCGCACTGCATGGCGGTCGCATCTTCGGATCACCCGGAGGATTACGGGGTGGTCCAGATAGAGGGTGAGATAATCACCGGCCTGCAGGAGAAGGCCCAATCCCCCCAGGGGAACATGGTGAACGCGGGATTGTATCATTTCAGCCAGGATATCTTTCCCCTCCTCGACAGGGTCGGGCTCTCCCCCAGGGGCGAGCGTGAACTCACCGACGCGCTGGCCATGCTGATCCGGAAAGGTGAACTTGCCGCGTGCAGGTTGACGTCGTGGATAGACGTGGGCTATCCCTGGGACCTCCTCTCTGCAAACGAACGGATGATGCAGGAGATGACCGCCTCGATCCAGGGCGTGATCGAAGAGGGCGTGGTGCTGAAGGGCGCGGTCTCGGTCGGCGAAGGATCGGTAATCAGGTCCGGCACCTGCATCGAGGGGCCCTGCAGCATCGGGAGGGACTGCCGGATAGGGCCCCATGCCTATATCCGGGGGGCGACCACGATCGGCGACGGCTGCCACATCGGGCATGCGACAGAGGTGAAGAACTCAATTGTGCTCCCGAATACGAACCTCCCGCACTTCAACTACCTTGGCGACTCCGTCGTGGGAAGCGGGTGCAACTTCGGTGCCGGGACAAAGGTCGCAAACCTCCGGCACGACCGTGCCGAGGTGAAGGTGCGGGGGATCTCCACCAAGCGCAGGAAACTCGGCGCCATCGTGGGTGACAGGGTGCAGACGGGGATCAACTGTTCGGTGAACGTGGGTGCGGTGATTGGCTGCGGGGCACAGATCGGGCCCCATGCGCTCGTAGATGGATATATCGCCCCGGGGGCGAAGATACGATAGGTGAAGCAGGATGCAGGCAGTGATTCTTGCCGCGGGTGAAGGAAAGAGACTACGGCCGCTCACCAGGAGCAGGCCAAAAGCCCTGATCCCGGTCGGCAATGTCCCGGTGATGGACTATGTCATCGACGCACTCCTTGCCTCCGGTATCAGGGACATCATCGTTGTCGTGGGATACCGGAAGGAGCAGGTGATCCGACACTTAAACAGCCTCGATGCGAGCGTGGAGGTGGTGGTACAGGAGAAGCAGCTCGGCACGGCCCATGCCCTGCTCCAGGCAAAAGACTTAATAAAAGGGCGCTTCATGGTGCTGCCGGGAGACAACTTCATCAGCAGTGCCTCTATCGCCAGGATCCGGGATGTGCGAAACGCCCTGCTCGTGAAGGAGCATCCGTACCCCTCCAACTTCGGGGTGGTGGTGACCCGGAGGGGATACGTGACCAGCATCCTCGAGAAGCCTGCCCATGCACCGAGTTTCACGATATCAACCGGCATATTCTCGCTTGACCGGGACTTCTTCTCGTGCATCCAGGGAAATGACCTTACTGATGCGGTAGGGGCGTTCATTGCTTCCGGGAAGAAGATCCGTGCGGTCCCTGCCGATGACTGGCAGGACGCGGTCTACCCGTGGGACCTCCTGCAGATGAACCAGAAGCTGATCCATACCGCATCTGCAGAGAAAGCGGGCGAGGTGTCTGGTAGTTGCGTGATCCAGGGACAGGTCCGCATCGGGAAAGGGAGCAGGATAGGGCCGGGGACCAGCATCACCGGGCCGGTGGTGATTGGACCCGGGTGCGAGATAGGCCCGCATGCATGCATCATGCCGTTTTCGAGCATCGGATCAAGGGTGAGGGTCGAGCCGTATACCATGGTGGAGAATGCCATCGTGATGGACGACACCCACATCGGGTCACACTCAAGGATAAAGGACACGGTCATTGGCGAGGGGACGCGTCTTGAAGACCACGTCAGCACGGTCACCGCGGCACCCCTGATGGAGATACAGGGCGAGCAGATCAGGGGGCGGTTCGGCGCAATACTCGGTGAGAAAGTCCGGGCCGGACCTTTTACCGTGTTCGAGGGGGCAATTGCGGGCAACGGCGTGACGGTGCAGGGCGGGTCACGCATCCAGTCGACGATGGCTTACGAGGACGGCGGCCTGGTGATATAGGCGTGTGCGGAATCTTCGGGTACTGCGGGAAAAAGAAAGCGGCGCCAATCCTGGTGGAGGGGCTGCGGCGGCTCGAGTACCGGGGATACGACTCGTTTGGAATTGCGGTGTCAAACCAGGGCATCACGGTAAGGAAGAGGGAAGGGAAGATCTCACTCGGAGGTGCGGACCTTGCCAGGGTGAAGGGAACGATGGGGATCGGCCACACCCGGTGGGCCACGCACGGGGTCCCGAATGACCAGAATGCCCACCCTCACCTCGACTGCCAGGGTACCATCGCCGTGGTCCACAACGGGATCATCGAGAACTACGCAGCCCTGAAGCGGGAACTCCAGGACCGCGGGCACGAGTTCCGCTCCGAGACCGACACGGAGGTCATTCCCCACCTCATTGAAGAGGCATTCCGGGGAGACCTCGCCGCGGCGGTGGGAGAAGTCATCCCCAGGCTGGAGGGCAGCTATGCCCTTCTCGTGATTGCAGCCGGGTGCACGGAGATGGTCGCGGTACGACAGAAGAGCCCGCTCGTGCTGGGGGTGGGTGACCGGGCGTTCCTGGCGGCATCCGACGTCACTCCCATTCTCGAGCATACCGAGCGGGTCATCTTCCTCGAGGACGGGGACATCGCCACACTCTCGACAAGGGGGATCGAGATACAGCACGGGGGGACCGGGGTAGAGAGGCCGGTCCAGAGGATCGACTGGTCTCTTGCCGAGGTGAAGAAGGGCGGGTTCCCCCATTACATGCAGAAGGAGATCTACGAGCAGCCGGAGGTCTTCTCACTCACTACCAGGGCTCTGCGCGGGGAGGAGACGCCCGCAGTCCTGCAGGGTATCCGGGGAGTCACTCTCGTGGCGTGCGGGACGTCCTTCAACGCCGCGCTCCTCTGCCGTTACCTTATCGAGGAATACTGCGGGATCCCGGCACGCGTTGAACTTGCATCCGAGTTCAAGTATTATACGCCACCCGGGGATGACCTCGTCGTGGGGGTAAGCCAGTCGGGCGAGACCGCGGACACCCTTGCCGCAATTGAGAAGGCCCGCATGCACAACCACCCCACTCTCGCCGTGACAAACGTCCTCGGGAGCACGATTACCAGGCTCGCGGACCACACCCTCTACATGAGGGCAGGCCCCGAGATCAGCGTCGCGGCCACAAAGTCGTTCATCGCGGAGCTCGCGGTTTTTTTCCACTTGGTCGACCGCATGAGCGAAGGAGCGCTTGAATCGTCTCTCTCAACCGGTCACCTTGCAATCGGGGAGGCATTGCTCCAGGACCTCTCGCCCGCGGTTGAACTATGCAGGGGTGCCCACTCCATGTTCTTCGTGGGACGAGGCCCGTTCTATCCACTGGCGCTTGAAGGCGCCCTGAAGATGAAAGAGATCAGTTATATCCACGCCGAGGGGTACGCGGCAGGGGAGATCAAGCACGGGCCCTTCGCCCTCCTTTCCCACGAGACGCCGGTCGTCGCGCTCTGCCCGCCGGGCCAGGCATTTCCCGTGATGTTCTCCAATATCAGGGAGATGAAAGCCAGGGGGACCCCGTTGATCGTGATCGGTGCGGGGGGGAACCAGGACCTCCAGGAGGTATCCGACGTGTTCATCCCGCTCCCGGAAGGGGGCCTGGTCTCACACGTGCTCGCGTCGACCGCACTCCTGCAGCTCCTCGCGTACCACACCGCGGTCGCGCTGGGAAGGGACGTGGACCAGCCGAGGAACCTGGCAAAGAGCGTGACGGTGGAGTGAGGATTGATCAAGAGCGCTTTTTTTCCAGGGCCTTCAGGAGGACATTTTCATATATCCGGGAAAGCACGCCCCAGTCATAACGACAGGCAAGCGAGCGGTTGCGATCCCGATCGACAGGCTTGCGTAGGATGAAGTCGATTTGAGTGGCGAAGGACTCCTCGTCGTCATAGTAATACAGCTCATCACCAAAGAACCGTTCCAGTGCTGCCATCCTGCTCGAGAGGACAGGTATTCCGCACGAGAGGTAGTTGAAGACCTTTCCACCAATCGTGCGCTGGTTTTTTTCGATAGGTTTCAGGGGGTTGAGCCCGATATCCATCGCCGAGATGTACCGGTTCAGTTCCTCGAATCTCACTGACCCTGTAAATCGCACCCGCTCAGCCACCCCGCAGGATTCAGAGAGTTCTTTTAACTGATTGCCATAGTCTGTGAAGAGCCCTGGCCCAACGATCAGGAGCGTGGCATCTATCTGCGGAAGGGCCCGTATGACGGTTTCAAGGTCAACCCAGTGCTCCAGTGAGCCGATGTATCCGATAACGGTCTTGCCCGCAAGGTTGAGGGATTGCTTTGCATCGCCCGCAGGCAAAGGCGTCAAAATGCCGCAATCAGCGCCATTGGGGATCACCGTGATGTCGCAGAGACCGATTCCCCTGAGGTACTCCTCAAAATCGCGGGTTACTGTGATGATCGAGGCGGCGTGTCCCAGGTTGAACCGGGTGATTATTCTGGTGAACCACTGGACCAGGGAGCCCTGGAGAGAACCAGGATAATAAATAGAGGCAGATTCCTCCAGGTGGTCAAGGTAATCAAAGACTATTGGTACTCCTGTCACGTTGGCGAGAAATGAGGGGAGGATGTTGGCTGAAAGGATGACATCGATTTGCTCCCTCTTTGCGGTCTTTTTAAGGGTGGCAAGGTGAAAGGGGGCGTTGAGCAGATAGAAAAGGGACGGATCACTCACCCTTATCGGTCCAGATTCGATGAGGTGACATACTGTTGCCCTGGGAGGATTGTTGGAAAACTGCCCGATGCCGAAATGGAGGACGAAAACCTCGTGTCTCTCTGCCAGGAGATCGAAGATGAAGTTGAGGCGGTTTGGGACAGGGTGTCGTATCCAGTCAGTGGTGGGGATCACGAGGATCTTCATCGTTTCAGGGGAGAGATTGGAGGAAGATGGGGATAATGGTAATTGAAGATCAGGACAGAGGGGGTTTTTTCCCGGGTCAGAGCAACCCGACAGTACGCAGGAGCTCTCCTGCTTCCTGGCGCAGGTCCGGGTCGATTTGGAAGAGGACTGCGAAATAGAGGAAGGCTCCGATCAGGATGATAGCAAGCAGGTACAGTACTGAGGGGATCCCGATAATTGCCCGGAACACCAGCACAGCTCCGGCCATCACTCCTGTAGCCATCAGTATATTCAGGATTTGCTTATATTCCAAGCATACTTCCAGGTGCCGGGAGAGATACCAAAAAGAGATGATCCCTGTTATCGAGATGGATATGAGAGTTGCGAGAGCTGCGCCGGCAATCCCAAGGAGCGGTATGAAGATTGCATTAAGCCCGATGTTGACCAGCGAAGCAAAGGATGTCGCGATAAAAGAATTCTTTGGATGGTCCATTGCGTTCAGGCAAGTGGTCTGGAGTATCACAAAGATCGTAACGATCTGCATAACGAGCAGTACAATCAGTGCAGGTGTGCCGGCGACAAAATCGGATCCGTACAGATAATAGAGTAACTTTTCGCTTAGGAGGATCCCGCCTGTAATGAGGGGAATTGCGAGGAGCAGGGAGAACGTGACCGCCCTGCTGAATGCCGAACTGATCAGGGAGAGAGTGCCCTCGGTGTTCCACCGGCTGATCCTCGGGAAAAGGGCGGTATTCACCGCAAGACAGACAAACGTTGCCACCCCCGTCAACTGGTAGGCGACACGGTAAATTCCCACATCTGCATTCGTGAGGAAGTACCCAATCAGGATGGTGTCTGCAGTCGCAAATACTGTTGACCCGGCGGATGTAAGGAATATCCAGAACGAGAAGGAAAAGAGGCTTCTTAGATGGCGCATTCCAAATCTCACCATTTTAAGCGGGAGAGAGTGAAAATTGAGAAAAAATCCGGAAATGAGCCCGATTATAAAACCGCCAGCAAGGCCTGCGGCGGCATACCCCAGGAAAGTAGCAACGATCTGGAAGAGGATCTTCATGAATGAATTGAGGAACTCGCTGATCTGTGCAATACCCACCTTGCCGGATCCATAGACCGCTGTCGATACGAACCCTGCAATAGTCCCTACGATGAGCGCCAGGATCAACCATGGGAAGAGGCCTGACGAAATAAAATCCTTGAAGTAAGGTGCAAGGAAAAGGAGGGCGGTCAGGGAGACTGCCAGCAGGATAACCCTAAGCACAATGAATGCGGAAAAATACTCGTTTGCCTCATTTCCTTCGCTAATTCGTTTTACAGCCGCCCCGCCGAACCCCCCGTCACCTATCAAGGCAAATACCCCGTAGTACGAGAGAAACAGGTAGTATGACCCCAGAATTGCCGGTCCGAGGACGTGGGCGAAGTACATCGTCGCGATATACCCGATCACTGAGAGTCCTATGACATTGGCAAGGGAAATGAGCGACTGGCGCCGGATAGGCTCGATTGCCATGATGCGGTGGATGAACCGGGCAATAAAAGGCACAGCATTCGTAGGAGAGGGCAAGAATTAATGATTTCTTTCGGCAGACTCGTCAGGAGAAATCCTGGGGAGAACTGGTCTCCCGACTCCTCCCCATCAAGGGCTTCGAAGATGATTTGAACTGTATAGCATGAGATATTTGATAGTTGATGAAAGAAAAGATAATCGTATTCGCAATTCCAAAGGCAGTGATCTTGGTTTCTGGAGATAATGCATGGTAAAAAAAGCTTTCATCACCGGAATCACCGGACAGGATGGTTCATACCTGGCGGAACTTCTCCTCCACAAAGGGTACGTTGTGCATGGCCTCGTACGGCGGTCCTCCACGTTCAACACGAGCAGGATCGATGGGATATATGTCGATCCCCACGAACGCGATGCCCGTCTCTTCCTCCACTTTGGGGATCTCGCCGATTCGGAGCAGATCTCGAATATTATCTACAATATCGGCCCGGACGAGATATATCACCTCGGCGCGCAGAGCCATGTCAGGGTGAGTTTCGATATGCCCGAGTACACCGGGAACGTGACTGCGCTGGGGACTACCAGGATCCTCGAGGCGGTCAGGAGGAGCAACCATGGCGCGAGGTTCTACCAGGCTTCCTCAAGCGAGATGTTCGGGTCCGCGGCGCCTCCCCAGAACGAGCACACGGTCTTCTGTCCGCGCAGTCCCTATGCCTGCGCGAAACTCTATGCCTACTGGATGGTCAGGAATTACCGGGAGGGGTACGGGATATTCGGCTGCAACGGCATCCTCTTTAACCATGAATCCCCGCGCCGGGGGGAGACATTTGTCACCCGGAAGATCACAAGGAGCATCCCCCGCCTGCTGTCGGGGAAAGAAAGGTACCTGTACCTCGGGAACCTGGACGCCAAACGGGACTGGGGGTTTGCCCCAGAGTATGTCGAGTGCATGTGGAGGATGCTCCAGCAGGAGAAACCTGATGACTACGTGATCGGCACGGGGGAGACGCACTCGGTCAGGGAGTTCCTCGATGAAGCGTTCTCGTATGTCGGGCTCTCTGTCGATGAGCGTGTCCGGATCGATCCCCGGTACTTCCGGCCCACCGAGGTCGAGGTGCTCATTGCCGATGCAACAAAGAGCGCGCAGAGGCTCGGCTGGAAGCCGAAGATCACCTTCCCCGCCCTTGTCAGGATCATGGTCGACGCTGATATGCGGGCCGCAGGGCTCGAGCCTGTCGGTGAGGGCGATACACTCCTCGAGGATCTCTTTCCCGACAGGTGGTGGCGGGCGGACTGAATGGATGAGCGGACCCTCATTCTGCTACTATGTAAGTGACTGGGGAATGGGACATGCAGCCCGGAGCATCGCGATTATCCGGAGGATGCTCGCGGAGTGGCCCGGTGCCCGGATATACGTGAAGGCAGCGGGACCATCGGAGTTCCTCTGCCGGTCGCTTCCGCAATGCATCCATATCTGGACAGAGAACGATGTCGGTGTTGTCATGCATCCGGACCGTCCCTCCGTCGATCCCCGGAAGACGGAAGAGCGCGTGAAGGCCTGGCTCGCAACGTGGGATGCGTATATTCGCCGGGAAACGCGGTTCTGCCGTGACCATGATATCGGGTGCATCATCTCCGATATCGTGCCCCAGCCGTTCCTGGTCGCCGATATACTCTCCATTCCGGGTGTTGCAGTCTCGAATTTTTCATGGCACCATGTGTACTCTCTCCTTTTCGGCGAAACTCCGGAGACCGAAAGGCTTCGCGAGGCGTACGAGTGCTGCGATCTCGCGCTTGTCCTTCCGTTCCACGAGCCGATGGAGCAATTTCCTGCCAGGAAGAAGATCGGGCTCGTCTCCCGGGAGGTCACGGTTGGCCGGGACCGCCTGCGCCAGAGACTCGCAGTCCGGCCGGACGACTCTCTCATCTTTCTCAACAATGGTGCAGAGATACCGCGGGCCCTCCTGGAGACCCTGGTGTCCCTGAAAGATAGACGTGTGAAGATCCTTGTCTCATCGCACGTTGATGCAAAACAGGAGGACGTCGTTAGAATCCCTGAGTGGGATGTCGAGACCCAGAATTACCTTGCTGCCTGCGACCTGGTCATCTCGAAGTGTGGGTACAGCACCATCTCCGAGGCAGCCCGGGCGCAGGTGCCGCTGTTCGTGTTCCGCAGGGAGGGCTTTGCGGAGGACGCGTACCTTGTAGACGGGATCACGGATTACCGCCTTGGAAAAGAGATCGCGTGGGAAACATTTCGGGATGGAGAGTTTTTGGAATCTTTCCCCGGGGACATGATGGACAACAGCGCTCATATGCAGGGACGTTCTATTCCTCTCAATGGTTGTGATGACGTCCTCTCCGCATTCTCGAAGGTGTTGCGATGACATTCTGGGATGACAAGCGCATCCTCCTCACCGGTGGTGCCGGGTTCCTGGGGTCGTACGTGCTCGAACAGCTTGCGAAACGGGAAGTGGACCGCGACCAGGTCCGGATCACCCGCAGCCGGGACTCCGATCTCCGGAAGTGGGAGCACTGCGTCGACGCGGTGAAGGATGTCGATATCGTCATCCACCTCGCGGCCCGCGTCGGCGGAATCGGCTTCAACCGGGAGAACCCGGCAACCCTCTTTTACGACAACGCGATGATGGGGATCCAGATCATCGAGGCCGCCCGGCAGGAGGGTGTCGAAAAGTGCGTCGTCGTGGGAACGGTCTGCGCCTACCCAAAATACACCCCCGTCCCCTTCCGGGAGGAAAGCCTCTGGGACGGCTATCCCGAGGAGACGAACGCACCCTACGGCCTTGCAAAGAAGATGCTCCTCGTCCAGTGCCAGGCATACCGGGAACAGTACGGGTTCAACGCCATCTACCTCCTGCCGGTGAACCTGTACGGGCCCCGCGACAGCTTCGATCCAGAGAGCTCGCACGTGATCCCGGCCCTCATCAGGAAGTTCGTGGATGCATCTCGGAAAGGATCAGATGTGGTCGAGGTCTGGGGAACGGGGACTGCGTCGCGCGAGTTCATCTATGCGGAAGACGCTGCACGCGGCATCGTCATGGCGACGGAGCGATACAATAAGCCCGACCCCGTGAATATCGGTTCCGGGAAGGAGATACTGATACGCGATCTCGTTGACCTGATTGCACGAGAGACGGGTTATACCGGTGACATTCACTGGGATACGACCAAGCCGGATGGACAGCCGCGCCGGTGCCTGGACACCAGCCGGGCGGAGCGAGAGTTCGGGTTTACGGCAGAGATGGATTTTAATGAAGGGATACGGCGGACGGTTGAGTGGTATAGGGGAAAAGGGTGAGGGATAATTAGTGCGGCATCATGCCCTGTCAGTTCACTTTAAAAGTCCTGAAATATTTGAATAATTTATATTTTGAATAGAGCGATGTTGGATTCCGGAGAATGATCCCGGCATATTTCAACCAGGAAATATCTTTCAGGAGTGTTTTGAATTCCTTCCAATCCCTTTTACTGAAAGAATTCCGCGTACGGATTAAAAGGTCTCCAAATCGTAAAAGATCGTAACCATTCATCTTTTGTGCCGGGATCTCATCCGTCTGTAAATACTCTTTGATGTGGTAATCCATCACCCTGAAAAAATCGGATTCATGAGTCCTCAACCGGTTCAGTACATTCGTCCCCTGGGTCCGGCTGACGCGATAATTCATCAGTTTTTCATTTAAAATGGCAACCGGCGAATATTTCGAAGCTCTCAGCCACATATCGAAATCGGATGCGGAGCGGAATTGATCGTACCTGAACGGAGCCAGTTTTGAATATGCGTCCCGGCGAAGCATGGCACTTGGGCATGGCAGGAAATCCGCATAGTCGAGAGCAGCGAAGAAAATGTCTTTGTATGTGCATGGGATGCCGCTCCTAATTTCGGGAGGGAGTTGAAATTCCCCGATTTTTTCATCGTTTTCGTCTATGATATCCCCCTGGGTGAATACTCCACATATAGAAGGATATTGGCGAAATGTCTCTATCTGGCGAGAGACCATGTCCGGCAGATACACATCATCCGCGTGGAATATTGCAAGATAGTCACCGCAGGCATAAGAAAAACAGCGGTTCCAGTTGTGCTCCCCGACCGGGAAGTGCACATGGTGTTGAATGACTTTTATTCTGGGGTCGTGAAACGATTGAACCATTTGAACGGAATTATCTCTGGAATCATTATCCACGACAATAATCTCAAGATTTTTATATTTTTGGTTGATAATCGAAGAGAGCGTTTTTCCGATAGTTTTTTCGGCATTATACACAGGGATACAGATGCTTACTAAAGGTCCGGAATTAAGGGATATCTCCATTGTATCATCATTTTTCTTTTTTTGGTCAAATAATTGTTCAGTGTTCGAATGCAAACGTTCAGGGACCATATTTCATCAAATCCCGGAATGATTTGACACTTACTATGGTAGGTTGCATCTGTCTTTTCTCATTTAATTTCCCGTACCCATAGGCGGCATAGATAAACGAGATGCAATTATTAAGGGCAGCATCGGCGTCGCCCTGTGCGTCACCGATCATGACTGTCACTGATGGATCAAGGCTCCCGTCAATTAGGATCATTCTCACGAGGTCGTCCTTGCCGAGCGGTGGGTGAGCGATATCCGAAGACAGGACTGTATCAAAGAATGTATCTATCTTCAAGCGCGACAATATCGCGTCTGCTGCGATTTTTCTCTTGTTTGTCGTCACGAATAAGTGACATTTGCTGTCATGAAGATGCTCGAGCGTCTCCTCAACACCCGGGTATAACCGGGTACTACGATACCCGGAACCGTCATAATATTCACGAAACCTGTCCATTATTCGGTTTAAATCGCGATCAGGATACAGCAGGTCGATCAGCTGGTCAAGACGCAGGTGCATATTGTCTCGTATCCTCTCTTCCGAAGGAACGGAGAGTCCCAGGTCGCGTGTTGCGGCGTTCAATGCCGAATAGATGTCCCGAAACGAATCCACGAGTGTTCCATCCAAATCGAAGATAAAATTATTGAATCGCATCTGCATCGCAAAGAAACCCGGCATCTGCTATCTCCATGTACAATTCATGCAAGTTCACAGGGAATTTCACGTATCCGAGCCAGTGGTAGGCCTTATCCTGATTCATAGTGAAACCAACTATAGCCCATCATTTGCCGTGGACCTGAAAATAGGTATTGATGTGAATACTCTCGACAATTACGTATATGGCGGTCACCATTCGTTCAGAGTTAAAGTCGATTCAATATGTTGCGCGAAGCTGAAAGAGGGTGACAGCGACAAATAAAATACAAATACCCATCCCATTTTCACATATGGATGGGATTTTTTGGCATGGTATCGGTTTCCTTGCAGCATGTTTGACGATGTTCGGGTTTGTACCGCAGATCATCAAGATCCTGAGAACGAAACTCGTGCGGGATATCAGTGTCGTAATGCTTTTGCAGACCTGTATTGGGGCATTTCTCTGGATAGCGTATGGATTACACATTCAGGACATGATTGTGACCGGTGCAAATATAATGTCCTTCACCACCGTCGTGATAGGGCTTGTCCTTTATTTTACCTACCGATCGTCGAATGGACATCGCACGATAAATCCTGAACACCATGGGACCTGAAAATGAGAGTGGTATTTCTTGGCACGAACGGATGGTATGATACGGATACCGGGAATATCATATGCACCCTTGTGGAATCCGCTGAGTATGTTCTCATTCTCGACGCCGGCAACGGCATCTACAAACTGGACCGATACATCTCCGCAGAAAATTCCAAACCGGTCTATCTTTTTATCAACCATTTCCATCTCGACCATATTGCCGGCTTGCATATTCTGAATAAATTCCATTCCCTTGAGACCCCGAATATTATAGGGAAAGTCGGGACACCCAGGATCCTTCAGACGTTTATGAACGATCCGTTTACTGTGCCGATTTCGATGCTGCTGTTCAGGATTGAGGTCCGTGAACTTGCCGAAGGTATCCACCATATCCCTTTCAGTGTGGAATGCAGACTGCTCCTGCATTCCTCGAGTTGCATGGGATACCGGTTCGAACTCGACGGGCGAACACTCGCCTATTGCCCGGATACCGACGTGTGCGGTAACGCGATTTGACTCGCGAAAGACGCTGATCCGCTAATTTCCGAATGTGCATTCAAGGCTGGGCAGAGCAGCTCGGAATGGCCGCATCTGAATCCGAGAAAGCGCTGCCTTTATCGCAAGGGAAGCCGGTACAAGAACATTCGTTCTCACACACTTCGACGCGAATATCTATCCCACGCTGGATGAGAGAATGTCGGCTGAAAGTAGGGCCAGGGAGATTTTCAGCAATGCCTACGTTGCAACGGATGGTATGGAGGTTGAAGTGTTACGGGGAGGACGCAAGAATTCGTTGTGAGAAATATCATCGTCGGATGTAATTAATCCTCAAATTCAGTAAAAAAGATAATCATTATCAGGATAATCTGACAATTTTCTTCGATGAAAAGTGTTGAAAACTGCGTTATCTGTGGTTCAAATGACTTAACAGGTTACGATACGTACTGTACCCCCTTTATTGCAGAACGAATCTGGAACGCAGCTCCGTTTCCCGTAAAACTATTACACTGCAACAACTGTGATTTCATTTTTTACAGCCCACGGCCGGAAGATAACGAACTGGAAAAATTATACAAAAATTACAGAGGTCCCGAATATCAGAAACAACGGGAAAAATTCGAAAAAGGGTATACCAAGGAATTGAACGAATCGATAGGCAACAACCGACTGGAAGTCGAAGAACGTAAATCGAATATGTCGGCATTCCTGGAAGGTCGATTCGATACCGGAAAAGTGAAATCCGTCCTTGACTATGGAGGCGATAAGGGACAATTTATCCTCGACGAATTCAATACCGCTGAAAGATATGTGTATGAAATATCAGACAATCCCCTGTGTCCCGGAATTAAAAGAATCGTCGATATTTCCGAAAGCGAGGATAAAAAATTTGATTTCATTCTCTGCTGTCATGTTCTCGAACATGCCTCAAATCCTCATTTTATTATCAATAGAATTAAAAAATTCTCATATAAAAATACAAAATTTTACTTCGAAGTTCCCGTTCTTTTTCCTTCAATGTTCAAGGGCGATCTTATAAACATGTTCTTCAAAATTTTATCATTCCCTATAATATTGCATATTTATTCAAAAATCACAGATTACCCGGAAAAAACTGCTTTTTTCCCAATGCATGAGCATATCAACTTTTTCTCGTTGAGATCATTAAAACAACTACTTGAATTGCATGACTTATCAGTGGAAGTTGTCTCTGCGAGGAAAACACACTTTGGTGTGTGTGATAGAATTCTCTCCTGTTATGCAAAAATGAAATAAATATAAATTTTAGAGAAAAGACCAAATTAATATGTTGTGATTATTAAATGACTAAAATATTTGACTATTTAATCATAGGTGCAGGTATTTCAGGAACTTCTTTTGCAAGATATTTACAATTAAAAAAACCAGAAAAAACATTTATTATTCTGGAATCCGAAGGTGAACCTGGTGGATTATGTCGTACTAAAAATATTTCAGGGAATTATCTGGATATAGGAGGTGGACATTTTCTATGTTCAAAATATTTAGAAGTCTATAATTTTATTTTTCAGCATATACCTGAAAGTTCATTCAATTATTTTTCCAGAGTTTCAAAAATTAGAATTGAAAACGAGGTAATTGATTATCCTATTGAAAGCAATATTTTTCAATTACCGATTAATTTACAGATTGACTATTTAATTTCAATTATTCAAAGCGGTGAAAATACAAGTGAGGCTGAACCAACAAATTATGAAGAGTACATTATTTGGAAATTGGGTAAGAGAATTGCTGAAAAATATATGATACCATACAATACTAAAATTTGGGGGATATCCCCTCAGGAAATGGATGTCGACTGGTTATATAAAATACCGAGATTGGATGTGAGAGAAATCATTTTATCCTGCCTTCAAAAAAGAGCAGATCCCTCTAAAATGCCAAGTCATGTAGGATTTTATTATCCGAAAACTGGTGGATTTCAGGAAATTTTCAATGCAATATACCGATTCATAGAACCGCATGTAATCTTATCTTCCCCAGTTACATCAATTAAAAAGGAAATCAATTATTTCTCTGTAAATAATGAATATAAAGCCAAAAAAATTATGGGTAAGGTGTCATTTTATCCCCCAAATCCAATAAGGATTTAAGACGGAAAAAATGACCAAAATCACCTGCCCAAAATGTGATGGAAAAAAGTTATACAAAATGAGCACGGGAAGGAGACGGTGCGCTCAATGCAAGTATGACTTTTTCCCTCATGCTCTTCCTCTCCGTTTAACGAGGCGAGAGTGGCGGGAGATTATCCACCTGTTCCTGATGGAACAAAGTTCAAATTCAATTGTTGAGCAAACAGGCCTCGATAAGAAGAGAGTGCTCCGGGCACTTCTAAAAATACGAATGGTCCTGGCGAAGGATATACCTGACATCTTCTCTGGCACGGTCGAGGTTGATGAAACCTATCTCGGAGGAGCATGGAAGAATAAACGGAAGGTTGTCCGTGATATTGGTACTAAACGAGGCCGAGGAACGTCGAAGCAACCCGTCTTCGGCATCCTCTGCCGGAACGGTCAGGTATGGGCAGAAATTGTCGAAAATGTCGATGAGGCCACTCTTCTCCCGTTGATCACCAAAAAGGTGGAACAAGGTTCTACAATCTGTTCTGATACCTGGAAAGCATACACTGGCATCGCTGCAAAGGGATATGTTCATCGTTTGGTAAATCACGGAGAAGGGAAATACAGCGACGGAAAAGGAAACCATATCAATGGGATGGAGGGATTCTGGGGATATCTCAAACGCAAACTCGCTTCAAAGGGAGGCGTTACGAGATCCAGGTTACCGCTATACATCGCTGAGTATGTTTGGCGATATAATCACAGAACAGATCCAGAAAGGGTAAAGATACAGAAAATCATCCACTTATTGGAAAAGAGTTAGGGGCGGGAATGGGACCTTACCCAAAATTATTAATACTGCACCATGGCCAAAACTCATCGGTACAATGAATATACCAAAGAAAATTCTGGATTATATTAAATCATTGAAGTATAGTTCGATAGTAGTATCACTTTGGCAAAACTCCTATGGACACAATTATCACTGGTTATATGATCCTGATATGAATTATGAGCCCCATAGAGAATTTTTTATTCATAATTTTGCACCGCATAGCATCAAAGATTGGTATTATACGGAGACTAATTTAAAACGTTGGCCAGGAATTAATAAAAACTGGAAAAACGGCCAACAACCTTTTTATGAACATTCCAATGAATTTGCATATCCTATTCCGTCAATAGGAAGAAAACAATCAATACATACTATTTTGGAATATTTCAGAAAAATTGGAATTTTTGGTCTTGGTCGGTGGGGTCAATGGGAATATTTTAATGCAGATGTTTGTATTCTGGAAGCAATGAAATTGTTTAACGAGTTGGAAAATGATACTCTCTAAATTAATATCTTTAATCAAATCTTCTCGATTTGAGTATTTTACATGCGTATTTAAGTTTAACTTAATTGAATGGAGAAATTTATTATTTTTAATCAAAGATTATATCGATTGGATAAAATTTAAACAAAAATGCCAATTAGAAGAAAATGAATGGGGAATAGTCTGTCCTGCAAGTATCGGTGACACATATTATGTGGCGGCTTTTGCGGAGGCATTTAAAAAGCAACATCCAAAAGATATACTTGTAATAATTGTGATAAAAAGGCACTATTATATTCCAACACTTTTTCCTTCGATAGATCGGATTGTGGTGGTTGATTCAATTCCTGTAAGGGCTTTAAGTACCTTTTCCTCATTTGAAAAAGGAGAACCTATTTATGGACATTTCAGGGATGTGTCGTTTAACAATATATTAGGATATAAGGGAATTCATTTATCGGATTTACATCGTGCAGTTCTTTATCTTCCAATGTCAACCAAATTATCATTACCTTGTATCCCCAGAAAGGATAAAAATAAACTGATAAAAGATTTTTTTTCTTCTTATAATCTAGTTGAAAAACAGACACTCATTCTATTTCCTACTGCGAATTCTCTGAAAATGTTGAATTGGAAAATCTGGACAATTATCGCTGAAAAAGCTAAACAAAAAGGATGGATTGTTTGCTGCAATTCAATTAATAAGGATCACTGTATAAAAGATACGATTATTTTAGATATTGAACTTGAGGATTTAATACCAATTTGTGAACATGCAGGGTGGATTATTATGCAACGAAGTGGATTATCTGATTTAATCTCCACAGCAAAAGTAAAAAAAACAATATTGTATAATAATGATTATAATATTTTATGGTCATCTGAAGAATTTGCGCCATATTCCAAACAATTTTCTACGATGATAGATGCGTATGGATTGAAGGTACTAAATGGAACAGATGACATTGAGGAATATGAAATAAACGATGAGAATTATGATGAAATAATAAAAATAATATTCCGATAACTAATTGGTTGAGTTACTCTTCATAATTCTCTTTTGGGAGGTTTACACATTAGAAGAGGTAATGGAAATCCCTGCTGTTCAACCGTATCCTACAATTCGCAGTAAAAAATTCAAAATCTCGGATTTAATCGACCGCAAGATCTTTGTACCTTGGGTAAAAAACCTACAATATGCCAATAATTGATGGATTTGATGATGAATCCATCCAAACCA